>Ga0116216_10000634_pt1 | contig 26856 bp, 32 predicted proteins | sample Sb_taG_11_FD_89696 | JGI IMG/M metagenome (GOLD analysis project Ga0116216, IMG submission 89696) | Peat soil microbial communities from Weissenstadt, Germany - Sb_50d_3_AS metaG | ecosystem: Environmental > Terrestrial > Soil > Wetlands > Peat | place: Germany: Weissenstadt | collected 2010-09-21
CCCGGCTTCGTCATCGACGGTGAACACGACGGCCAGCATGTTCCGTTCGCGGTAGTAGTCGGCGACTTCCTGCGCGGTGGGTTGGGGTGGGCTGCCCCCGAAATACTTCCCGGCGGCAGCGAGCACCTGGGCCGTGACCGGATCCTGAGGCTCGCCCTCTGTTCGTTCCGCGTGCGTGTGGACGTCGATCGCGACGAGCTTGTCGAGGTCGATGCTCACGGAGGTCACCGTACTCGCGCTCGTTGCGCCATCACAGCCGATCCTATAGCCTGTGCGCAAGGTGTGCAGATGTTCGCTATGCGCACATCGTGGCTGAGGTAGTCCCTCTCCGCGATGCGGTCGCCGACCTCGTCCACGACGGTGACAGCGTCGCGCTCGAGGGGTTCACACATCTAATCCCGTTCGCCGCCGGTCACGAGGTGCTCCGCCAGGGAAGGCGCGAGCTCGAGCTAATCAGGATGACGCCCGACATCCTCTATGACCAGCTGATCGGCATGGGCGCTGCTCGCAAGCTCGTGTTCTCGTATGGGGGCAACCCCGGCGTCGGCTCCCTGCACCGGTTCCGGGACGCGATCGAGCATGGGTGGCCGCATCCGATCGAACTCGAGGAGCACAGCCACGCCGGGATGGCGAACCGGTACGCGGCGGGGGCGGCGGACCTTCCGTTCGCGGTGATGCGCGGCTACCGCGGCACCGACCTCGCCGCGATCACGCAGGTCGCGCCGATCGTCTGCCCGTTCACCGGCGAGCGCCTGATCGCCGTGCCCGCGCTGCGTCCCAACGTCGCGATCGTCCACGCCCAGGAGGCCGACCGCGCCGGCAACGTGCAGCTGTGGGGGATCCCCGGCGTGCAGAAGGAGGCGGTGCTGGCGGCGAAGCGCTCGCTCGTCACCGTGGAGCGGATTGTCGACGAGCTCGAGCCGCGGCCGAACAGCGTCGTGATCCCGGGTTGGGTGATCGACGCGGTGGCCGCCGCGCCGGGAGGGTCGCGGCCGTCATACAGCCTCGGCATCACCGACCGAGACAACGACTTCTACCGCTTCTGGGATGAGCTGAGCCGCGATCGCGACGCGTTCACGGCATGGATGCAGGAGCACGTGCTGGCAGGCCAGGAGGCTGGAGTTCGATGAGCGAGGCGACGGCCGGCGCGCCGAACGCGGCCGAAGCAACCAGCGGCGAGGTCCAGACCGTCGTCGCCGCTCGGCGGCTGAAGGATGTGCGGACCGTGTTCATCGGCGTCGGGCGCCCGAGCACGGCCGCGATTCTGGCCCGGATGGTCCACAACCCCGACCTGGTGCTCGTCTATGAGTCGGGCACGATCGGGGCCAAGCCGTTTCACGTCCCGCTGTCGATCGGCGACGGAGAGCTGGCGGAAACCGCCGACGTGATCGTGTCGGTGCCCGAGATGTTCAACTACTGGATCGGGCCCGGCAGGATCGACGTGGCGTTCCTCGGCGCCGCCCAGGTCGATCGCTTCGCCAACCTCAACTCCACGGTGATCGGCGAGTACGACCATCCAAAGACCCGTCTACCCGGCGCCGGAGGGGCGCCGGAGATCGCAGCCAACTGCGGCGAGGTGATCGTCGTCGCCCCGCACAGCAAGCGCACGCTGGTCGAGCGCCTCGACTTCTGCACCACGGTCGGCCACGGCGACGGCCCCACGGCCCGCCAGCGGCTCGGGTTCCGCGGTGCCGGTCCCACTGCGGTGATCACCGATCTCGGCGTGCTCGAGCCGGACCCCGACACGAAGCAGCTCGTTCTGACGTGCGTCTACGAAGGGGTCGAGGTGGCCGCCGTCCGGGAGGCGACGGGATGGCCGCTCGAAGTCGCCGGCGAGCTCGAGACCACGGAACCACCGACCAGCGAGGAACTCGCAGCGCTGCGCGAGCTGGTCAGCCGTTGATCCTGTCAACCCCCCACGACCGGCGCCACCGGCGCGCATGCGGGCTTGACCGGATGCTGGGGATCGAGGGCAGTCAGGACGTCGGCGTCGGCGATGTGGTCGTACGGCATCGACAGGTGCTCGCCCTGATCGAGCGCGCACTGGTCCTGGAGCGTGGTGTTGGTGACGTTCTGCCCGGCGAGGAACGCCGACTGGTAGGGCGTGACGACCTCGTCGTTCTTGGATTCGATCACCGTGTAGTCGACGCCGGCAACGGTGTCGCCCCCCGAGTTCAGCTTCGTCATGAACGGGGAGCCCGCCTCCTGCTCGGCGCACGCCGGACAGTCGGCGAGTGACGCGTTCGCGCCGGGGAAGTAGCTCGCGAGCGTGAACAGGCCGTCGAGCGTCGTGCCGTGGTTCGACGGGGCGAGGCCGATCAGCGTGTGCACCTCGGCGGCACCGCCCAGGAACTTGATGTAGTAGCGGGGCATCATGCCCCCCTGCGAGTGCCCCACGATGTCGACCTGGCTCGCTCCCGTCGCGGTCAGGACACGGCCGACGAAGCTCGCCAGCTGAGCGGCCGAGTCCTCGATCGGCCCGGTGCCGTACACACCGAGGGAACCGCTGCCGTCGTAGGAGCCGTAGTTGAGCGCGAACACGCAGTAGCCGTTGTCATACAGGAGGGGCGACAGCGCCTGCCAGCTGTCGGATATGTCTCCGAACGTGCCGTGGACGAGGATCACCGGGCGCGGATGCGCCGCACTCGGTTTGCAGGACCAGTTGTTCGCGCCGGGCGGGCTTGCCGTCGGGCTCACGTGCGCGTAGCCGTAGAGGCCGTTGTAGATCACCGGCAGCGGGGCACCCGCTGCGGCCGCCGGCGCCGCAGCACCGATCACGTACGCGGCCGCGAGGCCGACGAGCCAGTTGCGCACCTGCATCATCCCTCCGAGGACGCCTGCACGTTCGACACGAGTGTTCGAGCCGCTACCCGCGGACGCGGGTGCCAAAACGGTAGGAATCCGGTTGGAGCGCGTGGGTTTTGGGTCCCGAGATGCGTTGGTTGCAGTAGAGGGGCATGGACTGCGATCACTCAGGGACCCACAGCGGCGCGGCGCGCTTCAGTCGCCAGACCGGCCAGTTGCGGCTGGTCGTCGTCTGTGACCGGTGCGGGGCCGAGCGAAACCAGCTCGGCCACCTCGACTACGCCCCACACCCGTGTAGCTCGCCGGTGCTACGGGCGGGGGGAGACGGCTCAGGAAGGACCGACGCCACGCGGGCGTGAGCGCGGGTGCTTCGGAGTGGGCAAGTGGAACACTCCGTTCGCGCCGATGTCGAAGTGATCGAGGGGGAAGTCCTCGCGCGACAGCTCAGCGACCAGCTTGGCGCTGGCGTCCGTAGGGTCGGGCCGGGGTAGCCCGTCGTCGAGCGTGATCGGGATCCAGTCGGCGGCAAGCACCTTCCCGCCGATGCCGAGCCTCACCCGGAGGATCGCGCTGTCGTTCAGGACGCCACCGCCCCCGAGCGTGTGGTAGGAGACGAAGTTGCCCAGCGAGTAGGCCACCATTCGTGCTCGGTAGCGCTCGACGCCGCGGATCACGTGCGGCCCGGATCCGAGCACAATCGACGCGCCTGCGTCTATCACCGCGTGCGCGAATGCCCGAGCATTGCCGCGGTCCTCGCCGAGGTAATACTGGGTGCCATACGGCGTGTGGAGCTGGTTGGCGCCCTCCGCGCCGGCGTGGATGATCACGACGACCACTGGTGCGTGCCGCCGGGCTCGCCTGACCAGCGCCCGAGCCGCCGGGATGTCGAGCAGGTTGGCGTCGTACGGGTAGGGGGCGAATCCAATGAAGGCCACGCGCAGCCCCCGCACGCGCAGATATGTGATCTCGCCGGGGAATCCGGTGTGCGCGATCCCGGCTCTGTCGAGCGCCGCCACGGTCTGCCAGCGTCCCGACACCCCGTAGTCGAGCGAGTGGTTGTTGGCCTGGTTGACCAGGTCGAACCCGAGCCCGCGCAGCGAGAACGCCGTGCTGGGCGGCGCCTGAAACGCGAAACACTCCCCGCCGCCGATCTGCCTGCACTTGGAAACCCCGCCTGTGGACAGTGTCCCCTCGAGGTTTCCGAGCGTCACGTCGGCATTGCGTAGGAGGGCGCGGACGGGCGCCAGCGACCGCTCGAGACCGCCGGGCGGCAGCCCTCGCTGCGTGCTCAGCGCGATGTCACCGACCCATTCGAGCGTGATCGAGCGCGCGACGTGTCGCCGCGCGCGGGGGCGCCTGCCAGAGGCGCCGGCGCTGTGGGCCCCGGGACCGGCCATCAGGGCCAGCATCGCCACGCCAATCAACCGCCGCAGCTTCGGCACGACGCCAGCATACGCGCCCACATTCGCCAACTGCGCTCCACATTTGGTGTTCGGGCTGCAAGACTCGCACTTCTGGATCCTGTTCCCTACCAGGAGGGTCGCATGGCAAATAGCGTCTACCGGGTCACCGAGGTCGTCGGCGTCAGTAGCGAGTCGTGGGAAGACGCAGCCCGTACCGCGGTGGAGACCGCCGCGACGAGTGTCCGTGAGCTGCGCGTCGCAGAGGTCTCTCGCCAGGACCTGACGATCCAGGACGGCTCCGTCCTGAACTTCCGCGTCCGCCTAGGCATCTCGTTCAAGTACGACCCCGACTGATCAAGCCGCGCGCCCGAGAATGCTCGCTCCGGGTCCCGGGGCGAGCTCCTCGGCGCGGTGGCTCGCGAGCCTGCGCACTCGGAGATCGATGATGGCGTTGCGAAGGTCCACGCGCGGGTTCCGAAGGTCCACGCGCGGGTTGCGGAGGTCCACCCGCGCCGTCGCGTCGGTCGTCGCCGTGGCCGTCCTGCTGGTGGCGACGAACGCGCAGGCGCGGATCGTCGTCCTCGGCCATTCGGTCGAGGGCCGCGCGATCAGGGCGGACGTGATCGGCCCGAACAATGCCCTGCGCAGGATCCTGCTGGTCGGGTGCATCCACGGCAACGAGTGCGCGGGCCGCACGATCCTGGCCGCCGTCGCCCGGCTCCGCGCGCTGAGAGGTGTGCAGCTGTGGCTCGTCAAGGAGATGAATCCCGACGGGACCGCTGCCGACACGCGCCAGAACGCACACGGCGTCGACCTCAACCGGAACTTCCCATACCAGTGGCGGCGGGTCTCGGACCCGACCTACTACTCGGGCCCGTACCCGGCCTCGGAGCCCGAGACCCGCGTGGCGATGCGGCTGATCCTGCGCATCAAGCCGGCCGTGACCATCTGGTACCACCAGCATGAAGACCTCGTCGACATGGCCGGTGGCGACCGGGGCGTGGCGCGACGCTACGCCCAGATCTCGGGGTTGCGCGCGACCTGTCTACCGTTTCTCCCGGGTACCGCGACCGGCTGGTCGAACCACCGGCTGCCGGGAACGACCGCGTTCGTCGTGGAGCTGCCGGCCGGCCCGGTGAGCCCGGCCGCGCTGCGCCGTCACGTCCGCGCGGTCGAGGCGATGGAGCGCGGTGAGCGGACGGGCTCGCGCACCAGCTGTGCGCCCTAGGCGGATCCGACGTTGCGCTGCAGGTTGCGGTGGTAACCGCGGAACTAGCGGGCCAGCACGCGCTGGAAGATCGGCTGGATGAGGCGCATGGGGCCGTGCAGCTCGCCCTCCGCCGCGAAGCTGACGACGGTCCGCTCGCCATCGGGGTCGAACGTCCACGTACCGTCGATCGGGAAGGGACCCTCGACGACGTGGACGTGAAGGCGCCGGGGCCGATCGAACTGGGTGAACTCGACGATCTGGTCGAACTCCTTGCCGCCCGGCGGTTTCGTTCGCTCCTTGACCCGGGTCCCGAGACTCGGAGGCCCGTCGGTGAGCTGCTCGACGTAGGTCTTCGTTGTCTGCCACGCCGCGAGGTTCGAAGCCTCGACGACGTAGTCGAACACCGCTTCCGGCGGGGCGGCGACGACGAACGTCTCGCTAATTCTCATCGCGTCATCCCCCGCCTGTCCACGGACGGCCGCCGTTCCACGAGTGCCACGACTCGACCTCGATCCAGGCGCTCACGCGGCCGCGGTCGCGTCGGGCGTAGGGCTCACCGGTGTAGTGGCGGGACAGGCGGTCGATGTCGTGGAGGTCCGGGTCGGGCTCGGTCGAGATCGCCCGGCCGGTAAGGGTCACGTGGCGATACCACGCGTCACTCCCGAGGACCGTGATCGACACCCTCGGATCGCTGCGGAGATACTCGAGCCGTTTGCGCCCCTCGTCCATGTTGACGAGCACCCGGCCGTTCTCCCAGAGGTACCAGGTCGCCGCCGTGTGCGGGCTGCCGTCGGGTCGCAGCGTCGCGATCACCGAAGGGTTGGGATGCGTCAGGAACTCATCGAGCTCCGGAGGTAAGGGCGGCTCGGGCGTCGTTCGACTCTAACCGCTAGAGGTAACTACCGCAGCGAAAGGCCGAAGCCGCCGTCGATGCGCAAAACCGCGCCGGTCATGTACGCCGCCGCCGGCGAGAGCAGGAAGCAGATCGCGCCGGCGAGCTCCTCGGGCTCGCCGAACCGCTGGAGCGGGACCTGGGCGCTCACGGCCTGCCTCACCTCGGCCGGCATTCCACGGACCTTTGGGGTCGCGATGAAGCCGGGCATCACGACGTTGCAGCGAATTCCACGCGACGCCCACTCGGCCGCGAGCGTACGCGCCATGCCCACGAGCCCGGCCTTCGACGCGCCGTACGCGACCTGGCCCGGGATCCCCGTCTCCGCAGCGACCGAGGAGATCAGCACGATCCGGCCGTCGCCGGAGGCCGCCAGTGCTTCGAACGCGGCTTGGACCAGGTGGAACGCCCCATACAAGTTCGTCTCCATGTCCTTGCGCCACTCCTCGTCGGAGAAGCGCTCGGCTCGGTGGATCGTGTCGACCACGCCGGCGTTGGCGACCACCGCATCGCAGCCGCCCAGCGAGCTGATCAGCTCGGCGACTCCGGCGTGCAGAGCGGCCCGGTCGCGGACGTCGAACGTCGCCGTCACGGCGACGCCGGCGAGCTCCGTGACCGGAGCTCCGGGTGCGTCAGCGGCCGCGACGCGACAGCCGCTGTGCGCGAGGGCGTCGACGATCGCGCGGCCGATCCCGCCGGTCGCGCCGGTCACGATCACCCGGCGGCCAGTTGGCGCCGGGCTAACCGGCATCCGGGTCGCCGTCGTGACGAGCCAGCCCGTACCGCTCCCAATGGCGTGACGGGATGTCCGACGGGTCCTTGTACCAGCACCAGGTGCACGGATCGTGGGCGAAGTCGTCCGGCGGATCGCTCGGGTAGAGCGGGTATCCGATCCAACGGATCGGGAGCGACTCGTTCATGAACGAGCAGTGGGTGCAGTACAGCGGGAACCCTTCGCGTCCGTAGCTCCAGTCGTGGCCGGCGCGGGTCACTCCGAGCGCGTTCGGGCCCTCGTAGCGGCCCATCCGGAAAAGTCGCTGACCGGATCCACACGGGTTCATCTCGAACGTGAACTTCTCGTCGTCCTCGGTGATCGTGAACGCGCCCGGGTGTGGTCCGGTACCGCTGCACGAGTGCGCGCGCCACGTCGCCGCCAGCGCATGGACGATCTCCTTGCGATCACGCGAGGCGATCGTCTCGACGTCGCGCCGCCACCCGCGGCCCTGGCCCGAGGTCCACGCGTCCGCGACCCCGTCGTCCCCGAGCCGATCTTGGATGAACGTGATCAGCCCGCCGATGCCCTCGACCATCAGGTCGTGCAGGTAGCGCCACTCGTGCTTCATCTCCTCGCACAGCGCCCGGGCTTCGGCCACGTCGCCGCAGTCGAGCGCCTCGATCGCCCGATCCATCGTCGGGCGCGACATCTGCTCGAGTTCGTCGTCTGAGAACCAGCGCTCCATCCGCTCCTCCAATCGGTCAGCCACTGAGGGCTGATCCTATGGCGGCGGTGGGCGCCCCTCCTCGCCGCTGAACCTGTCGATCGCCTCGCCGGCCTTCTGACCCATCTTGGTGATCTTCGCCGTGTACTTACCGTGGGTCTTCTCATCGGCCGCGACGCTGGCCGAGTCGACGGCGTCGTGGATCTGCTCCTTGTGCTCGGCGACCGTTTCCTGGGCCTGCTTGGCGAGATCCTTGAATTTGTCCCCGAGTCCCATCTCACTCCCTCGATGGCGGATGCAGTGTCGCCGAGCAGCTTACCCGGGCGGCGAGACGCTCCACGGCGGTGCGGGTGCGGCGGCGCCGCTGCGAGGATCGATCAGGATCTTGGCGTGGACCTCGGGATCGCCGAGCGCTGTGAACGCGGCGCCGACGCCGTCCAGTCCGACGGTGCCGGTGATCAACGGGGCCGGGTCGACCTTCCCCTCGGCGAGCATGTGCAGCGTGTCGCGGAACTCGAGCGGCGTGTAACCGAATGCGAACCGCAGATCGATCTCCTTGTTGATGGCCATCGCCGGCGTGATCTGGTCGGTGCCGACGACCACGCCGACGACGACGACGCGGGAGAACAGGGGTGCGCCTGCGAGCACAGTCTCGATCACGCCGGGTATCCCGACGCACTCGAAGATCACTGGGTACTTCGGCGCCGCGCCGAGAGCCTCGCCGAGCCGCCACAGGTGCCACCAAGCGACCGGGAGCCGTTCGAGCTTCTCCCGCGTGCCGACGGCGAGCTCCAGCGCGGATGGAATGTCGGCGAGCTGGCCGCGGCGCTCCCGGGCCGTGAACGGGGATTGATGAGCAGGGTCAATGACGACGTCGGCTCCGCACGCGGCGGCGAGCGCGCGTCGCCCCGCCGAGTAGTCGCTGGCCACGACTGTCCGCACCCCGCTGGCCTTGAGCAGCAGGATCACCGAAAGCCCCACCGGGCCGCAACCGATCACGATCGCCACCGTGCGCTTGCTCAGGTCGCCGCGGCGGACGGCGTGCCAGCCGACGGCCATCGGCTCGGTCAGCGCGGCTATGTTCGTCTCCAGTCCGTTGGGCACCGGCATCATCAGCGACTCCTCGACGAGCATCTGCTCCGCGTAGGCGCCGGGGGCGTTCATCGACAGGCCGACCATGTCGATCCCAGCGCTCCCGCGCAGCAGCGGCAGCGCCACGACGCGCGCCCCGGTCGGCGTGGTCTTGCGGCATCCGGGCCCGTGCTCGGCGACCTCGCCGCAGAACTCGTGGCCGAAGACGATTTCCTGGTTCGAGCGCGCGAACCGGTCGTAACCGGCCCGGACGGCGAGCTCGGCCCACTGGTCACACCCGGTCCGGGCGTGCAGATCGGAACCGCAGATCCCGCAGCGCAGGACCTCGATCCGTACCTGTCCACGGCTGGGGACTGGCTCGGGCCGGTCCATCACCTCCAGCTCGGCGTTGGTGCAGACGACGGCTCTCACGGCGCGGGCCGGCGGCGGTCGGGGACGGGGCGGCGGGGGGAGGGGCGGCGGGGGAGGGGGGGGTCGGGGAGGGCGCTCACACGCGGAGTCTTACACGGACCGGTTTCTCAACTGCCGCAGCCGCGACCCCAAGAGCCCCAGGAGTAACAGCAGCGACGCCGCCGAGAGCCCGGCGACGACGGGGTGACCCTTGGCCTTGGGTCTTGCCGCGGTTGGTCTGGCTGGCGTCATCGGCTTCGCCGGCGCCGTGTCGAGATGTACGCTGGCGATGTTGAAGCCGTACTTGCCGGAGCAGTCGAGCCCGCGCGCACAACCGGCGAAATTGGCCGCCCACCTCAACCACAGATCGCGGCCGTCGGGGCTGATCCACTGGGACGGGAATCCCGCGCTATAGCCGTTGGACGGCCCGAACTCCGTCGAGCGCGCCACGAACGAGAACGGTCCGGATGGAGTGGGCGCCTCGAGGATCACGAGGTCGGCGCCACCGCGCCACACCGCCGGCGGCTGCGAGGAGTAGGAATAGGTGAAGGTCAGCAGGTAGCGCTGCAGCGGCTTGTCGTACGTCATCTCCGGATAGGTGATGTGCGAGCTCCAGGTGAGCACCGGCGCGGCCTCAGCCACCGAGCTCGCCCACACCGGCACGCGTTTTCCGTCGCTACCGGCTCGGACTCCGGCGAACCAATGCCACCGTGCCGGATCCGTCACGTTCTGCACCCCGGGCCGGACGCGGCCGAGCAGCAGCTTCGAGGCGTTGAACTCGCGCTCGGACCCGATCGCGTAGACGTACCCGTCGGGATACTGGCCGCCGCGGGCGCCGCTGTCGATGAACGTCAGGTTCCCGAGCGGAGCCGCGTACGGCTTTCGGGCGAAATGCCACGTCTCGCCGCGGTCGGTCGAGGATGCGATCCCGGCCAGCCCCGTGAACGGGCCGTTGGCCGGCCAGTTCCAGTCTCGCTGCTGCGTCGCGTAGAAGATCCCGCCGATCTCCGTGAACCCAATGCTGTAGTAGGGGCCGAGCGGGCCGTCGTCGTTGTCCCGGTTGAGCCCGATCTGTGCCCATGTGCGCGGCGCCGGTTTCGTCGGATCGCCGACGTGCTGGAAGCGCAGGTGGGGCGGGGTACCGCTCACGCGGGCGACCGATTGGCGCCAAAGGCCTCCGGGCAGCGGGATGTCCACGCCGCCGTCGTCCATCATCACGTACGTCACGCCGTTGCTGCTCCACACCGTCGGCAGGATGTCGCCGGACTGGTTCGGCGGCGGGTCGAACCGCGGACTGGTCCACTGCGCGCCGACGATGTCGCTGCTCGATGGAAATGGCGTCGTGTTCAACCTCGACAGCGGCCCGCCCGGAGACTGCGAGGCTGCCGCGGTCCCCACGCTTCCTGCCGCGGCAAAGGCGACTGCGAGGATCAAGACAACGCACGGTCTGAGAATGCGATTCGGGGCCATACGAAACGTGCCGCCACGATGCGGAACGGAGCCCGTGGCGGCTCCATCGAGGATAGTCGGGGGTCTCCGAGAAACGGCTGATCGGGATCGTGGGTAGGCTGGGACGCCTTGGGATTCCGCGTCATCAGCCCCGACGAATTCGAGTGGATCACCCGGCCGCACGAGGCGGATGAGCCCGCGCGCCACGTCGCCGAGCTCAGCGAGGCGGCGGGCTTCGCCCACACCCGCGCGAACGTCTGGCGCTACGAGCCGGGCGCCAAGGGGCGCCGCCACCGGCACCCGTTCCAGGAGGAGACGTTCGTCGTCCTCTCGGGCACCCTCTCGATGTATCTCGGCGACCCTCCACGGCGCCACGACGTCCCAACCGGAGGGCTCATCCACGTTCCGCCCGGCACGCCGCTGCAGAGTGTGAACCACGGCGCCGGGGACCTGCTCGTGTACGCGTACGGCACCCCGCCCGAGAGCGAGCACGCCGAGCTGCTCGAGTCCGCCGTCTAACCGTCGGACCCGGTGGCTCGCACCGGCTTCATAGCGCGGTGCTGAAATCGACGCCCTCGGTCTCGACCGTCCCGGCCGTCCGCCCCGGCGCCGTCTCGTAGGTCCAGTAGAGGTTCGTGTGCGCGATGACCGCCTCCGGTGGCGGCGCCCCGTACTCGATCTGGTCTCCAGTCGTGTGGGCGTCGCTGACGAGGGTCGCGTCGTACCCCCTGACGAACGCACCGTGGAGCGTCGCCCGGATGCAGGCATCGGTCTCCGCGCCGACGACTACCAGTCGCCCGACCGCGAGGTCGGACAGCACGGTCTCGAGCGTCGTGTCCTCGAACGAGTCGCCATAGTTCTTCTCGACCAGTGGCTCGCCGTCGTCGGGAGCCAGCTTGGGGACGATCCGCCACTTGTCGCTCCCGGGGACGAGGTTCTCGCTGGCGTGCTGGACCCAGACGACCGGGACCTGCTCCCGCCGTGCCTTCTCGACAAGGCTGCCGACGTTCGCGACGACCGCGTCGCGCTCGTGAGCCCCGTCGACGACGCCGTTCTGTACGTCGACGACAAGCAGTGCGGTGTTGGGCCGGTTCTGGAGGGTGGTCATGGTCTCCGTTTCCTGACGCTGAGCTCGTGTGGTCACAGTATCCTGGCCGGTGGGCACCGGCGGAATGCGACTCTGGCTCGCTCAGCCTGAGCAATCGCTGCGAACCACGCCGTGAATCAGAAGCGATAGGAGAACAGAGAGATGGAGCTTCCTGAAAATCTGCAGGGACGTGCAATGACGAGGCGGCAGTTGATGAGCTACCTCGGCATGGTCGGCGCCGGCGCGTTCGTCAGCGAATCGGCGGCGGCGTGGGCCGCTGGGTCAGGCTGGGCGCGGCTGATCGACCGAGCGGCGCGCACGAAGCCACACGGCTCGGACCTCGGCGCGATCGAGCACATCGTGTTCTTGATGCTGGAGAACCGCTCCTACGACCACTACTTCGGCGCCTATCCGCGCGGCAGGGGCTTCGACGATCATCCGAAGCACTCGCTCGGCGTGTTCGCCCAGGACTTCCCGGGCGGTGGCGGCCTGTTCCCGGAGAACAAGCTCCTCCCGTTCCACCTGAACAGCATGGCCGGCTTCGAGTGCACGGATGACCTCACTCACGACTGGGGCCCGATGCATCTGTGCTGGAACCGCGGCAAGATGGACTCCTGGGTGAAGGTCCACACCTCCTCCCAGTACGAGGGACCGCACGGAGCATTGACGATGGGCTACTTCGAGCGGGCGGACCTGCCGTTCCACTATGCGCTCGCGGACCACTTCACCCTATGCGACGCCTATCACTCGTCGGTCCTCGGGCCAACTCACCCGAACCGGCTGATGGCCAACACCGGCACGATCGATCCGAGCGGCCAGCACGGTGGGCCGGTCGTCCACACCAATGCGACTCCGGACACGCTGTGGAACTGCACCTGGACGACGATGCAGGAGGTCCTCGAGGACGCAGGCGTCTCATGGAAGGTGTATAGCCCCAGCAACGAGGGCGTCAGCGGCAAGTACGCCTCGCTGCGCAACTACCCGACGTGGAGCCCCAAGATCTACAACCCGATCGAAACGCCCGAGGTCACGGGCATCACGGACCACGTCCTGCCGTACTTCACGGCGTTCCGGAATACGACTTCGCCGCTCTACAACAAGGCCTTCGAGCAGACGTTCCCCAATCAATTCGTGGCCGACGTGAACTCGGGGACGCTGCCGAGCGTGTCGTGGATCATCCCGCCGCTCGGGTTCGACGAGCACCCCTCCGCGTCATCGATGAACGGGATGTACTTCACCTCGCTCGTCCTCGACGCGCTGACCGCCAACCGGAAGGTGTGGTCGAAGACCGCGTTCTTCCTGATGTACGACGAGAACGATGGCTGGTTCGATCATGTCAAGCCGCCGACGGCGCCGCCGGGCACCGCGGGCGAATACCTGACGACGACCACGTTCCCGCTGGGCGAGCCCAACCCGGACACGCTCAACATCGCCGGGCCGTTGGGGCTCGGCGTCAGAGTTCCGATGATCGTGATCTCGCCGTTCAGCCGCGGCGGGCACATTGCGACCGAGCTGTTCGATCACACCGCCCAGCTGAAGCTGGTGAGCAAGCGGTTCGGGGTCGAGCTGCCCAACGTGTCGCACTGGCGGCGGGGCAAGGTGGGCGATCTGACATCGTCGCTGTTCCACGGCAAGAAGCGGACCGAGTTCCCGAGGCTGCCGCGGACCTCCGTGCTGCTGCCGACCGACGGGCCGTGCTCGGCGATCGGGCAGGAGACCGAGAGCGGCGGGGCGGGGCCGAGCGTGCCGACCAAGCAGCGCATGCCGAAGCAGGGCGGGGGCAGCCGCCCGGCCAGCCACTTCTTCAAGATGACCGAGGAGGCTCGGGCGATACCCGACGACCACCGGACCGAGATCGTGCCGAACGGCCCACGCCCGATGACGACCAAGTCCTCGTACAACCGGCTCGCCAAGGTTCCGGGCTGATCGCCTCGCTCGAGGGCCGTTCAAAAGTCGTGCCTGACCGCCGCGAGGACGCTGACGTCGTCGCTCTCACCCAGGTAGGCGGCCTGCGAGCAGGCGCTGGTGATGGCTGAACGGACGGTCGCCGGGCCGCTGGCTCCGCTGGACAGAGCGCCGTGCTCTTTGAGGTACAGCTGGGAGTAGGCGTTCTGCTGCTCGGGTCTGGCGGCAACCCATTGGGTGCAGGAGGTCGAGTCGCTGAGCGCGGCGGTGCTCGAGCTCGAGACTGCGGCGGCGACGGTGAAGGCCACGAGCAGGACCACCACCACGATGGCCACGGCCGATGCACCCTTGTGCCGACGCATCACGCCCCTGAGCGTCGGGCGCTCCCAGCTCGAAGCCGCAGCGCCGGGACGGTCCTCGGTACTCACCGGTGTCCCATGCGCCAATCGGCGGACAGTGTCGGGGCGAGGATCCTCGCCATCGCGACGCGCGATTTGACCGCCTGGTGTACTCCGGCTACCTCGGGGGGCAACGGGCGCTCCTCCGCCTTCTCTATGTGGGTCGACGCGGCCTGTAAATCATTACGGTCGAGCGCGGCGGAGGCGCAGATCACCCGCGCGAGCGCGTTATCCGGACCGTAAGACAGGGCCTGGGTCGCGAGCTCCTCGGCGCGCCCGCGCTCGCCCTGCATGTGCGCCTCCAGCGCGCACTGGGTCAAGAACAGCGCTCGAATGCCGTCGGGCAGGTCCAGGCGGAGTCCGCGCCGAACCGCCTGGTGGAACCTGACTGAGTCGCTGTTATCGAGCGCCTCCACGGCAGCCACGTACCACGGCCGCCAATTGTCGGGCTCGCGGCGCCCCCATCGCAGCGCGATCTCGAGATCGCGCCTGCCCCGCGCCACCTCCCGGACGTGGCGCACGCTGATCAAGTCCGTGACCTCGCCGGATCCGGGCGTAAGGAAGCGGATCTGCGATTCCCACGGTCCGGCGACCGAGGGCCACTCCCAGGTGGCGCCGACCCATGTGACCGGCGGGCGCAGCACGCGCTGGCGCCACACCTCTCCGTAAAGGTCGCCCTCCCAGCTCGCCGAGATCGCGCCCAGTTCGGGCTCCGACTCGAACCGTGCCGCGGCGTAACGCAGGTGCGCGCCGCCGATCAGACGGTCGTCGAGGTCGATCGTGACGTGGACATCGCCGGTGGCGAGCGAGTGGGCGTGCGTACGGGCTGCGCCGAAGTCCTCGCGCCATTTGAACCGCCCGACGACGAGCTTGTCCGGCTCGCCGCGCTCGCCGGCGAACGCGCGCGACTCGCCGACCGTCCCGTCTCGCGACCCTGTGTCGCAGAGCACGACCTCATCGACGTGATCCCAGAAGGACTCGAAGCACGGGCGCACATTCGCCCGCTCGTTGCGGGCGATCATCACCATCGAGAGGCGCAACGTCAGTAGCCGAGGTCGTTATTCGTCACCGCGAATACGCCGGAGGCGAGAACCAAGACCCAGACGATCGAGGCGATTATGCTGACGCCGATGATCCACAGCCAATGCTTCGAGTAGCCCTTGTTCGGGCGGGTGGCGACCACGATCCCGAGGATGAAACCGATCACCGGTATTGCCACCGCCGTGATATAGCCGAGGACCACGAGCCGGCGGACGCTCTCGCTGCGGAGCTTGGACGTCGAGCCGTTGCTCGAGACGTACTCGGCGGTCCAGCGCTCCTGGTCTGGACTGGGCGGTGAAGTGGCGCTCATCCGGGTCCTCTCCCCACATCGTAGGGAGGTCTCACGCAACCGCGTGAGATGACGCAAGGGAACGCTCCTTTCCGCGGCCTCGGGCGTTTGGTCGGTGATGCCGCTTGCCGCGGCCTCGAACCAGCGTGCCAACTTGGCCCGAAAACAACTGGCACGTGATAGGCCCCCCGTTGGAAGAAGATTCCGGCGGGGGGTCTTTCTATGCCGTCCGCAGCGCCTCGGTCGGCGACAGCCGCGCGGCGCGGATCGCCGGCAGCAGGCCCGCGACGGCGCTGATCACCACCGCGTGGACAAGCTGCTCGAGCCGTTCCGGCGCGCCCACAACCGCCTCGGCCACCACGGCCACGGCCTCGGCCTCTCGATCGTCGCCGCGATCGCATCGGCGCACGACGCCGAGTTGAGCGTCAGCGCCCGCGCGGGCGGCGGTCTCGACGTCGCTGTGGCGTTCCCGCCGGGGCCCGTGCGGGCAGCCAGATGTTTATCCTGGGACTACACCTCCGTCGTCCGTGCAGGTTCCGGGAAATGAAGACCGAGCGAGAGAGATCGCACTCGCATCGCGGCCCGAGGGCCGCGCCGGCTGACCGGCGCGGCTTCACGCGTCCGATTGGCAGTTCCTGCGATGAGCCGGACTCGGTGCGCGGTGTGGCGGCGGTGGCGCGCCGTCTGCTCAGCGACGTCGCCGACGGCCGCCTCGCGGACCCTCACATGACGGTTCGGTTCTGGGACGGAAGCGAGTTGCCGTCGGACGGCCCCGCGGCCATCGTGATCCGGGATCCGGCGGCAATCCTGCATCTGGTCCGAGCGCCCGGCCAGCTCGGCCTCGCGCGGGCCTGGGTCGACGGGTCGCTCGACGTGGACGGGGACCTCGAGGCGGTGCTCAAGCAGCGGGGTGTGTTCGCCGGCATCCGCCTGTCGGCCGCCGATCGCGTCCGACTCGGGCTCGCCGCTTTGCGAGCGTTTGGCGCTGGCTTGTTCCGGCTTCCCCCGATCCCGGCGATCGAGGCGCGCATGACGGGCCGGCGGAAGTCGCTTGCCCGTGACCGTGCTGCGGTACGCCACCACTACGACGTCTCGAACCGCTTCTACCGCTTGGTCCTCGGGCCGTCGATGGTCTATTCCTGCGCCTATTTCGTAACCCCCGACGACACGCTCGAGGCCGCCCAGGATCGGAAGCTCGACCTGATCTGCCGCAAGCTGCGTCTGGCCGAGGGCGAGCGGCTACTCGACATCGGGTGTGGCTGGGGCTCGCTGCTGATTCACGCCGCGTCGCGATACGGGGTGAGGGGGGTGGGTGTGACCCTGTCCGAGCCCCAGGCCCGGCTCGCTCGCGAGCGGGTCGCGCACGCAGGACTCGAGGACCAAGTCGAGATCCGGGTCCAGGACTACCGCGAGATCGCGGACAGGGCGTTCGACAAGATCGCCAGCGTCGGGATGTACGAGCACGTCGGCCGCTACGAGCTCGGCCGCTATGTGGGTGCGGTCTGGAACCTGCTACGCCCAGGCGGGCTGTTCCTCAACCACGGGATCACGAGGCTGACCAGGCACCGCCCCGAGCCCGACCCGTTCATCTCCCGCTACGTATTCCCGGACGGAGAGCTGCATCCGGTTACCGACATCATGAGCGCCATGGAGGAAGCCAACCTGGAGATCCGGGATATGGAGTCGCTGCGCGAGCACTACCCGCTGACGCTACGCCGTTGGGTGGCGAATCTGGACGCTAACCGCGAAGCGGCGATCGCCGAGGTGGGTGCCCAGCGCGAGCGAGTCTGGAGGCTCTACATGCTCGGCTCGGCGCTCGGATTCGAGGCCGGCGAGATCAGCGTGCACCAGGTGCTCGCCGCACGCCGCGGGGCGCGGCACGGCCTACCGCTCGACCGCGCCGAACTGCTCAGCGGCTCCCGTCGCCCAGAACGACGCCTCGCGTCGTCCACGCCTTCGCCGAAACCGTGAACGGCGCCGGCGGGAGCCGTTCCCGGCACAGATCGCGCAGGCGGGTCTGTCGCCGAGCGTCGAGGCCCGCCACGTATCTACCGGCCGGGCCCACACCGAGCAGGAACGGGTCCCACCAGTCCTCGAAACTCGGGTGCTCGACCTCGACGTTTAGGATTGCTTCCTCGATCTCGTCGATGCCAGCCGCTCGGAACAGCTCGGCAAGGTGGCCCCGGCGCGCACCCGCCATCCCTGACTCGTCCTTCACCCCGGGATCGAGCTCGCTGGTCGCCTCCCAGAACACACCGAGCGGACCCTTGCCGCCGGCGTGATCCCAGACGCATGCCGCGACGGTTCCGTGCGGATTCGTCACTCGCGCCATTTCGCGAAGCCCCAGCACGGGATCGGCCATGAAGTGAACGACCAGCTGCGCCATAGACGCGTCGAACTGGTGATCGTCGAACGGGAGCGCCTCCGCCGCGGCTTGGTCGACTCGCACGATGGGGTGGCGGGCTCGGGTCGCCGCGACGAACCGCTCGGAAGGGTCGACGGCGACGACAGCCTCAGGTCCTACTCGCCGGGCGAGGTCCGCGGTCAGCGCGCCAGGGCCGCACCCGACATCCAGCACACGCTGGCCGGCCTCGATCCGGGCGAAGTCGGCAAATTGAGGCGCGAGAAGGGACGAATAGCGGCCCATGAACCGGTCGTACGCGTCCGCCCCAACGGTGAAACTCACCGCTCGAGTCTACGCTGGCAGCGGGCGACCGGCCGCTCAGTGCACGCGTCAGCCGCGCCCCGGCGGGAAGCCGACCTGGCGCTTGCCGTCATCCCAAATCATCGTCGGGACGATTCCCCGGTTGTTCGTGTAACCCATCAGCTCGGCCTTCCAGGCGTCGCTTTGGGTCGCGTCGCGCTCCTCGACCGTCTCGCCCTCGGCCGCGAGGTGCTCGCGGGCGCTCTGACAGTAAGGACAGCCGGGCTTCGTGTACATGACCACGCTCATCGGGCTGACCCAGAATAACCGTCCGGCGCGATCGTGCAGTTGGAAGGCGCCTGAGCGCCGGAGAGCGCCATGGTCGCATGGCTGAATGACGCTAGCCCGGCGTATTACCCACGACCCTCGAGATCTCGTCGATCGCGGTCTGCTCAGCGGGACTGGCGTCTGCGCCTTCCTCTCGGTGCGCGGCCGCCACCGCCTCCGCGAGCGTTACGACAAACCGCCGATAGCCCTCGGCCTCATCTGGCGTCGCCTTGCCCTCGAGCAGCTTGACAGCGTCGCCCAGGAGCTGGAGGCCGTGTTCCTTCAGCTCCTCGGGCGAGCCGAACCGGGTGTGATCGACCTCGGGCTTGGCGGAGACGATCTCGTCGAGGAGCTCGCTCTCCCCGTGCACCTTTCGGGCATCGACGTATGCCTTGCCGATCGCCAGTGCCTCGCGGAACGTCCCGCCACGCTGGGCCGTGGCGACGATCAGGCCGGCCGTTGGCGGGCCCTCGAGGATGAGCTTCCATTCCTCGTCAGTGAAGTCAGCTTTACCTGTCACGTTTCACTCCTTCGGCTCAGTCTGGTGGTGGTAGGAAGTTGACCTGGTGGCGTGCGGACAGTTCCACGACTGCCTCCGGGGTCTGTTCGGGCATCGCGTCGATCGCGACGAACAGGTCGTACAGGCGCGCGGTCGGGGTGACCCAGAACAGGCAGGTGAGCTCCTGTCCGGAACGGTTGTAGAGCCCGTGGGGCTTGCCCATCGGCAGACGCACCAGGTCTCCGGCGCCGGCAGTCTGGTCCTCGTCGCCGGTCACGAGCGTGAGCCTGCCGTCGAGCATGTACACGTACTCGTCCTGGGTCGGATGTATGTGGGGCGGAACGAACGTGTCGGGCGGGAGCGTCGCGTGCCACGCGAATGACCTCTCGGTCAGCTGCTTGGGTCGGTAGACCTGACCGAGGATGTTCCACTCGATGCCGTCGAGCGACGCCGCCGCCCCGATCACGTCAGGAACGCCGTCTGTCATTTCGCTGCTCCTTTTGGTTGCGTCTTGGTTGGGTACCGCGAAGCCCGCCTTCTTGGCATAACCGCGGACAATCGCTTCGCGCTCGGCGTGCGGAAGAACTTGCTCGACATCCTCGAAACCGTCGGGCGCCAGCGCCTCGACGGCGTCGATCACCTCCTCGGGACCGCCGCTGCGGTTCGAGTGAACGATCTCAGATGTCGGTCCCAGGCGCTGCTGCTCGTAGGTCGCGAGCGCCTCGCTGACATCGGCGATCTCGGCGAGCGCGTCCGCGAGCGCGCACGCGTCGAGGATCGCCTGGCTGGCGCCGTTGGACCCGACGGGGTACATCGCGTGGGCCGCGTCGCCGAGTAGCGTCACCCGGCCGAAGGACCACCGCGACACGGGGTCTCGATCACAGACCGGGTACTCCCAAAAGACGGGCGTGGACTGGATCAGGTCCGCGACGTCGACCTCTGAGACCGCGAAGCGCGCCACGTGGGGCAGCAGCTCATCCAGATGACCGGGGCGCGACCAATCCTCACGCCGTGGCGGCGCGGTTCCCTCCTCACCGATCCTGGCCATCACCGCCCAGTTCGTCAGCCGACGGTCATGAGTCTCGCCCGGCCCGATCGGGTACAGCACGACTTTCGCCTCCATGCCGCCGGCGATGATCATCGAACGCCCGGTCAAGAACGCAGGCCACTGCACCGCGCCGCGCCACAGCATCGTCCCGTTCCAGCGTGGCGTCCCCTCGTGCGGATACATCGTGGCACGGACGGTCGAATGGATTCCGTCGGCTCCGATCAGAGCCGTCCCGCGCACGGAGGCGATTTCCTGGCCCACGTCGTCGGCAAACCGCGCCGTCACGCCGTCGTCATCCTGATCGAAGCTCACAAGCCGGTGAGCCGTTTGGATCGCCTCGGGTCCGAGGCGGTCGAGGACGGCGTCGCGCAGCACGGCTTGTAGGGCGCCGCGGTGGATGGAGAACTGCGGCACGGGGTGCCCGGCGGGCATCCCCCGCAGCTCGCGCCACACCTCCTGGCCTAAACGGTTCATGTAGATCAGCTCGTACGTGCGCAGCCCCGCCGCGTCAAGCGCGTCAAGCAAGCCCAGCTCGGCAAGCTCGTGGATCGCGTGTGGCAGCGTGTTGATTCCGACGCCGAGCTCGCGGATCTGCGGCGACTGCTCGTAGACGCGGCATTTCAGCCCGCGCCGGTGCAACGTCAGCGCCGTGGCCAAACCGCCGATCCCTCCGCCGATCACGATGATCGGCTCCTGCGGCGCGCCGCCGGCCGCCGCCCTCGTCATCTCACAGCCGCCGGGCGGGTGATGGCCGCTAGGCTCAGCAACGCGTGGCACCCGGAGACCTTCAAAGCTTCCTCCGCGAGCTGGCTGATTGGGTCGCGACGAAGGGCAGAGTGCCCCAAACCTACCGATACGGCAGTGGGCCCGAGCAAGAGGCCGACCTCCTCCTGCCTGACGGCGCCGGTCCGCATCCCGTCGCCGTGCTCCTCCACGGTGGGTTCTGGCGCGCCCGCTTCACCCGGTCTACGCTGGCGGCGCTCGCGGTCGACCTCGCCGACCGTGGATGGGCAACGTGGAACGTCGAGTACCGCCGCGTCGGCAACGGCGGCGGCATACCCGCGACGGTCGACGACGTCCGGGCCGCGATCGAGGCTCTGCCCGGTGTCGATGCTCCGCTGGACCCCGCTCGGTTACTGCTGATCGGCCACTCGGCGGGCGGGCAGCTCGCGCTCTGCGTCGCCGCGATGGAATCGGTCGCCGCGGTCGTATCGCTCGCTGGTGTCTGCGATCTGCGCTCCGCCGCGGACGAGCGGATCGGCCAAGACGCCGTGCGCGAGTTCATGGCGGGAGGACCGGACGAGCGATCTGACGCGTACGCCATTGCCGATCCTATGGGTCTGCTGCCAAGCGGCATACGGGTGCTCCTCGTGCACGGGGACATTGATGACCGCGTGCCCGTCGAGCAGAGTCGAGGCTATGCGCGCGCCGCGCGGGCTGCGGGCGATGAGTGCGAGCTGCTCGAGCTCCCAGGCGTCGATCACTTCGCGCTGATCGACCCCCGGTCGCAGGCGTGGGCGAGCGTCGCGACGCGGCTGACGGAATTGGTCTCGTGAGACCTGTGGCCAGAAGGGCTGACGGATGAGCGCGTTCACGGAGGCCGAGCTTCGCTACCTCACCGGGGGACGGCAGCTCGGCCGGATCGCGACCGTCGGCGCCGACGGCACGCCGCACGTGGTGCCGGTCGGATGGATCTACAACGCGGCGCGCGACACCATCGATGTCGGCGGAGTTGACCTCGAGCAGTCCAAGAAGTTTCGCGACGTGGCTCGGTCCGGGCGGGCGGCGATCGTGATCGACGATGTGGAGAGCACCGACCCATGGCGTCCGCGCGCGATCGAGGTCCGTGGCCGCGCCGAAGCGATCGCGCTGCCCACGCCGCTGATCAGGATCCATCCGGAGCGGATCGTCAGCTGGGGCCTCGGACAGGGGCGCGGCGGGCGGACGGTGGCGAGCTAGGACACCGGCCTCGATCGGAGGCGCTCAGCGCTCGTCGAGGAGCCTGCGTAGGAGTGCCACGAGCTGCGCCCGTTGCCTCGGCGGCAGCGGTCTCAGCAGGCGAGCGAATGGTTGAGCGAGATCGTGCTCGATCTTTGCTCCGATCGCCCGTCCCTTCCGGGTGATGCTGACATGGATCGCGCGTCCGTCCGCCGCGACGGGTTTGCGCCTGACCAGTCCGCGTTGCTCGGCGCGATCGACGAGACCGCTTACGCTGGATTTCTCGAGATTGAGGTAGCCGGCGAGTTCGAGCATCCCTGGCTCGCGGTCGCGCAGGATGCCTAGCAGGCGCAGTTGCGTAAGCGACAGGTCGTGGCTCTCGGCGACCTGTCCCAGGAGCTGCTGGACGGCGAAAGAGATCTCGACGAGCGCATCGCGGGCAACGTCCTCACCGCCGGTCGACCCCTCATGCTCCCTGGCATCCGTCATCGCTGGGAGCATAGTTGGATCTGGTTCTTGTTACGAACTAATATGGTTCGTACCGCCAACTAGATCGGAGCCGTTGGATGCACGCCGCCGTCGTTACGTCATTTGCTGAGCCGCCCCGCTATGAGTCCTTTCCGGATCCCGTCGCCCAAGGGGATCACGAGGAGGTCGTGCGGGTGCTCGCGGCCGGACTACACCCGCGAGTGCGCTCTGGCGCGGACGGCTCCCACTACACCAGCACGGGAGCGCTGCCACTGATCCCGGGGGTCGATGGCGTCGGGCGGACGGCCGGCGGCGAGCTGGTCTACTTCGTCCTACTCGAGACGCGCTGGGGCAGCATGGCCGAGCAGACCGTGATCGACCGCCGCCGGAGCATCAGGCTGGATCCCGAGGTCGATGTCGCGGCGATCGCCGCCGCGATGAATCCCGCGATGTCGAGCTGGGTCGCGCTGCGCCGCCGCATCAATTTCTCGCCCGGACAGAGCGTGCTGATCCTTGGAGCGACCGGCAGTGCCGGCCAGATGGCCGTGCAGATCGTCAAGCACTTCGGCGCCTCCCGTGTGATCGCGGCCGGCCGCGACGCCGACCGGCTTGCGCTGGTGAGGGAGCTCGGGGCCGACGAGACCATCTCGCTGCTCGGGGACGAGGAAACCGTCGACTCCGCCCTGGGCCGGGCTGCGGCGACGGTCGATCTGGTAATCGACTACACCTGGGGCGCACCCACCCAACGTGCGCTACCTGCCGTCATCGCCCACCGCGGCGATCCCGCGCAGCCCCTCACGTGGCTTCAGGTCGGCGCGATCGCCGGCCCCACGATTGAGCTGCGGTCCGCCTGGCTACGGGCGGCTCGCGTCGACATCGTGGGCAGCGGCCAGGGATCGGTTCCGATCGCCACGTTTGTCGAGCAACTGTCCGCTCTTGCGGCCGAGATCGCCCGCGGCACCTTCGCCGTCTCGCCCGTCCCAGCAGGACTGAGCCAGGTCCACGACGCCTGGAATAACCCGACCGCGCCCGGCACTCGGATCGTGTTCATGGCCAACTAGTGTCGCGATTCATAAATTCCGCGACACCGAGAGACGTCACTGGCGGATGGATGGCGAGGACGCAGGAGGCAGCCGGACGACTCGGGGGCGGCCCGATCGTTGGCGAGGCTGGATGCCGAGCGAGCCGACCCCGAGGCAGCAGCGCTGCGCGAGCCGACGAGGACGAAGCCAGACGCTGCCAGGGGCGGCTCGAATGGCGTCGAATTTATGAATCGGGGCACTAGACGTCCGCGTACCCGGTCGTCTCCGGCTCGATGCAGCTGTCCAACTAGGACAGGGTGCGCGGTGGCCGTTCGGATCGATGGCGCCTGGCGGCACCGGGCTGTCCGGTGCGAGATGATGCCGCAGGCCATCACGAGCGCTGGTAACTGGAGGACGGCATGCAGCAGGGTCAGGCGTTGTCGGTGTGCATCGCGGGAGCGACGGGGTGGACCGGCCGAGCCATCGTCCAGGGCGTCCTTGACGCGGAGGATCTCACTCTCCGCGCAGCCGTCAGCCGTTCGGCTGCCGGCCGTGATCTCGGCGAGGCGCTGGGCAAGGAGCCGCTGGCAGTCCCCGTGCACGGGGCCGTCGCCGACGCACTAGACGGCATCGATGTGTTGATCGACTACACGTCGCCAACCGCCGTCAAGGCCAACACGCTCGCGGCGATCGACGCCGGAGTGGCCGTCGTCGTCGGGACGTCGGGACTGACTGCCTCGGACTACGAGGAGATTGACCGAGCTGCCCGCGAGCGCTCCGTCGGCGTGGTGGCCTCTGGCAACTTTTCACTCACCGCGGCGATGTGTCAGGCAGCCGCGCTGCTCGCGGCCCGGTACCTCCCGCACTGGGAGGTGATCGATTACGCGAGCGCCGCCAAGCCCGACGTTCCGAGCGGAACTGCGCGAGAACTTGCCGAGCGCCTCGGAAGTCTCCGACCGTCTGCCCTGGGACATCCAATCGAGGACCTTCATGGCCCGCGCGAGGCGCGAGGTGCGACGGTCGGTGGTGCCCAAGTCCACTCGGTCCGAGTCCCGAGCTTCGTGGTCTCGACCGAGGTCATCTTCGGCCTGCCCGACGAGCGTCTGTCGATTCGCCACGACGCCGGCGGGACACCCGAGCCGTACGTCGCCGGGACGCTGATCGCGGCGCGGCGGGCCGGCGAGCTCGTGGGGCTGACGCGGGGACTGGACACGCTCCTGGTCGGCGGATCGGTTAGTAGCTCGCGATCGTGATCGCCGTGCCCGAGCCGGTGTGGTTGGTAGATCGTCGCTGCGTCCGGGCCCAGTCGCGCGACGAGGGTGGCCGAAGTCGCGGTCGCGACGCTCGGCGGGGGGGCTGATGCGCGTCGACAAATGGCTGTGGACCGCGCGGCTGTTCAAGACCCGTGCGCTGGCGGCGGGCGCCATAAAAGGCGGCCGTGTGCACATCAACGGCACGGCGGCCAAGCCCAGCCGCGAGGTCGGGGCCCGGGGACCAGCTCGAGATCACGATCGGCGCTTTGCGGCGGACGGTGCGCGGGGACACCGACCGGACGCGGATCCTCGGCTCGCTCGTGCTGGTTGGCGGAGTGCTCTTTGTTGCCCTGCATACCGTCAGCGACGTCGGCATTACGGCGGTTCAGACCCAGTAGACCAAGTAGAGAACTGCGTCCCAATACGCTGTCTGGTTTGTGGCGTGACCTAGACTCGCGCCGATGTCGTTGCACCTGTTCGCAGGTCTGCGCGTGCGGGACTTCCAAGCGGCCCGACTGTGGTACGAGCGGCTGCTGGGCGAGTCGACGTTCTACACCCACGCCACCGAGGCGGTGTGGACGCTTGCCGAGGACCGATCGGTCTACGTCGTGGAGCACGCCGATGGAGCAGGCAGCTGCGTGGTGACGATCTTCGTCGACGATCTCGATGCCCACGTGGCCGCGATCGCTGCCCGCGGGCTCAAGCCCGACCAGTGCGAGACGTACTCCAATGGCGTCCGCAAGGCGCTCTACCGCGACCCCGACGGCAACGAGCTCGGGTTCGGCGGCGCGTGAGAAGACCGATCAGGAATCGAGAAGCGCGGTCGCCGATCCGCACCTAGCATGACCGTCGTGGACATCGCGATTCACGCGAGCTGTGTCCCGCATGACAATCCGCGACTTTGAGGAGTGACCATGACCGACTCTTCCACCGAGGGAATCAAGACGGTGCTGCATCCCGTGTCGGACCTGGCGGCGGCCAAGCCGGTGTACGCCGCCCTCCTCGGGATACCGCCCCAGACCGACTCGCCCTACTACGTCGGCTTCGACGCCGCGGGCCAGCAGATCGGGCTCGTGCCGGGCGGTGGACCGCAGGGCATGACCTCGCCGGTGGCCTACTGGCACGTGCCGGACATCGAGGCGAAGCTGGCCGAGGTGACCGCCGCGGGCACCACCGTCAAGGAGCCCGCGCACGACGTCGGTGGCGGCCGCCTGGTGGCCACCGTCACCGACCCCGATGGCAATGTCCTCGGGCTGCTTCAGGACCGATGAGTGCTGGCCGCGAAGGCGGCCCTGCCTGACAGGATGAAGACACGATGAGAATGGCCACGAGGACCGACACGCCGTCGCCTGCGCTGTCCGTTGCTGACAGCCACGAGCTGATCCGCGTGCAGGGCGCGCGCGTAAACAACCTCGAGGACGTCAGCGTCGAGATCCCGAAGCGCCGACTGACGGTGTTCACCGGCGTCTCCGGCTCGGGCAAGAGCTCGCTGGTGTTCGGCACGATCGCCGCGGAGTCGCAGCGGCTGATCAACGAGACGTACAGCGCCTTCGTGCAGGGCTTCATGCCGACGCTGGCGCGGCCCGAGGTCGACCTACTCGATGGGCTGACGACCGCGATCCTCGTCGACCAGGAGCGGATGGGTGCCGATGTCCGCTCCAACGTCTTCGACGAGCCCACCGCGGGCATGCATCCCCATGACGTCCAGCGGATGAACGGCCTGCTGCATCGGTTGCGGGATAAAGGCAACACGGTGCTCGTCGTCGAGCACGAGCCGGAGACGATCGCGATCGCCGACCACGTCGTCGACCTCGGTCCCGGCGCCGGCGCGGCGGGCGGCACCGTCTGCTTCGAGGGCACCGTCGAGGGGTTACGGGCCAGCGGCACCACCACCGGCCGCCATCTCGACGATCGAGCCGCCATAAACGGAACGGTGCGAACGCCCACCGGCGCGCTAGAGATCCGCAGCGCGACGACGCACAACCTCTGCGACGTGGACGTCGACATCCCGCTCGGGGTGCTCGTCGTCATCACCGGCGTCGCCGGCTCGGGGAAGAGCTCGCTCGTGCACGGATCGATCCCCGCCGGTGCGGGTGTGGTGTCGATCGACCAGAGCGCGATCCGCGGCTCGCGACGGAGCAACCCGGCGACGTACACCGGACTGCTCGACCCGATTCGCAAGGCGTTCGCGAAGGCCAACGGCGTGAAGCCGGCGCTGTTCAGCGCCAACTCCGAGGGCGCCTGCCCCAGCTGCAAC
>Ga0116216_10000635_pt1 | contig 26831 bp, 27 predicted proteins | sample Sb_taG_11_FD_89696 | JGI IMG/M metagenome (GOLD analysis project Ga0116216, IMG submission 89696) | Peat soil microbial communities from Weissenstadt, Germany - Sb_50d_3_AS metaG | ecosystem: Environmental > Terrestrial > Soil > Wetlands > Peat | place: Germany: Weissenstadt | collected 2010-09-21
ACGTTCCCGGAACGAAGCGCGGCACCGAGCCGCTTGCGTCGGTCGACACCGCCGAGGGCTTCGAGGCTCACCGTGCCTGGGAGCGAACGATGTACGACGATCGCTGGTCGGTGGTTTCGTGGCCCGAGGAATTCGGCGGGCGCGGTGCAGGACTCATCGAGTGGCTGATCTTCGAAGAGGAGTACTACCGGGCGCGTGCACCGGTGCGCGTCAACCAGAACGGGATATTCCTTCTCGGTCCCACCCTCTTGGAGTTCGGCACGCCAGAGCAGAAGGAGCGACATCTCCCGAAGATGGCCTCGGGGGAGGAGGTCTGGTGCCAGGGCTGGTCCGAACCCGACGCCGGGAGCGACCTCGCCTCGATTCGAAGCCGAGCGGAGCCGACCGGTGGAGACGGCGGCGGTCGCAACGGCACGGGTCGCAACGGCGCCGATTGGATCTTGGACGGGCAGAAGACCTGGTGCAGCCGGGGCGCATTCGCCGACTGGATCTTCGGCTTGTTCAGAAGCGATCCAGCGGCCGAGCGCCACCGGGGCCTCACCTACTTCCTCGTCCCGATGGACTCCCCCGGGGTGACAGTGAGGCCGATCGCCCAGCTCGACGGTGAGACCGGATTCGCCGAGGTCTTCTTCGAGGACGTCGGGGTCCGAACCGACCAAGTGCTCGGAGCGGTCGGTCGAGGCTGGGAGGTGGCGATGGCCACGGCGAGCTCGGAACGCGGCCTGACTCTCAGGAGCCCCGCGCGCTACACCGAGGCGGCCGGGCGCCTGGTCGAGCTCTACAAAGAAAAGTCCGCGCTCGACCCCGCGCGGGCTGCACGCTCGTCCGACGCGGTGGCGCGCGCCGTGGTGGACACCGAGGCGTACAAGCTGCACACCTACTGGACTGCGACCCGGGTGCGCGACGGAGGCTCGGTGGGCCCGGAGGCCTCCATGAACAAGGTGTTCTGGTCCGAGGCAGATGTGGCTCTGCATTCAGCTGCACTCGAGTTGCTGGGGGAGGAAGCCCAGATGCTCGACGACGACGGGAGACCGGGACCCTGGCTCGACGGCTTTCTCTTCTCCCTCGCCGGCCCGATCTACGCGGGCACAAACGAGATCCAGCGCAACGTGATAGCCGAGCGCGTGCTCGGGCTGCCGCGCGGTTGACCCAAGTGGTGGCTCAGGACCTGCGTGATCCGGGACGGGGCGACTTCTGATGAGGTTCGCCTTCGACGAGCAGCAGCTCGAGTTCCGCTCGCAGTTTCGTGCCTACGTCGAGAAGGAGTGCGGCCCGGCCGAGGTGCGCGCCGCTTGGGACTCTCCGACCGGTTGGTCGCAGTCTCGCTGGGCCGCTCTGGCGGAGATGGGGGTGGTGGGCCTCACGGTTCCCGAGTCCCTCGGCGGGCTCGGCTTGGGGATGGTCGACCTGGTGGTGCTGCTCGAAGAAGCAGGACGCGCCTGTCTCCCCGAGCCGCTGCTCGAGACGGTCGCTCTGGGGGTGCCGGTCCTCGCATCGGCCTCGGGAGAGCGCGCGCCGGGGATACGACTGGACTGGCTCCCTCGGGTGGCAGCAGGAGAGGCGGCGCTGGCAGTCGGGCTGTCCTCCATGCCCGCCGTGGCGGGCGCACAGGGCGCTCATCTGTTGCTCCTGGAGCATCGCCCTCCGAGCTCGGTCGAGATCCACGCCGTGCCCGGTGACGAGGTCCGACAAAGGCCCCGGCCGGTGCTCGACCGGTCGCGACGACTTTCGGAGGTCGCCTGGGAGCCCTCGGCCGCGACCCTTGTCGCCAGCGGCGACGAAGCAGAGCTCGCCCTGCGCGCTCTCGCGGACAGAGCGGCGATGGGCTCGGGGGCGCTGCTTCTCGGAGTCGCCGACAGGATGATCACGATGGCCGCTCAGCACGCGATGGACCGCAACCAATTTGGCAAGCCCATCGGGTCCTTCCAGGCGGTCAAGCACCATCTTGCGAGCGCCCTCGTTCGTCTCGAATTCGCCAGGCCTCTCGTCTACAGGGCGGCTTGGTCTCTCGACGTCGGCGATCCCGATGCCTCCGTGCACGCGTCGATGGCGAAGGCCCAAGCCTCGGATGCGGCCGAATGCGCGGCGCTGACCGCACTGCAGGTGCATGGGGCGATCGGGTACACGTGGGAGCACGATCTCCATCTCTGGATGAAGCGAGGCTGGGCCCTCTCCGCTTCGTGGGGAGACGCGGCTTCACACAGGGCAAAGGTGCTCGAGGCCCGCGTGGCCTCTATCGACTGACTTCGTCCCCGCTCTAGTCGAAGATCCATCGCGTCGGGGACCCGGTGAAGTCTGCGGTGGCGATCCCGATGACCCGGGTAGGCCGGATGCGAAAACAGGCGTTCACCTCCGGGTCGAGCATCTCCAACGTGTAGTCCGTCGAGTACTTCCGGTTCTCGAGGTCCAGCACCAACTCCAGGGTCGCGAGGTCGTCGACGATCTCGGCTGTGCCCTCCATGACTACGGCTTCGCCGGCGTCGTCGGTCGCGACCGAGCAGCGCGGGTTCGAAACAAGGTTCAGCGTCTTTCGAGATTCACGGCTGGAGCTGAACCACAAAGACGTGTCGTGCCACATGCCCCATACCGCCATGAGATGCGGCCGACCGTCGGGGCGGACCGTCGCGACCCAGTAGTCGTGCGACCTTGCGAGGCGCTCCTCGGCCCAGGACCATGGGAGAAGCCCGGCTCCCTCCGCAGCGGGCTTGATCCCGTATCCCGGCATGTGCGGGCGGTTTGTCTCCGGCACCTCGACGCCCTCAGTCGGTCTTCCAAAGAGAGGTGGCATCAACGTACTGAGCGGTGCACGGATGCCCGTGCGCGACGCTCACCGACATGTCGGCGTCCTCCGACGCCGGCACCCGCACGATGGTGCTTGAACGCGTTCCGTAGGACTCTGTGTGGACGCACGCGGCGAGCGTCTCCGGTGCTCGTTCGAAATTCTCCTGGGGCGACGCCCCCGTCGCAGCCCCCTCGGGCAACGGGGGCAGGCTGTGGTCACCGAGCACCACCCGGAGCCGGTCGAGGAGGGCTTCTGCATTCGGGCCGCGCTGGTCGACGTGTCCCATCAATCGGCGAACGTTGTCGACCTTTGCAGAGGGCGACCCGAGAGGAAGGTTCTCGAGTACGTGGAGCCCAGGGGGAAGCTCGACCACTGCCGGCTTCTCACCGGTCATGTCGATCGAGAAGAGTGAGCGACGGTCACCGACGAGGATCGACGAAGGGTTGTAGAGGGCGGGGTCGAACCTGCCGAAGAAGTCCTCGACGGCATCCTCGGACTTTGTGTGCTGCACGAGTGCCAGAGGCAGCTCGCCGCGCGATCGCTTGGACGGGTCTCGCCCTCCGGGCGAGGGCCTGTTGGTCAATGCCGCCACGAGCCCTCGATCGTTCACCGCCAGCCACGTCCCGCCGGCGAGCTCGTCGCGTCCTCCGAGGATCCTCGGACGCGAATCCTGCAACACGGTGATGGCGGTCGCCGGGCGTTCCAGGCGTTCGTCTCGATTGGCACCCACCACCAACGGCGCGGACTCGTCGACGCGCGACACCATGACGAGAAGGCACACCGAGGCCCAGGGTAGCGGGCGGTCGCGAGCCTCGGTCGATGACGCCGGGGAGCGAACTCCCTGGACAAGCGGGCCATGGCCGTACCTGACACACCGTCAGATCGCTGGGTAGGCTGGCTCGGTGAGCGACCTTCCCAGGATCATCTCGGTCGACGACCACGTGGTGGAGCCACCCGAAGTGTGGCAAGACCGCTTGCCTGCCAAGTACCTCGACACCGGGCCGCGCATCGTGCGCGCCCCCATGGGGGAGATCACCTTCGTCGGGGGGAAGCTCACGGTGAAGCCCGGGAGCGAGGGGCATCCTGTCGACTGGTGGTACTACGAGGACCTGAAGCGCCCTCTGCTTCGCGTCGACGCCGCCGTCGGAGTCCCACGCGACGAGGTGACGATGAACGGCGTCACCTACGAGGACATGAGACCCGGTGCCTATCAGGTCAAGCCGCGCCTCGAGGACATGGACACCAACCACATCGAGGCCTCGCTGTGCTTTCCCACGTTCCCGAGGTTCTGCGGCCAGACCTTCACAGAGGCCAAGGACAAGGAACTCGGTCTTTTGTGCGTGCACGCATACAACGACTGGATGGTCGAGGAGTGGTGCGCGCACTCCGACGGCCGGCTGATCCCTTTGTGCATCGTCCCGTTGTGGGATGCGGAGCTCGCCGCCGCCGAGGTGCGCCGCAACGCCGAGCGCGGGGTGCGCGCCGTCTGCTTCAGCGAGATACCCCCGTTCCTCGGGCTGCCGTCGGTGCACGATCCCGACAATTACTGGGACCCGTTCTTCAGGGCGTGCGCCGAGACGTCGACCGTCGTCAACATGCACATCGGCTCGTCTTCGAAGATGCCCTCCACCTCGTCCGACGCGCCGCCGGCCGTCGGGTCGACGCTCACGCATACGAACGCCACCTTCTCCGTCGTCGACTTCTTGTTCTCCGGAGTGCTGGTGCGCTTCCCTCAGCTGCAGCTGGCGTACTCGGAGGGTCAGATCGGCTGGATCCCTTACATCCTCGAGCGGGCCGACATCGTGTGGTCCGAGAACCGGGGCTGGGGTGGAGTGGCGGACAAGATCCCCGAGCCACCTTCGACCTACTTCCGGCGCCAGATCACAGGCTGTTTCTTCAACGACGCGCACGGTCTGCGGTCGGTCGAGGAGATCGGTGTGGACAACATCACGTACGAGTCCGACTACCCGCACTCGGACTCCACCTGGCCCGAGACGAAGGAGATAGCAGAGCGGCAAATGGCTCACCTCGACGACGAGACGAAGTACAAGATCGTCCGGGGAAACGCGATCCGTCTCTTCGGTCTCGACCACCTGGCCCCGTAGCAAGCCCCAGGCTGCCCGGCACTCGCCCCGTGGACCTCAGGTACTCCGATTCGGAGCTGAAATTCCGTGCCGGGCTGCATGACTGGCTCGCCGATGTGCTGCCGAAGCTTCCGCCGCCTCCCGACGCGTCCGACTGGCCCGCCCGTCGCTCCTACGACACCAAGTGGCAGCGGATGCTCTACGACGCCGGCTATGCCGGGATCGACTGGCCCACCGACGGCGGTGGCCGTGGTGCGAGCCCCGTCGAGCAGCTGATCTACCTCGAGGAGCTCGAGCGAGCACACGCGCCCTACGTCGGCGTGAACTTCGTCGGGCTGCTGCACGCGGGCCCGACGATCGCTGTCGAGGGCATAGCGGAGCAGAGGTCGAAGTTCCTCCCCCCGATCCTTCGTGGTGAGGAGGTTTGGTGCCAGGGATTCTCGGAGCCGGGAGCGGGAAGCGACCTGGCTGCTCTTCGCACGCGGGCGGTGCGAGACGGGGACGACTACGTGGTGAGCGGGTCCAAGATCTGGACGTCGCACGCAGAGGTCGCCGACTTCTGCGAGCTGCTCGTGAGAACCGGGCCCGAGGGGGAGCGTCACCGGGGGATCACCTGGCTGGCGATGCAGATGGACAGTCCGGGAATCGAGTTTCGCCCGCTGCGCACGATCGCGGGCTCCACGGAATTCGGACAGTTGTTCCTCGATCAGGTCCGCATCCCGGCTGCCAACAGGCTCGGCGAGGAGGGGGACGGATGGCGAGTCGCCATGGTCACCTTGAGCTTCGAGCGGGGGACTGCGTTCGTCGGGGAGGTGCTTCAGTCGATGGAGCTGTTGAGCTCGCTGGGTGAGCTGGCACGGCGAAGCGGTGCGTGGAGCGACCCGGAGATCCGCCGGCGCACTGGTGAGATCGGAGCCGAGCTCGACGCACTGTGGGCTCTCGCCCGCCGCAACATCTCGAACGCAGCGCGCACCGGAGTCCCCGGCATCGGCGGGAGCGTCTACAAGCTCGGCCTCTCGGAGGCCCGGCAACGTCTCGCCGACCTGGGGATGGACCTCGTGGGGCGGGCGGGGCTCGCCTGGGACGAGCTCGAGGGGCGAGACGGCTCGGGGGTGCTCGGCAACGCCGAGATCGTCGGAACCTGGGTGCACAGCTTGTCGCGCACGATCGCGGCAGGCACCTCGCAGATCCAGCGCAACATCATTGCCGAGCGGATTCTCGGCCTCCCGAAGTAGCGCCGGGACCACGGGAACAGCGAAGCACGGGATCACTGGAGCGCGAAAGACAAGTCGTGGACTTCGAACTCTCGGACGAAGAAGCAGCTCTCGCCGACTCGGTGCGCGGGCTCTGCGCGTCGCGGTTCCCTCTAGAGCGCCTGCAGGAGATCGCCACGAGCGCGTCGGAGCCGCCGGTCGAGCGCGCGGCGGAGCCCTCGGCGCCTGACGTCCTCGACACGGTGGGATGGGAAGCCCTTGCTTCCTCCGGGGTTTTCTCGCTGCAGGTGCCCGAGACCGAAGGTGGCGTCGGGCTCGGCATGGCCCCCGCAACCGTCGTGTTCGAGGAGCTCGGCCGCGCGTTGGTCCCGGGCCCCCTCGTGGCGTCGCATCTCGCAGCACGACTCGGAGTCCCTCCGTTGGGTGACGCGGCCGAGGGCAAGCTGCTCGTCGGTTCGCTGCGTCCCTTCCTCCCGACCGGCCCCGATTCGCTCTCGCCTCTCCTCGTTCCCCATCTCCCCTCATTAGGGGCATTGGTCATCACGAGCGAGGACGGCCTCAGGTTGATCGATCCGGCCGCGCTCGACGCGACCCGCGTCCGACGCTCGCTCGATCCACTCACCCCGATGTGGCTCGTCGACTCCCTCCCCGAAGGGGACCCAGTCGGCGTCCCAGGAGATGCGGCGTGCTGGCTTCGCGACGAGTCGATCCTCACGGGTGCCCTGCTCGTGGGACTGGCAGCGAAGTGCGTCGACATGGCGGTCTCCTACGCCAAGGAACGTGAGCAGTTCGGCAGGCCCATCGGCGCGTTTCAGGCCGTCAAGCACATCTGCGCGGACATGCTGGTGCGAGCCGAAGTCGCGCGCGTGTCGGTGCAGTGCGCCGGATTGACGGTCGATCAGCCGGATGTGGGTGATGCGGACCGAGCAGCAGCCGGCGCCGCGTTGCTCGCGGCAGAGGCCGCGGTGAAGAACGCCAAGGCGTGCATCCAGGTGCACGGAGGGATGGGCTTCACGTGGGAGGTGCCGGCGCACCTGTTCCTCATGAGAGCCCGCGTGCTCGCGGAGTCGATCGCGCACCGCTCAGAGCTCTCGGAGCTCGTGGCGGACCGGTACTGAGGAAGTTCGAGGGGAGCGAGCGATGCCAGAACCGCTTGAGCATCTTGACCAGTCGGTCCAGGTCATACCACCGGGAAAGGTCGCTTACGGCATCCAGCTCCCGGTGCAGTCGCAGTCGACGATCTATGTGGAGGAATGGGAGCTCGGCGCGGGGCCAGAGGAGATCGCCCGTGTTGCTCGGCAGGCCGACCAGAGCGGGTTCTTCTACGTCGCGGTCTGCGACCACACGGCGATCCCCCGCCGGCTGGCCGGGGCGATGGGCACGACTTGGTACGACACTGTGGCGACGCTCGGGTGGCTGGCCGGGCTCACCACGAGGGTCCGGCTGCTTTCCCACGTCTACATCGCGGCGCTCCGCCACCCCCTTCGAGCGGCGAAGGAGATGGCGACCCTTGACGTCCTTTCAGGGGGTCGAGTGATCGTGGGTGTCGGAGCGGGACACGTCAACGAGGAGTTCGAACTCTCCCAGCGCGACTTCAAGAGCCGGGGAAAGCTGACAGACGAAGCGGTCGACGGGATCGTGGCGGCGCTCACCGAGGAGTTCCCCGTCCTTCGGGGACCGCAGTGGCCGGCTTCGGACCTGGGGGTGAGTCCCCGACCCGTGCAGCGGCCGCGACCTCCGGTGTGGATAGGCGGTTCGTCAAGAGCGGCTCTGCGAAGAGCAGCGCTGCGCGGAGACGGTTGGCTGCCGCAGTCACCCAAGCGCGAAGACATGCCGGGCCAGATCGCCCATATCCTCGGGCTGCGTCACGAGTTTCGAAACGGGCTTCCCATCGAGATCGGGGCTCTCGCCGGCTCCTTCCACGTCGGCGACCCATCGTGGGACTTGCCGCGCGGGACCGTGTCGGGCAGCCCCGAGAAATTGGCGGAGAACCTTCGAGTCCTCCTGGACATGGGCGTCTCGCACCTGCAGATGCGGTTCCCGAGCCGCTCCGTCGACGAGCTGTGCGAGCAGATGGCCGCGTTCGGAGAGCTAGTCGCCCCTCTTCTCGGCTGACCTCCTTCGGATTCTCGCCGACGCCCTCACCGAAATGGTGTGTGGGGCGGGAAGCCCAGGCATTCTGCTGCAAGGTGGCCGTGAGGAACTGAGCGAGGTCGATCCTCGACGATTCTCATAACCCGAGTGGGTGAACACGAGAACAGGAGAGGGCAGACCATGAGCAATACGACGACGCTGTCGGGCAACCTGACTCGCGACCCGGAGATCCGCTACACGCGCGACGGCCAGGCCAGTGCCAACTTCGGACTGGCGGTGAACAGACGATGGCAGTCGCGCGGGTCCGACGAGTGGGAGGAGGTCACATCCTTCTTCGACGTCGTCTGCTGGCGCGACCTCGCAGAGAACGTCGCATTGAGCTTGGTCAAGGGGAGCAGGGTGATCGTCACCGGCCGGCTCGAACAGCGGACCTGGGAAAACGATGCAGGGGAGCGTCGCAGCCGTGTCGAGGTGAGCGCCGAGGACGTCGGTCCGTCGCTGCGGTTCGCCACCGCCGAGGTTACGAGAGCTGAGCGCCGGGTCCCCGACGCCCTCGCTCCGGACGGAAGCTCCGACCCGTCCGGGGATCCCGAGGTGATCGGGTCCGGAGCCTGACCGGCATGACCGGATCCCCGGGAAGCTGGGCCTCCCGGGGTATCCGGAGCCGGCTCATGTCACGACCACAGCGCCTTTCGAGATAAGGAGACAGGTTGCATGTACCCATGGATCGTCGGACCATTCGTCGCAAGCGGAGCCCTGCTGGGAATCGAGAAGCACATGACTCCGGTGGGGGTGCTCGCGGCACTCGCCACGAGGGTCGTGCGTGACCACGGAATCGCTTTGGTGACGCTGCTTCTCGGCGCGATGCTCGCGCTCGGGATCATGATCGCCAGCCGACTCGGAAACCCAGACGAGTCCGCGACGGAGCGTCCCTTCGAGCCGCCGCCGCTCCCACCTGCGACGTGATGCCCGACAGCGACGACGAGAACGTCGCCGTGCGCTTCGCTCCGGTCCTCGTCCTCTCGAAGCTCGAGGCATTCGAGCTATGCGAGGCGTGTGCCGAGGCCGAGCGGGCATTGCTGCGTTCTGGCAGAGCGAGCGAAGCGGCGCGGATCGCCGCCCTTTTCGAGCTGGCAGAGGCAAGGCTCACCGCGAGGTGAGCGTCCTACTCCGAAGGTTCGAAATCGAGTGAAAGAGAATTGACGCAGTAGCGCAAACCCGTCGGAGCAGGGCCGTCGGGGAAGACGTGGCCGAGGTGGCCGCTGCATCGCGCGCAGGTGATCTCCGTGCGACGCATCCCGATCGAGCGGTCCTCGTGCTCCTCGATCACTCCGTCGGCGACCGCACTGGTGAAACTGGGCCATCCGGAGCCCGAGTCGAACTTGTCGTCGCTCCTGAACAGCTCGGCACCGCAGGCGGCGCATCTGAAGAGTCCCGGATCGTGGACGTCGAGGAGCGTCCCGGTCCACGCGGGCTCGGTGCCTTTCTCGCGCAGGACGTGGTACCGGTCCGGTGAGAGCTCGGCCTTCCATTCCGATTCCGGCTTGACGATCTCAGGGCTCATGAGTTCCTCCTGGTCCTCGTAGGCGTTTCCTGCGGCTTTGCTAGCGTCGTCCCGGAAAACGCCTACGACCTGCAGCTTGTAATACACCAAACCGATGGAACTGCGCGACAGCCCTGACGACGCCTCGTTTCGCGCCGAAGCGCGCTCGTGGCTCGAGTCCAACCTCACCGGTGAGTTCGCCCTGGCGAGGGGTCTCGGGTACGCGGGATCCCAACACGAGGGCCGCGAGATCCGCGTCGCATGGGAGCGGCATCTCGGCGAAGCCGGCTGGACGTGCGTCGGGTGGCCCAAGCAATGGGGCGGGCGCGGAGCCACTATGTCGCAGCAGGTCATCTGGAACGAGGAGTACGTCCGGGCCGAAGGCCCCGCGCGAGTGGGAGTCATGGGCGAGGGGCTCCTCGGTCCAACGTTGATCGCCTACGGAACCGACGAGCAGAAGAGCCGATTCCTCGATCCGATACGTCTCGGGACCGAATTCTGGTGCCAGGGGTATTCGGAACCCGGTGCGGGTTCAGACTTGGCGAGCCTGCAGACCAAGGCCGTGCTCGACGGCGACGAGTGGGTGATCGACGGCCAGAAGGTCTGGACGTCTTATGCACAATGGTCCGAGTGGTGCTTCGTGGTGTGCCGTACGGATCCCACTGCTCCGCGTCACCGAGGCCTCTCGTATCTCCTCGTGCCGATGGACCAGCCCGGCATCGAAGTGCGTCCCATCCGTCAGATCATGGGAACTTCGGAGTTCAACGAGGTTTTCTTCGACGGCGCACGCACCAAGGCGGACCTCGTCGTCGGGAAGGTGAACGATGGCTGGCGCGTGGCGCTCGCAACCCTGGCATTCGAGCGCGGTGCCGGTCTGCTCGGGGACATCCTCCAGTTCCACCAGCAGCTCGAGCAAGTGATGGAGACGGCTAGGAAGAACGGCAGATCATCCGATCCCGTCATCCGCCAGCGTCTGGCCCGGGCATGGGCGCGTCTATACATCCTCCGTCTGAACGTCCTCAGGTCGCTGACGGGCATCGAGGGCCCCGTGGCATCGCCGCAGGCGTCCATCGCAAAGCTCTTCTGGGCGAACTGGCACCGCGACCTCGGCGAGCTTGCGATCGACGTAGAAGGAACAGAGGCGACCGTCTCGGGCCTGCGAGCTGAGGCCGGCTCCGATGTACCGGAAGGGTCGGCTGCGCCGTACCCCGTTACGGAGTCCCAGCGCATCTTCCTCTTCACCCGCGCCGAGACCATCTACGGCGGCTCGAACGAGATCCAGCGAAACATCATCGGCGAGCGAGTGCTCGGCCTTCCCCCCGAGCCCAAGGTCGCCGACCGATGAGTGATACGAGGGCTCCCGACTCCCCGAACCCACCGGCGCCGCACGGATTGCTGGAGGACAAGGTGGTCGTGGTGACCGCAGCGGCCGGCACCGGGATCGGTTTCGCCACCGCTCGCCGCTGTGTCGAGGAGAAGGCGACGGTCGTTATCTCGGACACTCACGAGAGGCGCCTTCTAGAGGCCGCAACCGCCATCGAGGAGATCTCGGGAACCCGACCACTCGCCGTGCCGTGCAACGTGACCGTCGAAGACGACGTGAGGCGACTCTACGACGCTGCTCTCGAAGAGCACGGAAGGATCGACGTCGCGGTGAACAACGCCGGTCTCGGGGGCAACGTGCCGATCGTCGACATGACCGACGACCAGTGGGCAGCGGTGCTCGACGTCACTCTCACGGGGACGTTCAGGTGCATGCGCGCCGTGCTCCCTCATCTCTACGAGAGGGGAGAAGGAGTCGTCGTGAACAACGCGTCGGTGCTCGGTTGGCGGGCACAGGCCAACCAGGCGCACTACGCCGCGGCAAAGGCCGGGGTCATGGCCCTGACTCGATGTGCCGCGGCAGAAGCTGCACCTCGCGGGGTCCGAGTGAATGCCGTCTCGCCGAGTCTCGCGATCCACCCTTTCCTGAACCGTGTCTTCCCGGACGAAGAGTTGGCCCAGCTGAGAGAGCAGGAGTTGTTCGGCCGTTCGGCCGAGACATGGGAAGTGGCGAACGTCATCGTGTTCCTGGCGAGCGACTATTCGTCTTATATGAGCGGCGAGATCGTGTCGGTCTCGAGTCAGCATCCTTGAGGCCGGCGTGGACCTCCCAGGCGAAGAAGACCCTCGTGCCGACATCTACTCGGGCTCTGTCCCCCAGGTCGTAGCCGACGCCGCCCGCAACTACGAGCATGCCGATGCAGTAGTCGATCGAGCTCCCGACGGCACAGTGGTTCGAATCTCGTTCGAGCAGCTCGCCGACAAGGCGCTCGATGTGACGCGTGCCGCCGTCGCGGCAGGCATCCATCACGGTGACCGCGTCGGGATATGGGCTCCTAACTGCGCCGAGTGGGTTGTCTGCTCGCTCGGTCTGCTCGGGGCGGGTGCCGTCCTCGTTCCGCTCAACACCCGGTTCAAGGGTCCTGAGGCTTCGTACGTGCTGAGGACGTCGGGAGCTCGCGCGCTCTTCAGCGTCCGGGGCTTCCTGGGGATCGACTACCCGGCCATGCTCGAGGGGGAGGAGCTGCCCGCACTCGAGCGAATAGTGCTGCTTCGTGACGACGTGGGCATCCCGAGCGAGCCGACGACCACAGACGAAGTCCCCATCTTCGGCTGGAGCGAGTTCATCGAAGGCGCGAACGGCATGGTCGAGTCCGCTGACGGGGTCGTCGGGGTGGCGGTGAGCGGGCACCAGGCTCGCAACCGCTGGCAAGCGGTGAGGGCCCACGATCTATCCGATGTCATCTTCACGTCGGGGACCACTGGGCGCCCCAAAGGTGTGATGTGCACCCACGGTCAGAGCCTGCGCACTTTCGCGACGTGGGCGAGGATCGTCGGCCTGGAGGCCGGCGACAGCTACCTCGTCGTGAACCCGTTCTTCCACACTTTCGGGTACAAAGCCGGCATCCTGGCCTCGCTCATGACGGGGGCGACGATCGTCCCGGAGCCCGTCCTCGACATTCAGCGCGTGATCGAGACGATCGAGACGGAGCGGATAACCGTTCTTCCGGGTCCGCCCACCCTCTACCAATCGCTTCTGGACCATCCCGGCCGAGAGGACCACGACCTCTCCAGCCTTCGTCTCGCCGTGACCGGGGCGGCCATGGTCCCGGTGGAGCTGGTGCGGCGCATGCGTGAGGAGCTGGGCTTCGACACAGTCCTAACCGCCTACGGGCTCTCGGAGTCGACGGGTGTCGTCACCGTTTGTCGTCGCGGTGACGACGCCGAGACCATCGCCACCACCTCGGGGCGCGCGATCCCCGACGTGGAGGTGCGCGTCGTGGACGACACCGGGAGCGAGGTCGCGAGGGGAGCGGCCGGCGAGATCGTGGTGCGGGGGTACACCGTCACCACCGGCTACCTGGGAGATCCGACGGCAACGGCAGAGGCGATAGACCCGCAGGGCTGGCTCCACACCGGTGACGTCGGGATCATGGACGACGCCGGCAACGTTCGGATCACGGACCGGAAGAAGGACATGTTCGTGGTGGGCGGCTTCAACGCCTATCCGGCGGAGATAGAGCGTGCCCTCTCGGATGACCCCGGGGTCAGCCAGGTGGCCGTGATCGGAGTCCCAGACGAGAGGCTCGGGGAGGTGGGGTGCGCTTTCGTCGTGCCGGCTCCCGGCGTGGCGGTCGGGACCTTGGGAGACGAGCTGATCGGGTGGGCGCGCGACCGGATCGCCAATTACAAGGTGCCCCGACACGTCGAGATCGTCGAGTCGCTCCCTGTCAACGCGAGCGGCAAGGTGCTGAAGACCGAGCTTCGCTCGAGCTTCACCGGCTTGGCGGGCTCTCGGAAGGCGGGGACAGAGGTGGGTACCGCTGGGGAATAGCGGCTCGGCTCAGGATCTCGGGGTGAGCGACGAGACGGTGAAGCTCGCCTTCGCAGTCAACGTGGACGTTCCGACCACGGTCGGGCTCGACACTTTGGTGTTCCATGTTCCGTGCACCGGCAGAGCGTTGGCCGTCGAGTACCACAGGTCGGAGGTGTTCGTCCCGGTCTGTCCGCCGCTGAACGTCGTGACCTCCCGGAAATGAAGCGTCTCGACCTTCTGCCCTCCGATGGTGAACGTCTGTGTTCCCACGTACTGGTTGTAGCCGGTCATGACTACCGCTCCGGTGTTGATCGGATCGTTCGTGCCGGTGCACGAGAACGCGAACCGCTCGCCTTGGCGGAAGATCTCGGGGAGAACGACTTCCGGGGTCGAGCACTGAAAGGTCGCAGTATCCGAGATCGTCATCACGACGAAGTCCCAGCGGTACCAGCCTGCACGTCCGGGAGAGACCAGGTCACCGCTGCTAGGGCAGTAGGTCGAGCTCTGCCAATGGCTGTCGGAGAGGTCCAGCCGCCAAACCCAGCAGCCGTCGGCGTTGTAGGTGACGGTCCCCGGCATGCCGGGTCCCTCCGTCTCGGACTTCGGCGGCAGTGAGATGTGCTCGTTCGCCCGGCCGACGTAGGAGTACACGCCTTGGTGCGGGCGCAAGGTTCCGGCTTGGGCCGAGGGGTCGTGAGCGGACTTGAAGCGCTGGTACGCCGTGTTGCTCGACAGCTGCTGCGGCCCGTTGTTGTTCCACATGTAGAGGAATATGCCGATCCCGGAGACGAGGATCACGAGCAGGCAAGCGAGAACTATGAGCAACTTGCGGTGGCGGTGCCGAAACGACGCACGCTTGTGTGGGGACTCGGGCGGGCCGGACCCGAGGCCATCGGCGGGAAGGCTCGTCGAGGCCGGCGGGGCGACGTCGATCCGGGTCATGCCGGGACCTCGAGGTGCACGAAGTCCCGGCGTATGAGGCGAGACAAGCCGCTGAGGACCGGATGCGGGTGTGCCGCTGCCAGACGGTCGAGTGCGGACTGCATCACCCCCGTGATCTCGTCGTAGCACGCTTCGACCGTCTTCCTGTCGGTGGCCGAGTCCCCTCCGAGCGAGCTCCAGTCGATGGGCGGGAGGAACTCGATCTGCATCGACGTCGGCATCGGCAGAGGCGGCGTCAGCATCGACGTCACGCCGAAGGGACCGAGGACGATCGGAAAGACGTTCACCCGAATCCGCCCCAGTCCGAGAACCCGCGCTATCTGCTCGCCGCGAGCCAGCACGACAACCGAGTTGTGCGACCCGTGAGTGACGACCGGGACCACCGGAACACCGGAGTGAAGTGCCAGGCGAACGAAACCCTTACGCCCTCCGAAGTCCACGCGGTCGCGGGCGGTCCAAGGACGGCAAGCATCGAGGTCACCTCCGGGGTAGACGAGGACCGCAGCACCTTGCTCGAGCGCGCCCTCGGCTTCGTTGCCCCCGGCCGGGATGGCGCCGATTCGACGCAGGTACGAGCCGATCCCGGGCATCGCCAGCAGGAGGTCGTAGATCAGCGTGTACTCGGGCTCGTCGATCCCGCGACGGCGGAGGATGGAGAGGCCGGTCACCCACGCGTCGGGCATGTAGAGGAGACAGGAGTGGTTCCCGACGACCAGGACGGGTCCGCTCTCGGGGAGGTTCTCGAGGCCCAGCACCTCCGGGGAGAAGTAGGTCGCCAAGCGGGAAATCAGCGTCAGGTGCCGGCGGATGGTCTCCGGGTCCCGCCGAAAGACGGGTGCCACGCGTTCGGTCGCCACTCGGTGAGACAGAGGCACCACCAGAGGCGCCAACAAACCCGCACGGTCGTGCACCGGGGTCTGCGCGGTGCTGACGCTCATGGTGTCCTCCGCGGGTCTTGTTGACTACCGTTCTCGCGCCGCGGCGGGTCCCGTGGAAAGGGGACTTCGGCCCAAAGGTGGAGGGGAACGGCCCTTCGTACGTCTAGGAGGTGGCCGACACATCTGCCCTTCAGGAGCGGTCGGGCGGGGAGCCGTCTTCGCCGCTACCCTGTCTTGCTTTCGCCGGTTGCCACATCTAACTAATTGCCGACCGGGGGGAGCGGAAAGGAGCAGGGTGCGCGGAATCGTCTTCACCGGCAACGACGCATTGGTCACCGACGAGCTCGAGATCGCAGATCCGGGGCCCACCGAGGTCAAGGTGAAGATCGCCGCGGCCGGTGTCTGTCACTCGGACCTCTCTGTGATCAATGGGACGATCCCGTGGAAAGCCCCGTCGGTGCTCGGGCACGAGGGTGCCGGAGTCGTCGAGCAAGTGGGCTCGGAGGTGCGCAACGTCAAGCCCGGGGACCACGTCGTGATCGCGACTCTCGCGAATTGCGGCACGTGCAGGGCATGCAACACCGGTCACCCGACCATGTGCGTGCACACCCTCGGGCGGTCGTCCGAACCCTTCACCTTCCGCGGCGAGCCGGCGTCCAATTTCGCAGCCGCTTCGGTCTTCTCCGAGTACACGATCGTCTCGGCGGTGCAGGCCGTTCCGATCTCGCCGGAAGTGCCGATGACCTCCGCGGCCCTCATCGGGTGCGGGGTGCTGACCGGAGTGGGCGCCGTCCTCAACCGGGCCCAGGTCGCACCCGGCGACACCTCTGCGGTCTTCGGAGTCGGCGGGGTCGGTTTGAACGTCATACAGGGCCTGCGCCTGTCGGGAGCGAGCCGGATCATCGCCATCGACACGATCGCCGCCAAGGAGGACCTGGCGCGCCAGTTCGGTGCCACCCACTTCGTCGACGCTTCGAACGCCGAGGTCGTCGAGGAGGTTCGCCGGATCGTCCCTCATGGCCCTCGGTCGGTGGCGAACGCGCTGGGTCCGGGGGGCGTGAAGTGGGCCTTCGAGTGCGTGGGGCATCCACAGGCGCTGCGCGCCGCCATCGACTGCCTCGACTGGGGAGGCACGGCCGTTGCGATCGGGGTGCCGCCGCGCGGCACCGAGGTGGCTGTGGACGTGAACAACCTCGCCTACGTGGACCGCGGCCTGATCGGCTGCCGATACGGCTCGGCTCGTCCTGCGCACGACATACCGCTCATGGTCGAGCTCTATCTCCAGGGACGACTGATGCTGGACGAGCTCGTGACCGAGACGCGTCCACTCGAGGGGTTCAGGGAGATCATCGAAGACATGGAAGCCGGGAAGCTGGCGCGAGGTGTGCTCACGCTTTGAGTCGGGGCACCAGATCTTTGGGAAGGGCGGCTGCTGAATGACGTGGATGGTCTACGGCGCCTACGGCTACACAGGGAGGCTCGTAGCTGAGGTCGCGACCCGCCGTGGCGAGCGCCCTCTGCTGGCTGGTCGCGACGAGCGACAGCTGGCAGCGCTGGGAGAGCACCTAGGGCTCGAGCATCGCGCCTTCGACCTGTCGAGCGCCGAGTCCGTGCGCGAAGGACTGAGCGATGTCCAAGTCGTAGCCCACTGCGCCGGACCGTTCTCCTCCACGGCACGTCCGATGGTCGAGGGATGCCTGGCGACGGGAACCAACTACCTCGACATCACGGGCGAGATCGACGTGTTCGAGTACGTCCTCGGCCTGGAGAAGGAGGCCGAAGCAGCCGGACTTGCGCTCCTGCCGGGCGCGGGATTCGACGTCGTCCCCTCGGACTGTCTGGCAGCGATGCTTTCCCACGCCCTCCCCGGCGCCGAAACCCTCACGCTTGCCATACGCATGCCGGGTGGGGCGAGCCCCGGCACCGCGAGGACGATGATCGAATCACTGGGCGACCCCGGGCGTGCACGTGTCGCCGGGGCGATAGTCCCCGTGCCCTCGGACCGCAGGCGCAGGACCGTGCCATTTGTCTCCGGCACCTCCAAGACCGTTGCGATCGCCTGGGGGGACGTCTCGACCGCATATCACTCGACGGGGATAGATGACATCACCGTCTACGCGGCCGTGCCCGCGGGAGCTGCGCCCCTGGTCCGGATGCTCTCGATGGTCGGGCCCGTCGCTCGCAGCCGGGTGGTCAACGCCCCGATGAGGCGTTTGGCGGGCCTCGTGCGCGGGCCGTCCGCCTCGATACGGGCGGAGAGCCCCGGGGAGGTCTGGGGTGAGGTGGTGGCCCGTGACGGAACCCGCTCTTGCGGCGCGGTCACGACCCCGAACGGCTACGACCTGACGGCCGACTCGGTCGTGCGGATAGCCAAGCGCATGGAGGCGGGGGAGATCCCACCTGGTGCATGGACACCTTCACGAGCGCTCGGGGCCGACTTCGTGCGCGAGCTCGACGGAGTGGCGGTTCAGCGGACCTGAAGCCGTCGGGCCGGCCGCCGCTGTCAAGCGGGCTCGGTGGCGAGAGACTCGCCGAGGCGAAGCAGGCTGGGGGTCGTCCCACCGAGTGTCGGAGCGAGGTGCTTCACCAGCAGGAAGTACCTGTGCAGCGGGTAGTCGCGGTCGACGCCCACCCCGCCGTGGAGGTGCTGAGCCGCGTGCACGACCCTCTGAGCGCCTTCGTCGGCCCAGTACTTCGCCACGGCCACTTCCTTCGTCGACGGGCGTTCCTCGGACAGGCGCCACGCGGCGTGCCAAGCCGTCAGCCGCACGCCTTCGTTGTCTATGTAAGCGTCGGCAGCTCGCTGGCCGACCGCTTGGAAGGTCGCGATGGCCTTTCCGAATTGATGGCGCTCGGCGGTGTACTCGGCTGTCAGCTTCAGCGCCGACTGACACGCCCCGGATATCTCGAGGCACGTCGCCACCTGAGCACGCTCGATCAACCAGCCGAGAGCCGCATGTCCATCGGGGCCTGCGCAAAGCACACCTTCGGGCGACACCTGCGTCGCAGACAGCTCGAGCTCACCTTCGATCCGCCAGTCCGTCGCCTCCTGCTTCGAGATCGCAACGCCCGGCCCACCCGTCTCGACGACGAAGAGCCCGATCCCCTCTTCGTCACCCTCTATCCGAGCGGGCACGAGAACCGCGTCGGCGACGTTCGCCACCGGCACGTAGCTCTTCGTCCCGTCGAGGCGCCAGCCCGTCCCGTCCCTCTTGGCGGTGACCGCAGGCGTGAACGGGTCTCCACCCGGCTCGCTCAGGGCAGCGGTGATGATCGTGTCCCCCGAAAGGAGTCCACCGAGCCACCGGCTGCACTGGTCGTCGGTACCGAAACGCGCGATCGACATCGCCGCCCAGACCACCGAAGGGCCGAACGGCACGGCCGCCGCGACGCGTCCGACCTCCTCGGCGACGATCGCCGCGGCGAGGAACCCGAGGCCGGCCCCGCCCCTCGACTCCGGCAGGGCCGCCGACAGAACTCCGGCGGCGCCGAGCTCACTCCACAGCTTCCGGTCGACGCGATCGGCGCCGGCGCCCACCTCCTTCAGCCGCTCCGAGGTCGAGAGGTCGCCGAGTATCTGCGCCGCGAGCCCTCGGAGGGCCTCCTGCTCCTCTGTGAACGAGAAATCCATGTGACTCGACTCTCCTGCTTCCTTTGCCGGATGTTTCGACGCGCCGCTTCGGGGCGCGCTGTGTCAGCGAAGCGACCGCGGCATTCCCAGGCCGAAGATCGCGATCAGGTCTCGTTGTATCTCGTTCGTCCCGCCGCCGAAGGTCAAGATGATCAAGCTGCGCGAGTACATCTCGAGACGGCCCTTCAGCACGGATTCGGGCGACCCGCGTCTCAGGTAACCCGCCTGCCCGACGACCTCGGACAGCAGGCGAAGGGCCTCCATGTAGAACTCGGTGCCGAACACCTTGATGCTCGAGGCATCGGCCACGTCCAAGTGTCCGCGCGTAGCGGTCCACGCGACCTTCCAGTTGATCAGCCTCAGGAATTCGAGCTTGGCGTGCACTCGTGCCAAATGGAGCCGCACCCATTCCTGGTCTATGACGCGTCGGCCGTCGGCGAGCTTCGTCTGCTGCGCCCAGGCGCGAACGTCGCCGAGCGCGCGCTCGATGATCCCCGGGGAGCACAGCGTCACCCGCTCGTGGTTCAGCTGGTTGGTGATGAGCGTCCAGCCCTGGTTGAGCTCGCCGACGACGTTCGACAGCGGGACCCGGACGTCCTCGTAGAAGGTGTAGTTGATGTTGTGCTCGCCGAGGAGCTGCATCGGCACGACGCGCACGCCGGGGGTGCTCATCGGAACGATGACTATCGAGATGCCCTTGTGCTTGGCTGCTTCGGGATCCGTGCGAACGGCGAGCCAGCAGTAGTCGGCGTCGCCAGCCAGGCTGGTGAAGATCTTCGATCCGTTTATGACGAGCTCGTCGCCGTCGACCACGGCGGCAGTCTTGAGCGCGGCCAGGTCGGTTCCCGCGTCCGGCTCCGAGTAGCCGATGCAGAAGTGGATCTCCCCGGCGAGGATCTTCGGAGGAAGAAGTCCTTCTGCTCCTTGGACCCGAAGTTCATGATCGTCGGCCCCACCGTGTTGATCGTGAGCATCGGCACGGGAGCGCCACTACGCATCGACTCGTCGAAGAAGATGAATTGCTCGATGGCCGAGCGTCCTTGCCCTCCGTATTCGACCGGCCAACCGATGCCCAGCCAACCGTCGGACGCCATCTGTTTGACGACGCGGCGCATGGCGGGCCCGATGCCGTGGCTGGCGGCGAGTTCCTCTTCCACCTCGGGGGTGAGCAGCGTCGCGTAGTAGTCGCGCAGCTCCTTGCGCAGCGCTTCTTGCTCCTCGGTGTAACCGATCTCCATGGTCTCCCCTCGGGCTCCTGCCTCTGGCGTGGCTCTTCGCAGCACTCGGCGCGCACTGCGGTGCAAGCGGCTGCCCCCGGCGATGGAACAGGTTACAGTTTTGGGCCGCACACGCCCAGTGTGCCAACCTGAGACCTCCCAAACCCCAGACGGAGCTGAGCTGATGCCAGAAGCGGTGATAGTGGCAACCGGGCGGACCCCAATCGGTCGAGCGATGAAAGGCTCGCTGGTGAGCTGCCGTCCCGACGACCTCGCAGCGCACGTGATCAAGCAGGTGCTCGCGAAGATCCCTCAACTCGACCCGCAGCAGGTCGAGGACGTGATGGTCGGGAACGGCCAGCCGGCAGGTGAGGCGGGATACAACGTCGCGCGGGTCGCGGCGCTTCTGGCCGGTCTCGAGGTTCCCGGCGTGACGGTGAACCGGTACTGCTCGTCGTCTCTCCAGACGATCCGGATGGCAGCGCACGCGATCAAAGCTGGTGAGGGTGACGTCTTCGTTGCGGCAGGCGTCGAGACCGTCAGTCGCTTCCAGTTCGGAGCCTCTGACATCGGAAGCCACAATCCGGCTTTCGCAGACGCAGAGGCTCGCACGACGGCGCGAAATACTGCGGTGACCGAGCCTTGGACACCGCCGAAGGGACTCGGGGACGTCTACATAGCGATGGGCCAGACGGCCGAGAACGTTGCGGAGTACGAGAACGTGAGCCGCGAGGATATGGACAAGTTCGCCGCGCTCAGTCAGAACCGAGCCGTGGAGTCGCAGAGAAACGGCTTCTTCGAGCGCGAGATCATCCCGGTCACGCTCGAGGACGGCACGCTCGTCACCAAAGACGACGGCCCGCGCCCCGACACGACCGTCGACGTGCTGGCCCAGCTCAAGCCCGCCTTCAGGGAGGGCGGCAAGGTTACGGCAGGGAACTCGTGCCCGTTGAACGACGGTGCGGCGGCGGTCGTCGTGATGTCCGACACCAAGGCTTCGGAGCTCGGCATCACGCCCCTCGCGCGCATAGTCGCGAGCGGAGTCTCCGCCCTCGATCCTGAGATCATGGGACTCGGCCCGATCGAAGCATGCCGCCAGACACTCGGGCGGGCGCACATGACGATGGACGACATCGACCTCGTCGAGATCAACGAGGCGTTCGCCGCGCAGATCATCCCGTCGGCGAAGCATCTCGGCATCGACTGGGGAAAGCTCAACGTGAAAGGCGGGTCTATCGCCCTCGGCCACCCGTTCGGCATGACGGGAGCGCGGATCATGACCACGTTGCTCAACGCGCTCGAGGACGAAGGCAAGACCTATGGGCTCGAATCGATGTGCGTCGGCGGCGGGCAGGGAATGGCGATGATCGTCGAGCGCCTCTCGTAGCCGGACACACCGGGGGAGGCGGCACGAAGGTGAGCGAACCGATCTACGACGCCTCCTCGATGTGGGAGCTCGTACGGCGCCGGGCCAAGGCGACGCCGGACCGCACGATGTTGATCGAGCAGTCGGGGCGGACGATCACCTTCGGCCGTTTCGCCGAGAAGTGCGAGGAGCTCGCAGCCGGGCTGCACCTCCTGGGCATAGGACAGAGCAGCGTGGTGTCTTGGCAGCTCCCCACCCGGATCCCTACCGTATTGCTCTCGATGGCGCTAGCGCGTCTGGGTGCCGTGCAGAATCCGATCCTCCACCTCTACAGAGAACGCGAAGTCTCCTTCGTCCTCTCTCAGATCAAGTCCGACTTCTTCTTCGTCGCGAGCACGTTCAAGGGTTTCGACTTCACTGCAATGGCCGAGAAGGTGGCCAAGGATCTCGACGAACCGCCTGCCGTGGTCGTAGCGGACGCAGGGTTGCCAGGAGGTGACGTGACCACGCTTCCCCCGCCACCACCGCCGGCGGCCGCCGACGAGGTGAGGTGGGTCTACTACACCTCAGGAACGACCTCAGAGCCGAAAGGGGTCCGCCACAGCGATCTCACACTTATCACCGGGGGGCGAGGCTTGGCGATGGCGGTGGACTTGACGGAGGAGGACGTCGGTTCCATTGCCTTCCCGTTCGCCCACATCGCCGGCCCCGACTACCTGGTGATGATCCTCTCCCTAGGGTTTCCCGCCGTCCTCATGGAGGCCTTCGTCCCCTCTGATGCGGTGGAGGTCTTCAGCAGTCACGGCGTGACGATGGCAGGGGGGAGCACTGCCTTCTACCAGGCGTACCTGAACGAACAACGCAAGCAACCGGGCGAGAAGATCATCCCGAGCCTCCGCCTTCTGTCAGGGGGCGGCGCGGCGATGCCGCCCGAGATATTCGCGGAGGTGGGCCGAGAGATCGGGGTCAAGGTCGCCCACGGCTATGGGATGACCGAGATCCCCATGATCACCATGGGTTCCCCGAAGGACTCGGACGAGCAATTGGCGAACACGGTCGGAATGCCGGTGCACGGCGCGGAGATTCGTCTCGTCGACGCCCACGGGAACGTGGCGCCGGTCGGTGTCGACGGCGAAGTCCGTGTGCGCGGCCCGATGGTGTGCAAGGGGTACACCGAACCCGCATACAACGACGAGGCTTTCGACTCCGACGGCTGGTTCCGCACCGGTGACATCGGGCACATGCGTGTCGACGGCCATCTGGTGCTGACCGGGCGTCTCAAGGACATCATCATTCGCAAGGGCGAGAACATCTCGGCCAAGGAGATCGAGGACCTGCTCTACGCGCACCCCAAGGTGGCCGATGTCGCGGTGATAGGGCTTCCGGACCCCTCGCGTGGCGAGCGCGTCTGTGCCATCGTGGAGACCGCCGACGGCGCGGCACCCCTGTCCATGGGCGAGATGGTCGACTACCTCGAGGCCGAGGGACTGATGACCCAGAAGATCCCCGAGCAACTAGAGGTTGTCGACGCCCTGCCTCGAAACGAGACCTTGAACAAGGTCCTCAAGTACAAGTTGCGCGATCAATTCTCGGCTTTGCCTTTCGCAGGCTGAGACTCGCCGGCGCCTCGACACGCACCCGGTCGTGGTTAGTACCGGATGTAGGCAGACCTCTGTGCCCTGCGCTTCGCGTCCCCGCGCCGGACGAGCATCACGATCAATAACGAGATCCCGCCCGCGCCGAGCACGCAGGCGACGATCGCTCCCCCGATCCACCCGGCAATGGAGGAGAACAGGCCGCCCCACGACAGCGCCAGTATCACCTGGGTGCTCGAGTGGCCGTGCACCACGATCTGGTAGTAGCCGGACGACGAAGCATGGAAACCGATCACGCCGGTGTACGTGAACGATCCGGTGGTGATGGTCTCGGTCCCCGACGGGAGCGAGAGCGGGAGCCTCTGCCCTCCCGGGGAGGTCACCGATACCTCGTCGGGTGTGATCTGGTTCCCGTAGATCGCGCCGAACCCCGCGCCCGACGAGCCGGAGGCCGGCCCGCTCTCCTGCCACAGCAGGTAGTCGCCAGGTTCGAGGTGGATCGACGTCGTCCCCGGGACGGCCACGTTGGGCGTGTGGCTGAACTGGTCGTAGAGCTTCGTGCCGATCATCACGGCCGAGACGACGAACAGTGCGGTGGCAACCACGAGGACCGCTATCGACACGACGATCCACTGGCCTTGGGGTGTTGGGAAGGTGGTGCTCGGCGCCAATGCGGCAGGCGGCATCGGTGCGGCAGGCGGCATCGGTGCGGCAGGCGCGGGTACCTGCTGGTGCGGTACCTGCGGTCCCGGTGCTTGCTGGAGCGGCCCGCCATGGACGGCATGGCTCCAACTGGTTCCGTCCCACCAACGCCACCCCCCGCTCCCGCCGGGGTCCGGGTACCAACCTGCCGGCGGGCCTTGGGCGCCGGCCCCTCCGCCGGCGAAACCGGGAGTACTCAGCGCGCGTTGATGTAGTCGACCAGCTCGTTGCGGTCCTTCTCGAGCTCGCCGATTCGGTTCTTGACCACGTCGCCGATGCTGACGATCCCGACCAGGACCCCGTCGCTCACCACCGGCACATGCCGAATGCGCAAATTGGTCATCGTCGACATGAGCGACTCGATCTGATCGTCGGGGGAGCAGGTCGTCACTGTCCTGGACATGATCGAGGACACCGGTGACTCGAGCAGGGTGGTGGCCCGGTCGGCGAGGGCACGCACGATGTCGCGCTCGGAGACGATCCCCTCGATGTGCTGCTGGTCGGAGGAGACGACGAGGGCCCCGATCCCATGGCCGCGAAGCTCTCTCACGGCGCTTTCCACCGAAGCGTCGGGGGAGATCGTCGCTACCGACGACCCCTTCGCCGTCAGGAGGTTGGAAACACGCATTGGCCTGACCTCCTCGTATGACTAGTGACCTGAAAGCTTAAGTCTACGGAGGTGACACCTGCTCGACCAGGGGTTTGGCCTGGACGTCTCTCGCCCGCCGTCCCGCCTGGGGCCCGCAAAGTTGACTATTTCTAGTTGATCGATAGAATAGCTATGTAATAAGGATTGGGTAGCGGCGGTTGGAGGTGTCCGGTGCACATCGACGGTTTCATCGTCCTCGCAGGGGCGATCGTGGGCATGGCAGTGGGGCTCACGGGCATGGGTGGCGGGGCCCTCATGACCCCGGTGCTAGTGCTGCTCCTGCACGTACAGCCGAGCGCAGCGGTCTCGAGCGACCTCGTGGCTTCGTTCTTCATGAAGCCCGTCGGCTCCGCCGTCCATCTCCGCCGTCACACCGTGCATCTCAGGCTCGTGGCGTGGCTCGTCGCCGGAGCGGCGCCAGCGGCCTTCGCAGGTGCCTCCCTGCTCCACGTCTTCGCCAAGGGAAACGCACTCCAGAACGACATCAAGCTGGGCCTAGGGGCGGCGCTCCTCGTCGCTGTCGGCGGGATCGTCCTGCGCTCGCTCACCAGCCGGCGCGGTGCGGGCTCGGAATCAGCCGGGGCAGGTGCAGGACCGAGGGTCGGAGGATGGGTCCCGGTGAAGCGCGTCCCGACTCTCCTGGTCGGCGTGTTCGGTGGCTTCATCGTGGGGATGACGTCGGTCGGGTCCGGTTCGTTGATGATCGTCGCGCTGATGTTCCTCTACCCCGAGCTGAGCGGCGGCCAGCTGGTCGGGACAGACCTCGTCCAGTCGGTGCCGTTGGTGGGCGCCGCGGCGATCGGGCAAGCCATCTTCGGCAATGTCGAGCTCGGACTCACCCTTTCGCTCTTGATCGGGTCCATTCCCGCCGTCTACTTGGGGGCGAGGCTCTCGGCGTCGCTTCCTACCTGGTTCGTCCGTCCGACCATCGCCGTCGTGCTGCTCGGATCGGCGCTGAAGCTCGTGAACGTCGGCAACGTCGAGACCGTTCTCTCGGTTCTCGGGGCGGTCGCCGTCATCTTGCTCTACGGGCTCTTTCGCCGGACGCGCGGCCGTTACGAGAAGGTGCCGACCGCTCAACCAAGGATCTCAGGCGAAACGGCTCCTGCTACGCAGTGATGCCGCCGTCCACCGAGAGCACAGCTCCGGTCGTGTAGGCGGACTCGTCGGAGGCAAGGAAGGCGATCGCTGCGGCGACCTGGTCGGGTGTGCAGAACCCCATCCGGCTCATGATTCGGTGCAGGTGCTTCGGGTCCGCACCCTCCGGCAACGAGAAATTGGCAACGAGAGGCGTGTCCACACCGCCCGGAGCCACGGCGTTGACGCGTATCCCGCGACCGAGGTACTCGACGGCAAGCGCCTTCGTCAGCATGACCAGGCCACCCTTGGAGGCACAGTATGCCGCCGAGTAGGCGGCACCCATGAGGCCGGCGTTCGAAGCGACGTTCACGATGTTCCCCCCCAGCGGATGGAGCATGTGGGGGAGGGTCGCCTTCGACAACAGGAAGGGACCAGTCAGGTTGACCGACAGGATCTTCTGCCAAGAGCTCAGGGGCATGTCGATCGTGTGGGCGAACATTCCGATGCCGGCGACGTTGCACAGCACACTGGGCCTGCCTAGCGAGGAAGCGACGTCGTCCACCGTCTCGTTTACGGCTTCCTCGTCGGTGACGTCACAGCAGTAGGAGATCGCCTTCGCACCCAGCGTCACGAGAGCTTGGGCTGTCTCCTGGACTGCGTCCGCGGCGACGTCGAGGCATGCGACCTGAGCGCCCTCAGACGCGAGCCGCACCGCAGTCGCGCGGCCGATGCCCGACGCGGCCCCGGTGACGATCGCCGTCCTGCCTTCGAACCGTCGCGCCGGCTGGACGATGGGCGATGTGGAGGTGGAAGGCGTGTTCATCCTTGCGGGCCTTGATCGGTGGTCCGGGCCCACAGCCTGTCGGTGTATGTGTCGGTACCCGGGATCGTCGGGATGAACGCGAGGGCGGTAACGACGTTACCGGTGCCCGAGGTCTCGAGCGCCTTTCTGTATGCGAGAACCGTCCGTTCCCAGTCTTCGGAGGGATCGGAGTCCAAGAACCACAACGTGAGCTGGCGGCGGTCGTCGGCTTCTGAGCGCGGGACGTCACCGGGTGCGTCGATCAAGAGCGGCAGCGGATCGGCGGCGACGACGAGCCTCGCGCTCGTGCCCGAGAGCAGGGTGGGGAGCATCTCCTCGCGGTGCCAGCGCTCGAACGCGGCGGGTTCGACGCCCTCTGCGCGGTCGACGAAC
>Ga0116216_10000637_pt1 | contig 26808 bp, 25 predicted proteins | sample Sb_taG_11_FD_89696 | JGI IMG/M metagenome (GOLD analysis project Ga0116216, IMG submission 89696) | Peat soil microbial communities from Weissenstadt, Germany - Sb_50d_3_AS metaG | ecosystem: Environmental > Terrestrial > Soil > Wetlands > Peat | place: Germany: Weissenstadt | collected 2010-09-21
CGCGCCCGCGTCGGCCAGCGCCTGCGCGATCGCCAGCGCATACGACGGCGTCGACACCAGGACCTCGGCGGCGAAGTCCTGCACGAGCATCGCCTGGCGGGCCGTCCGCCCGCCGGAGACCGGCACGACCGTCGCCCCGATTCGCTCGCCGCCCTGGTGGAACCCGAGGCCGCCGGTGAACAGCCCGTAGCCGTTGGCGTTGTGGATCACCATCCCCGGCCGGACGCCGGCCATCGTCATGCAGCGCGCCATCAGCTCGGTCCAGGTCTCGAGGTCGGCGCGGGTGTAGCCGACGACCGTCGCCTGGCCATGGGTCCCGCTGGAGGCGTGGACCCGGACGAGCTCCTCCCTGGGGACGGCGAGCAGGCCGAACGGGTAATGCGCCCGGAGATCGTCCTTCGTCGCGAACGGGATCGTCGCGAGGTCATCGAGCGCGCGAAGATCTCCCGCCGCCTCGATTCCCGCCGCGGCGAGCCGCCCGGCGCCGACCGGCTGGCGTCGCAGGATGTGCTCGATCGTCACTCGCAGCCGCTCGAGCTGGAGCGCCTCGAGCTGCTCGCGGGGGAGCGTCTCGGCGGTGTCCCAGATCCGCGGCTCAGAGCCCGCGCTCGTGGGCATTCCAGTGGCGCTCGAGGTTGCGGACGAGCGCCGGGCTGAGGTGGCAGTAGGCCTGCTCGCGGGCGTAGGTCGCCATGTACTGGCGAAACACATCGAGCGGCTCCTCGCCGACGCGCATCGCACTGCGGTTGGCGGTCGCGTTGATCAGCCCGGAGCTGGTGAGCGCGTGGATCCGCTCCTCGAGCGCCCGATCGATGTCCTCCGGCGCGACCACCTCATCGCACAGCAGCGCCGCGTCCGGCTCTCCGGCGGTCCACTCCCGTCCGGAGAGAATTGCCTGGCGCGCGGCGCGGTCGCCGACGAAGCGGGGCAGACGGAGATTTGAGGCGCCCGGGATGATCCCCTCCTTGCGCGCCGGCAGGTACAGGCGCGAGCCGAGCGTCGCGATCACATGGTCGACGACGTGCAGCAGCTGGCAGTGGCCCCCGATCGCGAACTTCTCGACGGCGGCGATCCACAGCTTTTCGGTCGTGCCCTCTTCGCCGGCGCTGGCCTCGCCGTCACGGGCGCGGACCCCGCGGTAGATCTTGTTGACGTACCCGATGTCGCGGATCAGGTAGAAGAGGAAGTCGATCCGCCCGTAGTAGAGATGGGTGAGGTTGATGCCGGAGCCGAACACGCGCTCGCCGGTGTGCGGCGGCTGGTCGACCACCGCGCCACGGAGCACGCCGACCTCGATCGCCGGATCGAGCAGGATCAGGTCCACCGCGGTCTCGGTGGGCCCGAGCGTGGCGCCGTCCTCTGCGTTCAGATGGCGGGGATTGCTGAGCTCGAGAATCCCGGCGCGGCCACGACGGGTGACGCGCGCCGGGCCGAGCTCGGCCTCACCCGTGGCCTGGAACTGCTCGAGCCGCTGGAGGGCCTCGGCGGTCGGCGCGAGCATCGAGCGGAGCAGATGGGGGCCAACGCGCGGCGAGCCGAGGATGTGCGCCATCAGCACGCCCTGGGCGAGCTCGAGCTGCTCCTTGTCGGCGAGCGCCCGCTTCCGCTCAACATCCATCTCCCGTCGCGTCGGTGTCAGGCCAGGAACCCGCTCGGCCGCTTCGTAGACCAGCTCCTCGATCCGGACCGACTTCGTGCAGCCCGATGTGAGCGCGTCGTAGAGCTCGACGGCGTGCCGGCGCAGATAGCTCTCGCGGGCACGGGTGAGCGCCTCGAGGATCGTCGAGGAGGCCAGCTGCTCGTCGTCCGTCCGCTTCGCTCTCGCCGGCAGGCGGGCGCTCAGCGCCTGGCCGCGGGTGAGGAACTCGCTGACCTTGCGGCTGGCGGGACCGACCGGGCCCTCGGTCATCGGCGCCTTGGCGATCCAGGCGTTGGCGTCGGACACCGGCAGTCCGGCCTGCTCGAGGACGTCGAGTTCGATCTGCTGGGTGGCGATGGTCGGGGGCATTAGCGAAAGGTAGGGTTCGGTCGATGGCTGGATTGATGGCCGGCAAGGCCGGGCTCGTGACGGGTGCGGCGAGCGGCATCGGCCGCGCGTGCGCACTGCGCTTTGCGCGGGAGGGCGCGTCGGTGATCGTCGCCGATCTGGAGTCGGCGCGCCAGGGCGGGGAGCTGACGGTAGAGCAGATCGCCGACGCGGGCGGGGAGGCCGAGTTCTTCGCGGCCGACGTGTCCAGCTCGGCCGACAGCGAGGCGCTGGTGGCGCGCGTGGTCGAGCGCTACGGCCGCCTCGACTTCGCCCACAACAACGCTGGGATCGGCGTTCACCGCTTGCTCCACGAGACCTCCGAGGATGACTTCGATCGAGTCATCGCGGTGAACCTGAGGGGCACGTTCCTGGGCATGAAGCATCAGATCACGCAGATGCTTCGCAACGAGATGCCGACGCGCGGCGCGATCGTCAACACGTCCTCGAACGCCGGCCTGCGTGCGGTCACGCTGCTGAGCGCGTACACGGCCAGCAAGCACGGAATCCTCGGACTTACGAAAAACGCCGCGGTCGAGTACGCCAACGTCGGGATCCGCGTGAACGCCGTCTGCCCCGGCGCGATCATGACCCCTCTGATGTCCGAACAGCCGCCCGTGCGGCAGCAGGAGATCCTCGCCCCGCAGGCGATGACGCGGTTTGGCCAGCCCGATGAGGTGGCCGCGGCGGCCGTCTGGCTGTGCTCGGCGGAGGCGTCGTTCGTGACCGGAGTGGCGCTCCCGGTCGACGCCGGATCGGTTGCCTGGGTCTCGGCGCATCGTGGCTGATTACCATTTCTCCGCCGTGGCTGCATCGTCTCCATCGGTCGCGCCGCTCGGTGAGCCGGAGCACTGGCGTGTCCGGGGCGTGGGCGTGTCCCGCCGACTCGAGTCGTGGTCCGAGATCCTCGAGACCACCCACCTAGCCTTCGACGTCCACGCCACTTCCGGCACTCCCGACGACTTCCGCGGCGCCGTGACGCGGCGCACGATCGGCGATCTCGTGCTCGTCGACTGTGCGGCCTCGCCGTTTGTCGGTCACCGGAGCGGCGCGCTGATGGGCGGCTGCCGGGCGGATGCCCAGCCCGAGGAGATCCTCGGCTTCCAGTTCGTCTGCAAGGGCGTCGAGCTCGTCCGCGAGGGAAGCCGGTCGGTGGTGTTGAAGGCGGGAGACGTCGTCCTGTGGGACGGCCTGCAGCCGACGGACGTCGAGATCGTGGAGTCGTTCTGCAAGCGCACGCTGCTGTTCCCGCGCGAGCGCGTGCTCGCGGTCTGCCCCCAGCTCGCCGACCTCCGCGCGATGCCCCCGCTCGACCGCAGCGGCCCCGCGCGCCTGCTCGTGCGCTACGTGAATGCGCTCGTCGCCGAGCTTCCCGGACTCGAGCCGGCCGCCCGGAGGTCCGCCGCCGATGCGGCGCTGGAGTTGCTGCGTGCCACGGTCGAGCCGAGCCTCCCTACGAGCCGCTCGGCCACGCGCGAGGCGATGCGCGCCGAGATCCGGCGATACATCCGCACCCACATGCAGGATCCAGAGCTCGATCCGGCAACGATCGCTCGCGCCTACTCGATCTCGGTGCGCGCGCTCCACGCGCTGTTCGAGGACGCGGATGCGTCGGTCGCCGGCCTGGTCCGGAGCGAGCGGCTCGCCCGCTGTGCCGAGGACCTCCAGCGACCGAACGCGGGCTCGGTCACCGAGATCGCGTTCCGGTGGGGATTCTGCGACGCGGCCCATTTCTCGCGGGTGTTCAAGCGCGCCTTCGGCGCCACCCCCAGCGAGGTCCGGCGGGCCGCACTGCTTCGCGGAACGCCCGAAGCCGCTCACGACTCAGAGCCGCTCGAGCAGGTCGGCGACGCCATCTAGGACGGCGTCGGGGCGGCGGCGCGCCGGCACGCGCCGGAGGTCGAGCGGCCCGCTGATGCCGGTCCGGACAAGCACGGTGCGCGACCCTCCGAGACGGCCGAGGGCGATGTCCATCCCGAGGTCGTCTCCGATCACAACCAGCTCGCGGGCCGGCAAGCCCAGCCGGGAGCTGATCTCGGCCACGGCCGCGCGGGAGGGCTTGCCGACGATCCTCGGCCGTGCCGCGCCGGCCTTCGCGATCGCGGCAGTGACCATCGCCCCGCGGCTGATGATCGGCCCGTTCGCCCCGGCGTAGGCGCGGGCATAGGAGCCCGTCAGTAGCGGCGCCCCGCGAATGACCGCGCGCGCGGCCCGCTCGAGCGAGGCCATCTCGACCTCGTCGATGTGGGCGACGAACACGGCCTCGGCCTCCTCGCCGCTGGCGAGCGGGACCCCGGCGCCTGCGATCCGCTCGCGGATCACATCCGTGCAGAACGGCAGCACGGGCCGGCCCCGATGGTTGCGGCGAAGGTAGGAGATCGCGCTCTCGACCGGTGTGAGCAGCTCGTGGTCGGCAACCGGGAGGCCGTCCTCGCGCAGTCCCCGCGCGATCGCGTCGGAGCCGACGTGGCTGCCGTTGGTGAACAGCACGAACGGCCGATCCGAGGCGTGGATCCGCTCGAGCACCTCGCGCGCGCCAGGCTGAGGGCGGCCGCGCCCGTCCGGGCCGCGCTGGACCAGCGTCCCGTCGACGTCGAACACGAAGCCGCGCACTTCGTCGAGGCGCAGGCCGTCAGCCGCCACGGGTCCACACCACCCGATCGCTGTCCTTGACGAGCTCGAGATGAGTGATCGATGGCCGCTCGGCGAGCTCGCTGAGGAGGGTGACGATCGGGGATCGAACTCCGGCGCCCGGGCTCGCCGGCCGTGTGGGCTGCCCCCGGGTTTGCACCATCGCGTCGACCTGTTCGGCGGGCATCGTCAGGCGCAGCAGCAGTTCCTCGTCCGAGATCCGCTGGCCGAACCGCTGGCGCGCGCCCTCGAGCGTGATCGGCTCGAGCTCATCGAGCTTGCGCGCCTGCGGTCGCGACAGGACGCGGTCGGCGATCGCGGGGTCGACGGGCGCCGCCGGATCGCCATAGTGGCCGAGGAAGTAGCGGACGGTCTCGTCGGAGACGTTGACCCACCGGTCGCCGTCGATCACGTTCCGCGCCGCCTGGCTGGCCACGAACTGGGAGACAGGGGTGACCAGGATCGGATAGCCCATCTCGGCCCGGACGCGGCTCACCTCGTCGAGCACCGCGCCGAACAGCTCCGGCCGGTGCAGCTCCTCGAGCATCCGGCGCGTGGTGGTGACCATCCCGCCCGGCAGTTGGTGCTGGTAGTAGGCGACGTCGAACTCCTGCGGCGTCCCGGGCCTCAGCCCCTTAGCCCGCGCTAGCTCCTCGAAATGCGCGGCGACTGTTTCCTGCGCCTCGAGATCGAGCGGGTGGTCGAATCCCGCCGACTCGAGGTTGCGGGCGGTGCTGATCGCTTCGGGCTGGGAGGTGCCGCGGGACAGCGGGCCCGACGCCGTGTGGACGACCTCGAAGCCGGCCCTGACCCCCTCGACGTAGACCAGCGGCGCCAACCCGATCGTGCAGTGGCTGTGGAGCTCGACCCTGCGACCGCCGGCGGCGGCGATGAAGTGCGGTGCGAGCTCTCTCACCGCGTCGGGCGTGAGCAGCCCGCCCGGGTCCTTGAGGTACAGGCGATCCATGTCCGCGCAGTTCGCCAGCGCCGCGGCCCGCTCCGCGTAGTACTCGTGGGTGTGGACCTCGCTGATCGAGTAGGTAAGACCGATGACCACCTCCTCGATGCTCGCCATGCGAGCCATGCCCGCGAGGCGCTTCAGCCGGTCGGGATCATTGGAGGGGTCGGCGATCTGCAGCCGCCGGATCCCGTTATTGGCCACCAGCCGGAACGAGAGGTCGATCACGTCCGGGGCGGCGGGCACCCACGAGATGAACCGCATCCCGGTCGTGATCATGCTGAGCAGCGTGTTCGGCATCGCCGCGCTCATCAGCCTGATCCGCTCCCACGGGTCCTCGCGGTGGAAGCGCACGGAGACCGCCATGTGCGTGCTCGAGGTGAAGTCGAGCGCGTGATAGCCGACGCGATCCATCGTCGGGGCGATCGCGACCACATCGGGTGTCGTCAGACCGGTGGCGCTCCACAGGCTCTGGTTGCCGTCGCGCGTGCTCGTGTCGATGAACTCGACCAGCCTGGAGGGCGTCTGCGAACTGATGTGGCTCACGCCGGCGCCACCCGGAACAGCGGCTGGCCCTCCTCCACGAACTGCCCGTTTTCCTCGCACACCTCGGCCACGACCCCGGTCACGCCCGCCAAGACCGAGTTCATCATCTTCATGACCTCGATGATGCACATGGTCGTCTCGGGGTCGACTCGCGTTCCGACCTCCACGAACGGTGGCTGACCCGGCGTCTCGGCGAGATAGAGGGTGCCGAGCATCGGGGCCTCGATCGTGAGCAGCTCGTCTGGCTCGGGTCCCGGGGGCTGCTCCGGGCCGGACGGCTCGGCCGGGGCGGGCGGCTCGGCCGGGGCGCGGTCCTTGCGCACGTGCAGAGAGAAGCCGTCGGTCTCGATCCGCAGCTCCTGCAGCGAGGACTCGTCGATGATGCGCAGGATTTCGCGGACGTCTTCGTCGCTGAGGCCCATCAGGAGTCGCCTCGCGCCTGGTTGGCGCCGAACATGCTCATCACGAGCGCGATCGCGGACGCCGGCTCCGGCTTCGCCGGCTGTTTGGAGACGCCGGTGGCTGGTCGGGACTGCACGATGAACAGCGTGCCATCGCGGGCGATCACCCACTCGATGTCCTGGTGGCAACCGAAGTGGCGCTCCACCCGGCGGGCGGCATCCACCAGGCCGGCGAGCGCCGGCCGATCGAGACAGGCCACGTCCTGGCGGTTCTCGGCGACGGCCGCCCGCACCATGCCCTCGCCCGACTCGTTGGCGACGTACTGGATGTCCTTGTGGCCTGGCTGCTGGCGCACGACCTCTGAGGTGATCTTGCTGACCAGGTAGTCGTCGGGCGTCACCTCGCCACCGACCACCGCCTGGCCCAGGCCCCAGCTCGCGTTGATCGCGATCATGCTCGGGTCGCCGCTCACCGGATTGCAGGTGAACATCACGCCCGACACCTGGGCGTCGACCATCACCTGGACAGCGACGCCCATCGCGGGATTGTCGACGCCGAGCCGTTCGCGGTAGCTGACCGCGGGAGCGCTGTAGAGGCTCGCCCAACAGCTGCGCACCGCATCGCAGACGCCGTTCGTCCCGCGGACCCACAGTCGCGTCTCCTGCAGACCGGCGAACGTCGCGTCGGCGCTGTCCTCGCCGACGGCGCTCGAGCGCACCGCCACCGCCGGCTGTGCCTCGCCCTGCGCCTCGGACAGCTCGTCATACCGGCGGGCGATCTCGTCCCGGACCGCCTCCGGGACGGACGCCGCCTTGATCGCATCCGGCGTGGGGTTGTCGATTTCCGCTTGTTCCATCGCTGCCCGGTATGCCTCGGTCGAGATTGCGAATCCCGGCGGTACCGGGATCTCGGCCGCCAGCAGCTCGCCGAGGCACGCGCTCTTGCCGCCGAAGACGGCCGCGTCGGACTGGCGCAACTGCGCCAGTGGACGGCTGAGCTCCATTAGTGCACTAGCCCTCGGCGTCGAGCAGCGTCACCACTCCGTTCGTGCCGTCGACACGGATCGCCTGCCCGGTGTGGAGGAGCGCGGTGGCGCGGCCGGTGCCGACGACCGCGGGCAGCCCGTACTCGCGACACACGATCGCCGCGTGCGACATCACGCCTCCGACGTCGGTCACCGTCGCCTTGATCTTCGAGAAGATCGGCGCCCACGCCGGCGAGGTGCTGCCGCACACGAGGATCTCGTCGTCGCGCACCTCGGCGATCTCGGTGACGGATCTGATCACGCGCGCGATCCCCTCGACGACGCCGGGCGCCGCGGCCGCCCCGCGCAGCTCGTGACCGCCCTCCTGCTGACGGGCCCACTCCTGGACCCGCTCGGTCGTGACTCCCCAGAGCATGATCGTCATCGGGTCGGTGACGGACTCGGGAGTGACTCCGAGGGCGGGCGGCGGCGTCCACTCGCCGAGCTTCTCGAGCACCTTCTTGCGCCGCGCGACGATCGGCGGCCAGTGCTTCGGGCCGAGCGCCACGCCGCCCGTGGCCCAGGTGAGGACGAGCTCGTCCAGGGCGGAGCCGACCTCGTGGCGCGTGAGGTGGAACACGTCCTCGGCGTCGTCGACGAAGCCGCCCTCGGCGATAAGCGCTCCGAACTCGCGGATCTTGTTCCACCACCTCGTCAGGAACCAGTAGTCGCAGAAGAACTTGTGCTCCTCGACGTACGGGAACACGGTGCGCGACAAGCCCAGCAGCTCGTTGAACGGCTGGCGCGACTGCTCGTCGAGCAGGGCCTCGTACTCCTCGGCGAGGCGGTCGCGCTCGCGTTGGATCTCCTCCGTCGGGCGCTCGAGGAGGGCGCCCGACTTGATCGCGTTCACATGGCCGATCAGCGACGCGTACGGGATGCTCGGATCGTCGAGCCAGCTGCGGTAGTAGTGGTAGAGCCCGTCGCCGGTCGCCATGTTGAACCACGGGTCCTTGACGTTCTCAAGCTCGGCGAGCCAGCTCCGTCCGGCCTCGCTCGTGGACAGCTCGGCGTCGACCTCAGCCGGCGAGCGGCCCTGGACGAATGCGCCGTCCACGCCGGTGTCGATCGCGAGCTGGGCCAGCCGCCGCAGCTCCGCGTCGGGCTTGAACAGCAGCACGTCGATGCCCGCGACCATCTGCGCGATGTGCTGGTCGGGGATGTCGGGCAGGTTCCCCTTGCAGAACTCGACGAACGTGCCGTACGCGCCGTACCCCAGCAGCAGGAACTCGAAGTGGTGTTGCCACATCAGGTCACCCAGCCGCAGCGCGCGGCCGTAGGCGTCGAGGACCTCGTAGAAGGCGGTGTTGCGCTCGTCCCCGAAGGCGACCTCGTCGGGCTCGTACTCCGGTAGGTCGGGCACGCGCAGCTCGTCTAGCTCGCGGATCAGGGCCTCCATCTTCACCCGCCACTTGCCGTACAGCTCGGTCCAGTTGGCGTAGTAGTAGCCCGCCCGTTGCCGGAAGTACTCGGCCCGCTCGGCGATCTTCACCGGGTCGGTGACCGGGTTGCCGGAGATGTAGACGTAGCCGTTGACGATCCGGTAGTCGATGCCCATCGCCGGGGGCACTGCGAATACCCGGTTCTGCCAGGACCCGACCGCCTGGTAGGGGGAGTCGATGCAGATCACGTCGAACGCGGGCATCGGGAGCGGAAAGTGCATCGAGTTCCAGAACCAGAACCGATGCTCGTCGCTCTCCCGCCGGCGCTCGTCGAAGCGGGCGTAGTACGGGTACATCTCCTCCCAGCCGTCGCAGCCCGGCGGCGTCTCGATCGAGAACGGACTGGGAAAGGCGCCGAGTGCAGGCGTCGTGCTCACAATGGAAACCTCCCTCGCGATACGGGTCGCCTCGCCGCGGCCACGCCGGTTTCGCTTATAAGGGTGCACCGCGGCGAAGTCAATACCCTTGCCGCTCCGCGCAGGTCAGCTTGCGCACCGGTGCTCGATCCATGGCGGGCAATTGGCCCGCCATGGGCGGTGACTACGATGCGCCGCTCTTGTCGCCAGCAACCCACAGCCGGACGATCCGTGTCTGCGAGGCAACCGAGTTCGGCGGCCCCGAGGTGCTCCGCATCTGCCAACGTTCGTGGCCGGTCCCAAGCGGCCCAGAGGTCGTGGTCAGGATCGCCACGGCCAACGTCAACCCGACCGACATCGCCGCGCGGTCCGGTGCCCACGCCCGCCGGCTCCCGGACCTCCAGCCGGGCTTCGTGCCGGGTTGGGACTTTGCGGGGACGGTGGCCGAGCTCGGCCCCGAGGCGTCCGGCTACGCGGTCGGCGATCGCGTCGTCGGGATGATCCCGTGGGTGCGGATCGGCGGGCGGGTCGGGGCCTACGCCGAGGCGGCGGCCGTCGATCCCGCCTGGCTGGCGCCTTGGCCGCTGGGGCTTGACGAGATCACGGCGGCGACGATCCCATTGAACGCGCTCACGGCGCGCCAGGCGCTCGATCTGATCGCGGCGCCGGCGGGCGCGACCCTGCTGGTCACCGGCGCGAGCGGCGCGGTCGGCGGCTTCGCTACCCAGCTCGCCGTTCGCGACGGGTTGCGCGTGCTCGCGGTCGCCTCCGACGGAGACGAGGAGTGGGTCGCCGCGCTCGGACCGGCCGAGGTGCTGCCCCGCTCGACGGATCTCGCCGGGCTTGACCCGGTCGATGCGGTGCTCGACGCCGTGCCCGTCGGCGCAGCCGCCGCTGGCCCGGTGCGCCCCGGCGGGGTGGCGCTGTTCACGCGGCGGGTGTTGGACGTGCCGGGCGGGGAGGGGCTGCGGATCGAGACTCCTCTGGTCGAGCCCGATCCGGTGGCGCTGGCCGAGCTCACCCGCCTGGTGGCCAGCGGGCAGCTACGCGCGCGGGTCGCGCGGACGCTCGATCTGGCCGACGCTGCCGAGGCCCACAGGCTCGTTGAGCAGGGAGGGCTGCGGGGGAAGATTGTGCTGATAACCGGATAGGTGTTTGAGGAGGAGAGCGAGAAATGGCTCGAATCGTGCTCGTTCACGGAGCATTCGCTGGTGCGTGGTGCTGGGAGCCGGTGCTGCCGGGCCTGCGCGCCGCGGGCCACGACGTGGAGGCGGTCGATCTGCCGGGATCCGGCGAGGACACGACGCCGGTGGCGGAGGTGTCGCTCGACGCCTACGCCACGCGCGTGTGCGAGGTGCTCGCCGTCGGGCCGCCGGCGGTGCTGGTCGGGCACAGCATGGGAGGGATGGTCGTCACCCAGGCGGCAGCGCGCTGCCCGGAGCACGTCGCCGCGCTCGTGTACGTGGCCGCATTTCTGCCCGACGAGGGCCAGAGCCTGATGGACCTGGTGGCGCTGCCCGAGGCGGCCGATGACCAGGTGCAGGCCAACCTCGTCGTCAGCGGCGATCCGCCGGTGGCGACGCTCCCGTCGGACGGGGCACGGATCGCGCTGTACGGCTGGTGCGATGAGGAGCAGCTGGCGTGGGGGCTGGAGCGGCTCGCCGGGCAACCGGTGGCGCCGTTCGCCGGAAGCGTGTCGCTGGGAGGCCCCGGCGCCGAGGCGTTCGCGGCGCTGCCGCGGGCATATGTGACCTGTCTACGAGACCGGGCGATCCCGCCCGCGATGCAGCGCCGGATGTTCGAGGCGGGCGGCTGCGAGCCGGTGATCGAGCTCGACACCGATCACGCGCCGTGGATCTCGCGGACCGACGAGCTGGTGGCGGCACTCGATCGGCTTGCCAGCCCGTGATCAGTCGATAGACACCACCCACGCCGCCCCGGCGCTCATCGGCAAGAAGGGCTGCTCGCGATGGCTTGCCCGCGCCCAGGGCCGGCGCTAGCTTGCGCTCAGTCCCTCACGCGCGAGAGAGGAGCGACGATGGCCGAAGCCGAACTGCTGGCCCTCTACTGGACCGTGTCGGGTCCGGCGGAGGTCCACGTGGGCCGCGAGTGGAGCCTGTTCGACTGGCGCGATCGGTGCGCCCAGGCCGCCAGGGTCGGCTTCAAGGGCCTCGGCCTGTGGCACGCGGACATCGAGCACCAGCTCGAGACGACCACGCTCCAGGAGATGAGGAAGGTGTTCGACGACGCCGGGCTCGAGTACCTCCAGGTCGAGTTCCTCGCCGACTTCTTCGTCGACCCCGGCGAGCCCGCCCGCGCCGAGTCCGACGCGCGGCGCCAGATGCTGTTTGACACCGCCGCGGCGTTCGACGCCCACCACATCAAGGTCGGCAACATCCCCGGGACGCCATGCGAGCTCGGCAAGCTCACCGAGGCGTTCTCGGAGCTGTGCGCGGATGCGGCGAACCACACGCGCGCCCTCGTCGTCTACGAGTTCATGCCGTTCGACGTGAACGTCAACACGCTCGACGCGGCGCTCGAGCTCGTGCAGAACGCCGGCGCCCCCAACGGTGGCCTGGCGATCGACACCTGGCACATGGCCAAGCTCGGCATCGCCCCCGAGGACCTGCGGCGGATCGCCCCCGAGCACCTGTCCTGGGTCGAGCTCAGCGACGGCCAGTTCGAGAACATGGAGGACCCGGTCGTCGAGACCGTCAATCACCGGCGGCTGCCCGGCGAGGGCGAGTTCGACATCCCGGGCTATGTCGAGGTTTCGCGGGAGATCGGTTACCGCGGCCCCTGGGGCGTCGAGGTCCTGTCCGAGGAGCTGCGCAGCCAGCCGATCGAGCAAGCATTCCAACGAGCCTATGAGACGACCGCCGCGCAGTTCCGCGCAGGGGTCGCGTAAGAGAGGAGGCAGCGGTGACTGACAGCGAGCAGGCGCCAGGGCTGGACGGCGAGCAGCTGGTCTGGATCTTCACGCAGATGCTGCGGATCCGCGAGTTCGAGGAGCGGGTCAAGCGGAGCTTCGAGGAGAGCCCTGGCGTGATCCGCGGCCACACCCACCTGGCCGACGGCGCCGAGGCCTCGATCGTCGGCTCACTGGCGGCGCTGCGGCCCGGCGATCAGCTGATGACCACCTACCGCTGCCACGGCTATCCGATCGCGCTCGGCACCGATCCGAACGCGATCATGGCCGAGATCTACGGCCGCAAGGACGGTCTGTGCGGTGGCTACGGAGGCTCGATGCACCTCGTCGACACCGAGCGGGGGTTCCTCGGGACGTCGGGGATCGTCGGCCAGGGCATCCCGCAGGCGACGGGTGTGGCGTACGCCGCCCAGATCAGGAATCGGACCCGCTCACCCCAGGTCGTCCTGTGCTTCTTCGGCGACGGCGCATCCAAGCAGGGCGCGTTCTCGGAGTCGCTGAACGTGGCGTCGCTGTGGAAGCTGCCGATCGTCTACGTGATGGAGAACAACTCCTACAACGTGGTCACCCGCGTCGAGCAGGAGGACGCCAACGCCGCCGCCGGCGAGCCGCTGGCCGTCAAGGCGAAGGCGTTCTCGATGCCCGGCGTGACCGTCGACGGCGGCGATCCCGTCGCCGTCCACCAACGGGTCGCCACCGCGGTGGCGCGGGCGCGGTCGGGCGACGGTCCGACACTGGTCGAGTCGAAGGTCTACCGCCTCAGCGCCCACGGCAACATCATCGCTCCGCCCGGGGTCCCGCTCCACTTCCCCGAGCACGAGGCGATCGAGGTGTTCGGCGCCCCAGAGGAGTACGAGGCCGCCAAGCGCGGCGATCCTGTCCCGCGGTTCCGCGCGCGGCTCGTGACCGAAGGGATCATCAGCGCGGACGAGGCCGACCGGATCGCCGGCGAGGTCCGCGCCGAGATGCAGTCGGCGGTCGATTTCGCGCTCGACAGCCCACACCCCGAGGCCGAAGCGGCCCTCAACTACGTCTACGCCTAGGAGGCACGCCATGGCACGGGAGATCCCCTACATCGCGGCGATCAACGAGGCGATCCATCTGGAGATGGCGCGCGACGACACGGTCCTGTACTTCGGTCAGAACCTCGCGACCACCGAGAACGACGAGTTCGTCAAGGCCTTCGGTCACGACCGGGTTCGTGTGACGCCGATCTCGGAGACGGCCGAGATCGGGATGGCCGTGGGCGCCGCGCTGGCGGGGCTGCGTCCCGTCGTCGAGTTGTACATGGCCGAGTTCATGCTGGTGGCGATGGACCAGGTCGTCAACGAGGCCCCGCGCTTTCGATACATGAGCGGCGGCAAGGTCAAGGTCCCTCTCGTGTTGAAGGCCGGGTACGGCTTCACGGCCGGGTGGGCCGGTCAGCACACCGGCTCGATCTACGGCATGTTCATGGGCGTGCCCGGGCTCAAGGTGGCGCTGCCGGCGACGGCCGCCGACGCCAAGGGGCTGATGGCGACCGCGATCCGTGACGACAACCCGGTGTGCTTCTTCCACCACTACTTGCTGACGCTCGAGCCGGGCGAGGTGCCCGAGGGCGAGTACCTGGTTCCGTTCGGCCAGGCCGACATCCGTCGCGCCGGCGGCGACGTCACGATCGTTGCCACCGGCTGGATGGTCGGCAAGGCGCTGGCGGCGGCGGAGGCGCTGGCCTCGGAAGGGATCGACGCCGAAGTGATCGACCCGCGCACGCTCGAGCCGCTGGACATCGCGACGATCCTGACCAGCGTCGAGAAGACCGGGCGCCTCGTGCTCGTCGACCAGGCGACGCGCCACGCCTCCGCGTCGGCCGTGATCGCGGCCGAGGTCGCCGAGCACGGCTTCTCGGCGCTGAAGGCGCCGATCGCCCAGGTCACGGGCCTCGACGCGACCGTCCCCTACAGCGAGCCGATGGAGGCGTACGTGCTCCCGGATGAGGCGAAGATCGCCGGGGCCGTGCACCAGGTGCTGGGCTCGGCGCCGGTCACCGCGTAGCCAGCCGTGGCCCCGGCGTCCGTCACCGCGTAGCCGGCCGTGGGCATGGCGCAGCTCGACTCGGGCGTCGCGCCCGCGTTGCTGCGGACGATGTGGCGGATCCGCCGCTTCGAGGAGCGGGTGGCCCAGCTCAAGCGCACGATGCAGGTCCACGGCCTCGTCCACCTCAGCATCGGCGGGGAGGGGGTGGCCGCCGCGGTCTGCCACCAGCTCCGCGACGACGATGCGATGTACAGCGGCCACCGCGCCCACGGCCACGCGATCGCCAAGGGCGCGCCTCTGGGGCCGTTGATGGCCGAGCTGATGGGCCGGGTTGATGGGCTCTGTCACGGGCTGGGCGGATCGATGCACGTCGTCGACGTCGAGCACGGCCTGTTCGGCGCCACCGGAGTCGTCGGGGGGAACATCCCGCTCGCGCTCGGGACCGCGCTGGCAGCGCGAATGCGTGGATCCGACCAGGCGACGGTCGTGTTCTTTGGCGACGGCGCCGTGCAGGCGGGCCACTTCAGCGAGTCGGTCAACCTCGCGGCGCTGTGGGAGCTGCCGGTGATCCTGGTCTGCGAGAACAACGGCTTCGCCGAGTTCACGCCGCGCTCTGCGCACACGTCGATCGAGCTGGTCAGCGACGTCGTGTCCGTGTACGGATTCCGCCGGCAGACGGTCGACGGCAGCGACGTGCCCGCCCTGTGGGCGGCGTTCGCCGAGATCCTGGACACCGCCCGCGAGGGGCGCGGGCCGATGCTGCTGGAGTGTCTGACCCACCGGCGCCGTGGCCATTACGAAGGCGACGCCGAGGCGTACCGCGACCAGCTCGCCGAGGAGGAGTGGAGGCGCCGCGACCCGGTGGCGCGCCTGCAGGCCGATGCGATCGCCGCGGGATGGCTCGACGAGGCGGCGGTCGCGGCCATGGCCGAGGAAGCCGCGGATGAGGTCGAGGTGGCGGTCGCATTCGCCCGGGCCAGTCCGTTCCCAGAGCCGGAGCTGATGGAGGAGCTCGTGTACGCGAAGGCCGGCAGCGAGGAATGACTGAGGTCGAGACCACCTTCGTGAAGGCGATCAACGATGTGCTCGCCACCGCGATGCGTGACGACGAGCGGGTGATCGTGCTCGGCGAGGACGTGGCCGAGGGAGGTCCCTACGGGGGGACGGCCGGACTCGCGGAGGAGTTCGGGACCGAGCGCGTGCGCAACACGCCAATCAGCGAGGGCGCGGTCTGCGGCGTGGCGATCGGCGCCGCGCAGGCGGGCCTGCGGCCCGTCATCGAGATCATGTACATCGACTTCATCACGCTCGCGCTCGACCAGCTGGTCAACCAGGCGGCGAAGGCGCACTTCATGTCCGGCGGACAGCTGTCCGTGCCGCTGGTGTTGCGCACGCAGGGCGGCGCCGGCAGTCGTGGCGCCGCGCAGCACTCCCAGAGCCTCGAGGCGTGGCTCACACACGTGCCCGGGCTGAAGGTGGTGATGCCGAGCTGCGCCGCGGATGCCGCCGGCCTGCTGCTGAGCGCGATCGCCGACCCGAACCCGGTCGTGTTCGTCGAGAACAAGTCCCTGTACTTCCGCAAGGAGATGGCCCCCTCGAAAGCGGAGCCGATCGCGCTGGGCCGGGCGTCGGTTCTGCGCCCCGGTCGCGATGTCACGATCGTCGCGTTCTCACGGATGGTGGGGGAGGCGCTGGCGGCGGCCGAGCGGCTCGCCGACGACGGGATCGAGGCCGAGGTGCTCGATCCGCGGACACTCGTGCCGCTCGACCTCGAGACGATCGTCGAGTCCGTTCGCCGGACCCGGCGCGCGGTGGTGGCCCACGAGGCCGTGAGCCACTCTGGGTTCGGGGCGGAGGTAGTGGCCCAGCTGCAGATCGCCGCGTTCGACTACCTCGATGAGCCGCTGCAGCGCGTGGGCGCTCCGTTCACGCCGGTCCCGCTCAGCCCCCCGCTCGAGGACGCGTACCGACCCGGCAGCCAGGAGGTCTACCGGGCGGCGGTGCTCGCCGCCGGCGCGGCGGTTACCTAATCTACGGCCGGGAGCACTAAGCCCTGGCGGGCTCGACATCGTCAGACAATGCGAGCAGCGATGCGCCCGGAATGCGGTCGAGCGCCTCGCCGTGGCGGAGCACGACCTCGAGGTTCGTGATCGCGATCCGAGCGTGCTCCCGCGCGAGGGCTTCGGCCCGAGTTCCCTCGCGACGCTCGATCGCGTCGATCAGCCCGACGTGATGGCGGTGGGCCATCACCAGGATCTCGCGCGACTCGGGCAGCACCGCCTCGGTGAGCACGAACGCGCTCGGGCCCGCGAAGGGGAGCGAGACGATGCTGTCGACGGCCCGCTCGAGCAGCGGGCTGTGGGCGATCTTCAGGAGGCGGGCGTGGAAACGCTCGTTGAGGTCGACATAACGCTCGAACGAGTCGTAGTCGGCCCGGTGCACAAGCACGGCGATTGCCGCGTTGATCCGGCGCAAAGCCTGGATATCCCGGCGCGTGGCGCCGCGCTCGGCGGCGAACCTGGCGGCCGTTCCCTCGAGCACGCCGCGGAGCTCGATCGCGTCGCGGATGTCGGACTCGGTGAACTCGCGAACGACGTACCCGCCGCCGGCCAGTCCCCGCAGCAACCCCTCGTGCTCGAGCTCCGCAAGCGCGAGACGCAGCGGCGTTCGCGACACGCCCAACCGCTCTACCAACGGCAGCTCGGACAGCCGCTCGCCGGGCGCGAACTCTCCGCTGATGATCAGTTCGCGCAGGCCCAGAAGCGCCCGCGTGATCTGAGTCCGATTGGCCGCGTTCGCCACGGCCGGAGTGTATTACGCCAGCTCTTGCTGCATGCAATGAGGCCGGGTGAAGGCCCGAAAAGGGTTCTTTGAAGTCTTGTTAGGCATTTCTTGCATGCAATCGCGCTCGTAACTAGTATCGACCGTCGCCTCGGAGACCGGGGCACGTTCCAATCGTGGTCACTCGAGGAGGAGAGATCGGTGAACAACATCACTGGTGTCCCGCGCATGCGCTGGTTCTTTGTGCTTGCCGCGGTGTTAGGCCTGACTGTGCTCGCGGGTTGCGGGAGCAGCAGCAGCAGCACGACCAGCAGCACGGCTGCTGCGAGCAGCTCGACGACGACGAGCAACACCACGGCCAGCAGCGCCACGTCGTCGTGCGGGCCCAAGCCGGGCGTGACGGCGACCGGGACCCCGATCAACCTCGGGTCGATCAACACCCACCAGCCGGGAACCGACTTCACCGACATCCCGAACATGGAGATCGCGTACTTCAACTGCGTCAATGCCAACGGCGGCGTCAACGGCCATCCGGTCAAGCTGTTCGTGGAGACCGATCAGACGCAGCCGGCGCAGATCGCGGCGGCGGCCAAGCAGCTGATCCAGACCGATCACGTGGTCGGGATCGTCGGCGTGACTGACCTGCTCGAATGCACGATCGATCAGGCCTACTGGAAGCAGCTTGGCATCTACGAGATCGATTCGGGAATCTCGCCTGAATGCTGGTCGACCCCGAACAGCGCCGCCGTCAACATGGGGCCCCGGTACAGCTCCGATGGAGCCGTGCAATACGGGCTGAGCCAGAAGCCGTCGAAGATCGTCTTCGTTCAGTCCAACGTGCCCGGCACCGGGTACATCGCCGCGGGGCCGGCGGCGCTGGCGAAGGCCGCGAACGTTCCGATCACCGAGTTGACCGAGAACGTGCCGATCACCGACGCCAGCTCGGTGGCGCTGAACCTCGTCGACAAGGCTGGTTCGAACGGGTGGGTCGTGCTCAACTTCACGCCGCCAGAGGCGCTGGTGATCCTCCAGGCCGCGCAGAAGCTCGGAGTCGAGGACCGCGTCAAGGGCTGGGGCTGCTCGACGCCATGCAACACCGACTTCCTGGCCAAGGCGCTGGGACCGAAGTGGAATCACAAGCTGTTCGTCAACGCAGAGCTGACCGATCCCGACGACCACAACGGGCCGGAGATGCAGCTCTACAAGGCGATCCTCGCCAAGTACGGCCAGGCCGTGAGTGGCGGCATCGGCAGCTTCAGCCAGTTTGGATTCGTGGAGGCGAGGTTCGCCACGAAGGCGCTCAGCACGATCAAGGCCGGCCCGTACTCGATCAAGAGCGTCAACGCGGCGTTCAAGAACATCAAGAACTACACGAGTGAGATGCTGTGTCAGCCCTGGGTCTACGGGCCCTATGCGTTGCACATTCCGAACAACGCCGACTTCACGACGACGCCGGACAACGGGAAGATGGTGACGGTGCAGAGTTGCTTCAACATCTCCTCTGCGGATCCGCAGATCGCGCAGTACCGCAATGCGGCCGGTACGGCTCCATCGACGAATCCTCCCACCGGCTAGGAGCAGATAGATGCATGAGCGATCAGGGCGCCTGTGAGGACAGATGCCAAGCCTGATTGACCTGGAGCAGTTCCTCGTCACAGGCTTGTCTCTCGGTGGGGTGTATGCCCTGTCAGGGGTGGGCGTCGTCGTCCTCTATCGGGCAACCGGGGTGCTGTACTTCGCCTTCGGTGCCGTGGGTGCAATGGGCGCCCTGATCGCTTGGCAATTGTCGGTCCAGGATGGCTGGAACGACTGGCTCGCATTCGCGGTATGTGTTCTCTTCGGTGGGGTGGTGACGCTGGCCTACGGGATGGTGTTCGGCCCCGCGCTCGCCCAGCGCGACCCGCTGGTCAAGGCCACGGCGACGCTGGGCCTGACGCTCGTCCTGCTGGGAGTGATGGACCTGCTATGGCCCTCGAGCGGCGGCGCCTCACGCGCGCTGGCCGTGCCAACCGACAACAACACGTTCCAGGTCGGCGAGATCTCCGTCACCTACACGAACGTGATCGCTCTCGCCCTTGGGCTCATGATGACGGTCGTCACGGCCGCATTCCTGCGCTTCACGAAGCTCGGAACCGCCATGCGGGCGATGGCCAATGACCGCGACATCACAGCGACGCTCGGGGTTCCAGTGAGGCGCGTTACCGCGGCAGCGTGGTTTGGCTGCGGAATCTTGTCGGGCATCGCCGGCGTGCTGCTCGCGGATCTGGTCGCTCTGGACGCAACGACCCTGACGTTCTTGGTGATCTCCACGCTGGCGGCCACGCTGATCGCGCAGCTGCGATCGATCTGGGTCACGTTCCTGGCGGCACTGGTGATCGGCGTCCTCGACGCTGAGCTCACGCCGGTCAGCTCGCTCAGCAACTACCGGGACATGACGCCGTTCGTGCTCGCGGCGATCGCGCTGCTGGTGTTCAACCGGCATCGCGTCATCTCGGTCGGGCGTCAGGGGGTTTGAGGCCTTAGTGCCCGCTCGCGCCAGCTATCGCAAACGACTCTTGAAAGGGCACCAGGTTTGGAATCCGCCGGCGTGAGGACCGCGGATGACACGACAACGAAGGACGGCGCAGCTGCGACCGACTTGACCGGACGGGCGTCGGGGAAGCGACCGAAGCCCGAGCCTCGGGCTTTCGTGCGCCCGGTGGTGATCGCCGCGTTGCTGCTGTTCGTACTGCTGGCGTTCCCCTCGATCTTCAGCCTCTACTACGTCGACGCGTGGACCCAGGTGGCGATCTTCTCGATCGTCACGCTCGGTCTCGGTCTGCTCGTCGGGCGCGTCGGCATGGTCTCGCTCGGGCAGGGAGCGGTGCTGGCGATGGGCGCGTGGGTCGCGGCGCGGATCCTGTTCGCCACCGCGCTTCCATTCCCGGTCGTGGCGATCGCCGCCGGGTTGATCACGATGGTGCTCGGGACTTTGGTCGGACTCCCGGCGCTGCGGATGAGCGGCCTGTACCTGGCACTGATCACGTTGATGCTCGCCGGCGCCATCACGGTCGCGCTTTCCGCGATCAACTTTCCCAATGGCGGGCACGGCTTCACGGGATACAACGGCAGCACCGTCCACATCCCGGCGATCCGCCGGCCGAGCATCGCGACCGCGGACCTGGCGTTCTTCCGCTACTCGGTTGTAGTCGCGATCCTGATGTTCCTGCTGGTGCTTGCCCACATCCGGGGCAAGCCCGGGCGGGCGTGGGCAGCGATCCGCCAGAGCGAGTCGGCAGCGCTTGCGGCCGGTATCAACACCACGTTCTACAAGCTCTGGGCGTTTGCGCTGGCTTCCTTCGTTACCGGCGTCGCCGGAGCGCTGGTGGCCGGCAGCTTCCGGTACCTGAACTCGCTGACGTTCGCCACGGAGGACTCGATCACGTTGCTCGCGGTGGTGCTGATGGGGGGTGCGTACAGCCTTTGGGGGGCGATCATCGCCGCCATCCTGTTGAAGTTCCTGCCGGCGCTCCTCAACAACTGGGGCGTGTCCCCCGACTGGCTGACGATCCTGTTCGGAATCGGTGTGCTTCAGGTTCTGACCACCGCGCCGCGCGGAATCGTCGAGCAAGTGCCCAAGGACATTGCCCGCCTCGGCCGATTGCTGGGCGGCCTGTTCAGGCGTACCGCGCCGGCGGGAGAGCGAGCCGAATGATCGAAGTATCCGGACTGACGGTCCGCTTCGGCGGCGTCACCCCACTCGACGGCATGGATGTCAAGTTCGAAGCCGGCACATGCGGATTGATCGGCCCCAACGGAGCCGGTAAGACGACGTTCTTTAATGTTCTCAGCGGGTTTGTCAAGCCAGCCGCCGGGGGCATCGAGGCGTTCGGCGAGAACCTGCTGAAGATGACGCACTTCCGCCGGGCCCGTTGGGGCGTCCGGCGAACGTTCCAGACCGAACAGGCGATCGAGGAGCTGTCGGTGTACGACAACGTGGCGATGATTCACGAGCACTCCAAGGAGAGCAGCGGCTCCCGCCGACAGGAGACGCTGGAGGCGATCTCGTTCGTTGGCATCCAGGCGGATCCGAACGCCACGGTTGGGACGCTAGGCGCGGGCGAGCGCAGGCTGGTCGAGGTCGCCCGTGCGGTGGTCGGCAAGCCGCGGCTCGTGCTGCTCGACGAGCCGGCGGCCGGGCTGCCCGAGAAAGAGACCGAGCACCTCAGCCAGGTGATCCGCAAGATCCCCGAGCAGACCGGCGCGCTCACGATCCTCGTCGACCACGACATGAGCCTCGTGTCCGCCTGCTGCGAGACGACCGCGGTGCTGGACTTCGGCAGGCTGCTCGCGTCAGGCCCGACGGCGGAGGTCCTCCGCAACGAGCGCGTCGTCCAGGCCTACCTCGGGGTGGGAGAGGCCCAATGACCGACGCCGCCGCCAACGGTCACGGCGCGCTGAAGCTCTCGGACATGACCGTCCATCGCGGCGGGCGCCCGGTCGTGCGCGGGGTGACGCTCGAGGTACCGGCGGGGGAGGTGACAGCGCTGCTTGGGCCGAACGGCGCCGGCAAGTCGAGCCTCGTGCTCGCCGTCGGCGGAGTGCTCCGCCCGGAAGGCGGCTCGGTCGTCCTCGAAGGCCGCGAGCTCGTGGGCCGCCGGCCGGAGCGGATCCGCCAGGCGGGCGTCGCCGTGGTCCCGGAGGGACGGCGGTTGTTGCCGGAGCTGACCGTCGAAGAGAATCTGACCGTTGCCACGTACTGCCTCTCGCGCGAGGACGCGCGGACGGGACGCGCACGTGCGCTCGAGCTGTTTCCCGAGCTCGAGAAGCGGTTGTCGAGCCGGGCGCGGTCGCTGTCGGGCGGCGAGCAGCAGATGGTTGTGCTCGCCCAGGCGCTCGTCTCGCGGCCCCGTTTCATCGTCATCGACGAGCTGTCGCTGGGCTTGGCGCCGGTGGTCGTCCAGCGCCTGATCCCGACGATCCGATCCTTGGCGGAGTCGGGCATCGGGGTGCTATTGATCGAGCAATTCGCGACCGTCGCGCTCGGGCTGGCGAACCGGGCGTACGTGATGGAGAACGGGCGGCTGCGGTTCTCCGGCATGGCGAGCGAGCTCCGCGGACGCCCGGATCTCTTGCATTCCGCCTACCTGCTGGCCGGCAGCGAACGATGAGCGTCACCGGGATGGAGCACGTCCTGGTGCTCAGCGAGGACATCGACGCGACCCGCGATTTCTACTGCCGGGTCGTCGGCCTGCGCGTCGGCGAGCGGCCGCCGCTGGAGTTCCCCGGCTACTGGCTGTACGCCGGTAGCACGCCGTGCCTGCACATAGCGCAGCGGGCGGCGTACTCCGCGCACGCCCGGCGGCTGGGGATGAACGTCTCCGACGGGCAGGACGGTGGCGGGCCCGTGGACCACATCGCCTTCAACGACAGCGACTACGAGCAGCTGAGCGAGCGTCTCGAGCGCAACTCGGTGGCGGCGATCCGCAACAACGTGCCCGGGGGCCCGCGACAGCTGTTCATCGAGGACCCGAACGGGGTCCGAGTCGAGATCAACGTGAGACATCCATGAGCCAGGGGAGGTTCCGATGACTGAATCCCAGACCGTGAACGAGATCACTTCCGGCCCGCGCTCCAGGCCTCCGTTCAGGGCCGATCACGTCGGCAGCCTGCTGCGGCCCAAGGAGCTCCTGCACGCGCGCGAGGACGCCGCCGCCGGCAAGATCACGCTCGAAGAGCTCCGCGCGCTGGAGGACGAGGCGATCCGCGATGTGGTGAAGATGCAGCACGACGTGGGCCTCCAGTCGGCGACCGACGGGGAGTTCCGGCGCGCCGCCTGGCACATGGACTTCATCTATGAGCTGGGCGGGATCGAGAAGGCCCCGGGCGACATCAGGGTCAAGTTCCACAACGAACAGGGCGACATTGAGTGGACGCCGGCGGCGATCCACGTCGGCGAGAAGGTCCACCTCGACCATCCGATCTTCGCCGAGCACTTCAAGTTCCTGCAGTCATGCGTGGAAGGGGACGTCACGCCGAAGCTGACGATCCCCTCGCCGAGCATGGTCCACTACCGGGGCGGTCGCGCGGCCGTCGATCCAGACGTGTACTCCGACATGGACGAGTTCTGGAGCGATCTGACCTCGGCGTACGCCGACCAGGTGCGCGCGGTCTACGACCTGGGCTGCCGGTACCTGCAGTTCGACGACACGAGCCTCGCCTATCTGAACGACCCGGAGCAGCGCGAGCAGATGGCGAGCAAGGGGGAGGACGCCGAGCACCTCCACGAGAGCTACATCCGCCACATCAACGAGGCGCTCGCGAACCGGCCCGAGGGGCTGGCCGTCACGACCCACATGTGCCGCGGCAACTTCCGCTCCTCGTGGGCGGCCGAGGGCGGCTACGACTTCGTCGCCGAGGCCCTGTTCGGGGGCCTCAACATCGACGGGTTCTTCCTCGAATACGACGACGCGCGGTCGGGCGGCTTCGAGCCACTGCGGTTCGTGCCCAAGGACAAGCTGGTCGTCCTGGGCCTCGTGACGAGCAAGCGCGGCGAGCTCGAGAGCAAGGATGAGCTCAAGCGCCGGATCGAGGACGCATCGAAATACGTCGCCGTCGAGCAGCTGTGCCTCTCGCCGCAGTGCGGGTTCTCCTCGACGTTCGAGGGCAACGCGCTCACCTACGACCAGGAAGTGGCCAAGCTCGAGCTGATCGTCGAGACCGCGGCCGAGGTCTGGGGCTGACGCTGCCTGGATGTCCTGAGGGGCTGGAGGGCTGATGCGCGCCGCCGTGACCGACGCCGTCGGGTCGATGGCCGTGCTCGAGCGCGCCGAGCCTCCGCCCCCGGGTGCCGGCGAGGTGATCGTCAGTCCCGACGCGGTCGGCATCTGCGGCTCGGACTACCACTTCTTCGCCGGCGAGCTGTCGGACGCCGCCGGCGGATCACAGTTCCCTCGTGTTCAGGGCCACGAGGTCTCGGGCCGGATCTCGGCTCTTGGAGCGGGCTGCCGCGACGAGCTCGAGGTCGGCCAGCGCGTCGCGTTGTGGCCGCTACAGGCGTGCGGGCAGTGCTATCCGTGCAGCGTCGGTCGCCCGAACACGTGTGACAACTTCGAGCTGATCGGGATCCACCTCGACGGAGGGCTCCAGGAGCGACTGGCCACGGGACAGGATCAGGTGTTCCCGATCCGCACCGAGAACCCGTCCGTGGCCGCGCTGGCCGAGCCGGTGTCGATCGCGGTCCGCGCGGTCAACCGCGCCTCGATCCGGCCCGGCGAGCGTGTCGTGGTGCTCGGCGCCGGACCGATCGGTCAGTGCGTGTGCCTGGTGGCGCGCGAGCGGGGCGCCGAAACGCTGGCGATCGATCTGCAGGAGAGCCGGCTGAAGCTGAGCCGCAAGGCCGGGTCCGAAACGCTCGTGTGGACCAGCCCCGCCGAGGTCGTGGCGGCCGCTCGTCGTTGGGCGGGTGCCGCCGGCCCGCCTGTGGTGGTCGATGCGACTGGTGCGGCGACGGCCGTGGCGGCGATGATCGAGATGGTCGCGTCGGCGGGGCGGGCTGTGCAGGTCGGCATGTCGAACGAGGAAGTCCCCGTCCGGATCGGCAGCCTCACCGAGAAGGAGCTCGACCTGATCGGCGTCAGTTGCTGCGGGAGCGAGGAGTTTGCCGACGCCGTCGGCGTCGTCGAGCGGAACCCGGCGCTGCTGGCCGGGCTGATCAGCCACGAGTTCTCGCTGGGCGAGGCCCCCGACGCGCTCCGTTTCGCAATGAGCAACCCAACCGAGGTGATGAAGGTGGTGATACGCGGTGAGTGAGCGCCACAGCTACGACTACGTGATCGTCGGCGCCGGGTCGGCCGGCTGCGTCCTGGCCGCCCGCCTGAGCGAGGACGCCGACGTGCGGGTCGCCCTGCTCGAGGCCGGAGGGACGGACCGCCAGCCGGAGATCCACATGCCGGTCGCGTTCCCGGCGCTGTTCAAGTCGAGCCTCGACTGGGATCTCCTGGGCGAGCCCGAACCGGGCCTCGGCAACCGGCGCCTGTACCTCCCGCGCGGCCGCATGCTCGGGGGTTGCAGCTCGATCAACGCGATGATCTACGTCCGCGGCAACCGGGCCGACTACGACGGCTGGGCCGCGGCGGGCTGCGAGGGCTGGGGCTATGACGAAGTCCTGCCGTACTTCAGGCGCTCCGAGGACAACGAGCGCGGCGAGGACCAGTACCACGGCGTCGGCGGCCCGCTGCGGGTGTCCGACAGCCGCTCGATGCACCCGCTCGTCGAGACGATGCTCGAAGCGGCGCGCGAGGCCGGACACGAGCACAATCCCGACTTCAACGGCGCGCGCCAGGAGGGTGTCGGGCGCTTCCAGCTGACCCAGCGTGATGGGTTGCGGTGCAGCACCGCCGGCGCGTTCCTGCACCCCGCCGATGACCGGGAGAACCTCGACGTGATCACCAACGCGATGGCGCTCCGGATCCTGTTCGAGGGCGAGCGGGCGGTGGGTGTCGAGGTCGCGCGCGGCGACGACGTCGAGGAGATCCGAGCCGAGCGCGAGGTGATCCTTGCCGCCGGCGCGTACCACTCGCCTGTGCTGCTGATGCTGTCCGGGATCGGTCCCGAGGACCAGCTGACCCCGCTGGGGATCGAAATGCGGGCGCCGCTGCCGGTCGGCCACGGCCTCCAGGATCACTGCATGGCGCAGGTCAACTACCTGACGGACGAGCAGTCGCTGTTCATGGCGGTCACACCCGAGAACCTCGATCTGCTCGAGTCCGAGGGCCGCGGGCCGCTGACGTCGAACATCCCCGAGGCCGCCGGGTTCTTCCGCACGCGCCCCGGGCTCGAGGCGCCGGACGTCGAGTTCCATTTCGCGCCGTCGATGTTCTTCGACGAGGGGCTGACGGCGCCCTCCGACCACGGCTACTGCTTCGGCCCGGTGGTGGTCCACCCGACCAGCCGCGGCCGGGTGATGCTCCGCAGCCCGCTGCCCGACTCCAAGCCGCGCGTGCTGTGCAACTTCCTGACGACCGACGAGGACCGGGAGAGCATGCTCACCGGGATGCGGATGGCGCTCGAGATCGCGCGCCAACCGTCACTGCGCGCCGTCGAGCGGGCGCCGTTCAGCGTCCCCGACTCGGACTCCGACGAGGATCTGATGGCGTTCGTCCGTCGGGTCGGGCAGAGCGTCTACCACCCGACCTCGACGTGCGCGATGGGCTCGGTCGTCGATCCCCAGCTGCGGGTCTACGGCTTCGAGGGCCTGCGCGTGGTCGACGCGTCGGTGATGCCGGAGATCACCAGGGCGAACACCAACGCCGCCGTGATCATGATCGCCGAGCGTGGGGCGGACCTGATCAAGGCGGCGAGCGGGTCGGAGACCGCCGCCGGCGTGGCGTAGGGGTGGCGTAGGCGGGCGGCGTCGGCCGGTGGCGGCCGGTCGGCTCGGTAGTCGGCAGGGAAAGGGGCGGGATAGCTGCGCTCGCGCCTCGTCGATGATGCATAGCGCGCCACCATCGCCCTGAATCCCGGGGCCTGGCGCGTTGAGAACACTCCTCGTGCACAGCACGCCAGCGTTCGGCTTTCGGCGTGGTTGTGGCGTGTTGTGGAGCGCCGGGATAAACCGGCATGAGGAAGTTGTGAACACGAACGCAGGAGGTGGATCGGTGGTTGATGGTGGTTCCGCTGACTGCGGTGCTGTAGGAGTGATGGAGGTTGGTTGGCC
>Ga0116216_10000638_pt1 | contig 26799 bp, 20 predicted proteins | sample Sb_taG_11_FD_89696 | JGI IMG/M metagenome (GOLD analysis project Ga0116216, IMG submission 89696) | Peat soil microbial communities from Weissenstadt, Germany - Sb_50d_3_AS metaG | ecosystem: Environmental > Terrestrial > Soil > Wetlands > Peat | place: Germany: Weissenstadt | collected 2010-09-21
AATTGCTGTAGGCGCTGCCGCGTCGACACATCGAAGACCCACACGTCCTTGCCCGGATCCTTGTGCGTCTCGATGCCGCCGCGATGCATGATGGCGTACAGGCGCGAATTGTGGACATTCACCGCGAGCTGTTGCGAGCCGCCGGGACGCCAGCCGGACTTGCGCTCGGCCTCCGAAGTCAACCACCAGGCGGCTCCGACCGAGGCATGTTGCGCATCGACGTTGAGTGGAAAGATGCGCCCGTCGAACGACACGAAATACCAGATGTTGCCGATGCGAACGGCTCTCTCCGTCACCGGATCCACGCCCATGGGAAGCAGAGGCTCCGTGCGGTTCTGCCGGCCCGCGCCGTGCTCGTCGAGCACCACCATCAACAGCGAGCCGTCGCCGCATACCGTGAAGAACGAGCGCGGTCCGGTCGGATACTCGAGCGCGCAGCCCGGAGTTTCGATTTCGCCCGCGACCTGGCGGGTTTTGGTGTCGATGACCGTGGCCGACTGCCCCGGATTGAAGTTATAGATCACTAGAAACCGGTCATCGTCCGTCAATACGGCGTTGGCGATCATCGGCAGATTGGACGAGCGCTTGGGCGGAATCGGGATCTCGTCGATGACGCCGAGCGTGCCGGGATCGTACAGGGTGACGACGTCGGTGCGCGTGCCGCGCGTGCCGCGCGAGAAATAGGTTTCCGGCGAATAGATGATCTTGCCGTCTCGCGAGAGCACCACAGCCGCGAACCCATAGCCGGTGCTCAGCGTCCCCAAGTATCGGCCGGTGTCGCCATCGACGAGATAGGCCGACCCGTCGGTCATGTGCGGAAATACGAAGTCGTTGACCCATACCCAGTGTTTCGATGCCGGCACCGGAAGCGTCGCGACCTTGGGACCCTGTTCGACGTCCGAGGGAAGATCCGCGCGCGCAGTTCCAACGGGCAACGCCCATGCGATTAGTGCGCAGCCCAAGAGGCAAGAAAATTTACCGATCGCGGAGCCGGCTTGCGGCAGTCGGAGGCGCATACGTCGCGCGAGTTTGACATAGGAAAAGCGACTCTGCTATCCGCGGTGCGCAAATCGGCGGAGCAAATGCTCGCGCCCGCATGCGTCCCTCGGTATCCTGTTGGGGCGGGCGGCAAGCGCCGATTCGCTTAAGCTATACGGGCACCAACACGAGGAAGTTTCATGCAGGCCTATACGCTCACCATCGCCGGACGATCCGTACCCACCGCGAAGACGTTCGACGTCCTGAATCCCGCCGACGGTACCGTGTTGGCGGCGTGCCCCGAAGCGAGCACGCGCGACGTCGACGCCGCTGTGGCGGCCGCGCGCGGCGCCTTCGCGTCGTGGTCGGGTCTGGCCGATGCCGAGCGCGTCGCTAAGCTCAACGCCATCGCGGATTTGATCGAGCGCCATCACCAAGAGCTCTCGGAATTGGTGACGCGCGAGCAGGGCAAGACGCAAAGCGGCCCGGGAGCCAATCTCGAGGTCGGCGGCGCCGCGGCCTGGACGCGCGTCACGGCGGGCCTCAAGTTGCCGGAAGAGACGATTCAGGACGATGCGGCCGGCAAAATCGTCGTGCGGCGCAAGCCGATCGGGGTGGTCGGATCGATCACCCCCTGGAACTGGCCGCTGATGATCGCCATTTGGCACATCGTGCCGGCGCTGCGCGTCGGCTGCACCGTGGTGATCAAACCGTCACCGTTCACCCCGTTGTCCACCCTGCGCTTGGTGTCGCTGATGAATGAAGTGTTGCCCGCGGGCGTGCTCAACGTGGTCACCGGCGGCGCGGAAATCGGCAATCATCTGTCGCGGCATCCAGGCATCGACAAGACGGTGTTCACCGGTTCGATCGCCACGGGCAAGAAAATCATGGGCGCGGCAGCGGAGGCTTTGCGGCGCGTGACGCTCGAATTGGGCGGCAACGACGCGGGCATCGTGCTTCCCGGCACCCACATCACGCCGCTGCTCGAAAAGCTCTTCTGGGGATGCTTCATCAACGCCGGCCAGACCTGCGCGGCGCTGAAGCGGCTCTATGTCCACGAGAGCCAATACGAGGAAGTGGTCCAGAAGTTTGCCGACTACGTGTCGAAGATCCCCGTCGGCAACGGTCTCGACGCCAAGAATTTGATCGGACCGGTGTCCAACGAAGGGCAGCGCAGCAAGGTCGCATCGATGGTCGATGAGGCCCGCGCGCAGGGGGCCCGCATCGTGACCGGGGGCGTCAAACCGTCGACGCCCGGCTTTTTCTATCCGCTCACCGTCATCGCGGATGCCCGTGACGACATGCGTGTGGTCAAGGAAGAGCAATTCGGGCCCGCGATTCCCATTTTGAAATACAAGACGGTCGAGGAAGCCATCGAGCGCGCGAACTCGCTCAACGTGGGCCTAGGGGGGTCGGTTTGGGGCGACGACGTCAACGTCGCGGCGGGTTACGCGGCGCGCCTGGAATGCGGCACCGCCTGGGTCAACCAGCACGGCGTCCTGCATCCGCTGGCGCCGTTCGGCGGGGTGAAGAATTCCGGAATCGGCGTCGAGTTCAACGTCGACGGCCTCAAGGAATACACCACCATCCAGGTGTTGAACGTCGCAAAGTGAGCCGCGGGCGCAGCCCGGTTGCATCAATCGTTAGGGGACGGTTGATGGCTATTTTTCGCGCCGGCAGCGGCGTTGCGGGGCTCGTCATACTCGGCGCGGCGCACTTGAGCATGGCCGCCGGCGTCACGGGGCCCGCCGATCTCGTCATCGACGGCGGCAAGATCTACACGGTCGATCAGAAGCGCACGGTGGTCGACGCGCTGGCCGTTCGCGACGGCAAGATCGTCTTCACCGGATCATCCAACGATGCGAAGCCCTGGATCGGACCGCAGACCAAGGTCGTGCACCTGGCCGGTCGGCTGGTGCTTCCGGGTCTGTTCGATTCGCACATTCATCCGCTCGGAATCGTACCGGTCAAGGTCTGTGACCTCGACAGCCGCGAAAAGACGCTGCGCGAGCTCTCGGCCTTTGTCCGAAGCTGCCTCAAGCAATTCAACGTACCCGAGGGCGGCTGGCTGAGCGTGCATCAGTGGAACTTCTCCGATGGCAATCAGCCGGATGCGGATTACCCGGCGTTGCGGGCGGCGTTGGACAAGGCGTCGGCGACTGTCGCGATTCAGCTTCTCGGCAATGACGGTCATCACGGCGCCTTCAACAGCGTGGGGCTCGGCCGGGCGATCAATGACAAAGGCGACGTCGTCGGTTTATCGAAGGCCACCCTGGCGGGCGATTTCGCCGCATACCGGCAATTCGTCGGCGTCGACGCGGACCGCAATCCGAACGGCGCCGTGAACGAGGATGCGCGTCACCTGCTGAGGGCGCCCGACCTGCTGGAGGCGCTGTTTCCGGAGACGATGAAGGCCAGAGCGCAGCTGCCGCGCCTCCTCAATGCCGCCGGCATCACCGGCTTTCTGGACGCGATGGTGAAACCGCAATACTTGGAGCTGTACGACGCCCTGGAGCGCGAAGGCAAGCTCACGGCGCGCGCGACGCTCGCTCAATTTTACGACCCTGAGGAGATGAAAAGCGCAGACGGCAAGGTCGACTACGATCGGATGGTCGCGAGCGCCCAAAAAGTGCGCGCCAGATACGCATCGGATCCGCTGATTCGGGCCGACGTCATCAAGCTGTTCGCTGACGGTTCCATGGAAGGGAACCCATATGCCGTGCCTCCCACCCTGCCGAACACGTTGTTATTGCATCCGTACCGGCAGCCCATCTTTGGCAAGGACAAGGCGGGGAAGCTCACCGTCACCGGCTACGTCGATACCGACTCCGAGGTCTGCAAGGAGGCGCGCGGCAACCCCGCGAATTACGCCGACTCGGCGGCAGTGGCACGGTTCATCGCCGCACATCATTATCATCCGGGGCAATGCGCGATCTCCTACGGCCGGCTGCAGCACGATCCCGCGGTCATCATCGAATTCGTGAAGCGATTTCATCTGGCGGGCTTCAGTCTGCACATTCACGTGATCGGCGACGGAACGTTAAAATTGGCGTTGGACGCCTTGGAAGCCGCGCGCGCGGTCGACGGGGTGTCGAGCCAGCTCGACGGGCTCGCGCACGTGCAGCTTGCGCAGCCCTCGGATGTGGCGCGCATCGGCAAGGTTCATCTCTATGTGGCGTTCACCTACTCCTGGGCGGTTGCCGAACAGGATTACGACATGAGCATCATACCGTTCATCGACAAGGTCACCGGCAACAGCTATGCGGCTCTGAACGCGCCCGGCGGCTACTACGAGTCGAACGTCTATCCTTTCAAAGCCGTCAAAGAGGCCGGCGGAATCTTGGTGGCCGGATCGGATGCGCCGGTCGACACTCGCGATCCGCAGCCCTTCGTGAACATGGCGGTCGGTGTCACCCGCCGCCTGCCGGGGCAGCAGCCGCAGAACCCTTCTCAAGCCGTGAGCATTCGCGATCTGATTGACGCCTACACCATCAACGGCGCGCGGTTCCTTCACCGCGACGAGGTCGCGGGATCATTGGAGGCCGGGAAATCGGCCGATTTCATCGTCGTCGACCGGGATATCCTGCGGCTGGCGGACTCCGGACACGCGGAAGACATCATGCGCACGCAGGTATTGGAGACCTGGTTCCAAGGCAAACAGGTCTACGCGCGGCCGATCCGCTGAACGCGGATGCACGTTGGGTGATTGCCCGGGCGCCGTCGCCGGGTAATGCCCGGCGACGCGCTTAAGGCGCTTGCTAAAACTTTTGCGTGAAATCGAGGCCGATGGTGCGCGGCTGGTTCACGAACAACCGCGGCCGGCCCGGCACCTCTGCCGCGATCGAGCGGCTGTCGCCGAGATTCGCCACCTCGTCGGCCAGGTTCTTGCCGACGAGCGCCACCTCGAACTTGTCGTGATCCAACGCGAAGCGCGCATTGATGAGTCGGTACGAGGGCCGCAGGCGCGGGTCGGCGGGGGTGTTGTTGCCGCTGTAGCTTCTGCCGATGTAGGAATAGTCGGTGCCGCTGACCAGTCTCCAGTCGCCCGGCAACTGAGTCGTATACGACATCGCTCCGTTTCCGGTCCAGTTGGGCACCTGATAGATCGGCGAGCCCACCTGCTGCGGCGACCCTGCGCCCGTTTCGGTGATGGTCGCATTCTGATAGCCCGCGGCGAGCGAGATTTCGAACGGATCGACCGGCCTCGCGCGGATTTCCAGTTCCCCGCCCTTGCTTTCCGCGGCGCCGGCATTCGCCGTGTATTGAAATCCGCAGGAAAGCAGAATTTCCTGCTGGATGTCCTTCCATTTGATGTAGAAGCCGGCCGCATCGATGGTGACGCGACGATCGAGCCAAGCGGTCTTGGCGCCGAGCTCATAGTTCCACAGCGAGTCGGATTGAAAACTGCGTGTGTTCTGGATGGTGATGTTGGGATCGACTTGCTTGAGCGCCGCGACGCAGTCGGTCGCGGTGCCCGGTTCGCCCGCCGGTACGATCGGCACCTGGCCGCCGGGCCGGTAGCCCTTGGCGATGTTGACATAGACCATGTCGTCCGGATTGAGGTGATAGTCCGCCTCGAATTTCGGGTTGACGCCGCTCTGGGTCTGGCTGATCGACGGATTCTCGATGACCGGGCCGCCGCCGGTGGCCAGTCCCGCCTCATAGCCTTCCGAGGTCTCCTTCACCTGATACCAGCGCAGACCGGCCGTCAGCTTCAAGGGCTCGATCGGCTGGTAGGACAGCTCTCCGAACACCGCCGGCTCCTTGATCTCTGAGTGGAAGTCCTGCGCGAAGATCAGGTTCGGGTAGCCCGGAGTGATCTCAACCCCGGGGGCGCCGGTCAGGGTCAAATCGACCCCCGGCACCGTCGCCGGCGGATAATAAGCCGCAAACGGCAAACGGCCGTGCAGGTCCGAGTAAAAGCCGCCGGCGACGAATTGCACCGGCCCCGAGAGAGCAGAGACGAAGCGGATTTCCTGAACGAACTCCTGATAATCCTTCTCTTCGGTGATGCCGCCCGGCTGCGGTTCGCCGGGGGGCAGGCCATGGCCGGGGTTCGAAGTGATCGCCGCATACACGAAGTCACTCTCGTCCTCGGTTTCGATCACTTTGCGAGAGAAATAAGAGCTCGAGGAGACCAGCTCGCCGACATTGGTCTTCCAGTGCACGGCGATCGACGACAACGCCCAATCATCGAAGCCGCCTTCCGGAACGTTGAACCAGCGCGCCTGGGTGAAGTCGTTCGGAATCATCGTGGCGGGCGTGGGAGCGCCGGTCGCGGGCGTCGGGACGGGGTAGCCGATGCCGTTGCCCCGATCGGTCAGGTAGTCCGACATCAGAAACCCGTTGTAGTCGGTTCGCTGCAGCATGATCCTCGGCGTGATCGTCAAGGAATCGATGGGCTTCACGGTGAGGCTCGCGGCGCCGCCGTAGGTGTCGATCGCGCCGACGTTGTTGACGGTCGTAATGCCGCTGGTCGCCAAGGGCGTGCAAGAAAGGTTCACGGCCGACGCCGGATCGGTGCAGAAGGTGCGCTTGAAGTAGCCCGCCTCGTAGTCGTAAAAGCCGCTCAATCTCAGTGCAACCTTGTCCTGGATGATCGGGATATTGACCACCCCGTCGCCGGTCCAGTTCGCCTGGTCGGTGCGCTCGGTCGAGGACACCCCGGTATGCACGACCCCGCTGAGATTGTTCATATCCGGTTCCGTGGTGACCAGGCGCACCAAGCCGCCCATCGAACGTGCGCCGTAGAGGGTGCCCTGCGGTCCGCGCAACACCTCGATGTGATCGATGTCCAGAATTCGCGGATCGAGCGAATCGGGCAGCGGCGTGTCGTCCACGTAGAACCCCGTGACATTGTTGCCCGACACACCGCGAATCGAAATCGTACGCGCGGTGCCGACGCCGTCGCCGGTCGGTGCGAAGGCGAGATTCGGCACCTTCGTCGCGTAGTCGAAAAAGGTGTTGATCGCCTTTTGCTCGAGCGCCGCGGAGCTGAAGGTAGTCATCGACAGGGGCACGTCTTGCACGGATTCCGTGCGCTTCTGGGCGGTGACCGTGATTTCTTCCAGTTGGCCGGCGGGCGGTGTCGTATCGGCGGCCAAGACGCGCAACGGGCCCAACAGTGCCACGGCGCCCACGCAGGCGAGGCAACTCTTCGATATACGCATCTTAATCTCCCTTCAAAAGCCGGCCCCAAAATCCCCTGGCAACGTACGTTTAAGCGTCGCGCCTTTAAGTTAAGACGGAGTTTCGCACAGGTGATACGACTCCGCTATTCGCGATGTGAAGGCTTTCGCTCCGCTTAAGCTACCGCTCCGCGAACCCCGCGGCGCCCGGCGCCCCCGCACCGCCGGTGGTCCCGGCCGCGCGCTCATCCGCAAGGGCCTTGCCCAGCAAGGCGCGAAAGCTCGCGAGCGCCGTGTCCATGCGCATCGCCAGCATAGGCGCGTCGGGATCGAGGTCGAGGACGCGCTGCTGCGCCAGGATGATCTCCTGGTCCTCCAGAAATCCGGCGCGCACGCTTTCCGCCAGACTCGCGGTGACGCCGGGATCGTCGAGCGCGAAGGCATGCAATTGCTGAAAGAAGTAATGCGAGCTCCTTTCGGTCTCCGGCGTCACGGCCTGACAGCTGAAGAACTGCGCGGCATCGACACGCCTTCCCTCTGGGGCGCCGGTACCGGTCGGAGCGCTGCCGGAGTCCATGAGCAGCACCCCCGGCAGCACCACTTCGTAGATGTTCCAGCGATCGACGTTTCCCGCCCAGGTCTTCAATTTCTGCAAGAAGGGCGCGGGTTTCTCATCGATCAGCCACCGCTCGACGTGCACACCCCGCGCCGATCGGGACACGGTCGGGCGTATGCCGGCGTACTTGGCCGAGCCGCCTAGGGTCGTCTCATGGACATACGACAAATGCGAGAAATCGAGCAGGTTGTCGGTAATCAACAAGTAGTTGGCATCGTAGTGCATGTAATCCGGCAGACCGCGCCAACCGGGATCATTCAGGTAATGAGTGTCGGGAATGAGGGACGGGTCCGCCTTGTGCGGATCGCCCATCCACACCCAGATCCACTTGAAGCGTTCGACGACCGGGAAGGCGCGTACCCGCGCCGCGGGAGGAATAAACTCCTGCGAGGGGATCTCGACGCAACGGCCGGTCGCGTCGAACAGCAGCCCGTGATACATGCAGCGAATGCGGTCGCCCTCGCGGCGGCCCTTGGACAGCGGCGCGGCGCGATGACAGCAGCGATCTTCGAGGGCATTCACCCGGCCCGTGTGATCCCTCCACAGTAGCAGCGGCACCCGCGTGACGGTGCGCGCCAGCATCGTGTCCGCGGCGATCTCGTGGGACCATGCCGCGACATACCAGGTGTTCTTGAGGAAGGCGCTTTCGGTGCCCATCGCCGCTTATAGTATCGGATCGGTGCAGTTGCGTGCCAACCGGCCAAATCGCGAAAGCTCGCGGGCAACCAGCCGGCGGCCAAAAAGCCGGCGCGGATGAGAGGTGTATCAGTTGAGACGACTCACGTTGTTGACTGTCATCGCGGCCGTGGGCGCGCTCGGCATGGTCCCCCACGTCCTCGCCGGGGCCGCTGCCCACTCTCAATGAACTCGCGCGCGGCGCGCCCGACGCCTCGGACTTGCACGCGTACCTGGTGGAGCGGGCATGGGAAGCGTATCGGCAGGCGAATTCGCCGCCGCCGCAATAATGCAACGGTACCGTTGCGTTTCATTAATGGCGGCGCTATGCTCGAGCCTTGATCCTTTGAAACGGACAAAAGGAGCAAGTCATGCCCGGGCTGAAAGAGGCTGTGTTCGCAGGGATCGCCGCGGCGGCGCTCGCATCCACGCCGGTTGCGCCCGCAGCGGCGGGGGTTCACGGTTACTACGGGCATGGCCATGGGTGGGGATTGGGGCACGGTTTGTTCGGAGCGGTCGCGGCATTGGCGACCTTGCCGATCGTCATCGCTTCCGCCGCGGTATCGGCGGTAGCCGCGGCGGCGCAGGGGCCGGCTCCGCCGCAGCCCGCTTACGCGCCGCAGCCCGTTTACTATCCGCCGCCGGCTTACTATGCGCCGCCACCGGTCTATTATCCGCGCGCCCCCGCCTACTACGCGGCCCCGCGCGCGTACTATGCGCCGCGTCCGGTATACTATGGCGGCTATGCCGGCCGCGGTTTCAATGGCGGAGGCGGCGGTTACCTGTATCCTCGTCGATAGGTAAGTATGGCGCGAAAGGCTGGAAAACGGGCCGCACGCGGCGGCCGGCCTTCTCGTGCCGAAGCGCTGCGATTGCGAGAGCGCATACTCATCGCCGCCACCGATCTTTTTCTCGCCGAGGGCTACGGCTCGACGACCATCGAAGCGGTTGCGGGCCGCGCGGGAATATCCAAACGCACCTTCTACGACCGCTTCGACGACAAAGCGGCTCTGTTTGCCGCGGTCGTTCACCGGATCATCGATGAGATTCGGCCGCCCCCGAATGTGCCCTTGATCGAGGGCGCCGCCTTGCCCGCGATCTTGCGCCGCCTCGCAGGCTTCATGCTGCACGCGGCGCTTACTCCGCAGGCAATCGCCCTGCACCGTCTGGTCAGTGCCGAATCGGCGCGGTTTCCCGAGCTGGTGCGTGCGGTTACGAGCGACGGCAGCACGCGCGAAGGGATCATGCTCATCAGCGATCTGCTCGCACGCAAGCTCCGCCGCTCCAAGCTCAGTGCCGAGGACCGCGCCTTTGCCGCGCAGCAGTTCATCTATATGGTGGTCACGCTGCCGCAGCGCCGTGCGATGGGCTTCGGGGCGCCGATGACGCCCGCCGAGCTCGAGCCGTGGGCCGACCGGGTCGTCGCTCTTTTTCTCCACGGCTGTCGCGGCATGGGTGCATGAGCCCAGGGCTAATGTCCGCTGCGCGGGTTCTGCGCTATGATTTTCTCATGCCGATCCGCGAGCGCGACCCTTGGCGTCTGCAATACTTCGCCGATGTTGACTGCCCCGACGATGTATTCATCGCCACGGATGACGCCGACGGCTATCAATGGAATCCCGCGCACCGCTGGGTCTACAACAAACTTCTCATCGCCGAGTCGCAAGGACTCGAGTGCGCGCCGCACGGCGTGGACCCGCCGCACTACCCGGTGTTCAGCAAGCCGATATTCAATCTCGACGGCATGGGCTTGGGGAGCCGGTGCTTGTCGAGCGCCGAGGAATACGCCCTGGCGCGCCAGCCGGGCCACATGTGGATGAGGCTATTGCAAGGCGAACACGTGAGCAGCGATGTGGCCGTGGTACGGGGCAAAATGCGCTGGATCCGGCACGTGATCGGGTTGGCCAAAGCGGGCGGAACGTTCGATTACTGGACGGTGGAAGCGCGCCGCAAGCCCGTCTTGGAATCGTACTGCGCACGTTGGATCGAGTCGTGGATGGCCGGTTATACGGGCATGCTGAATATTGAGTCGATCGACAACCGAATCATCGAGGTGCACCTGAGGTTTGCCGACCAGTGGCCGGATCTTTATGGGCCGAGGTGGCTCGATGCGGTGGTGAATTTGTACTCGAGCGGCACCTGGGCCTATCCGCACGAGTCGCGCGAGATCGGCTTCAGCGTCGTGCTGTTCGGACCGCACTTGCGCGAGTACACCCATCCGGAGCAGCCGTTTATCGACGAGATCGCCAAACGCGAGGGCATCAGCAGCGTGCAAATCACCTTTCATGCGGACAAGCCGGCGTCCGCCCACGCGATGCCGCCGAGAGGATTCCGGCTCGCGATCGTGAACGCGCGGGACTTTCGGGCCGGATGCCTGGCGCGCACGGAACTCGCGCGACACTTCGGCGTTGCCACGGATGAGAGTCCGTGACCAATCACGATGCCGCGCCGCGACGTAGTTCAAGACTCGCCACGGCGAGCCTCGCCACAGTGCTTGGCGGCATGGCCGCCGCGGGCGCGCTGTGCTTAAGTAGCGCCGCCGCATTTGCCTGGGGCGATGAAGGTCATGAGGTGATCGCGCTGATAGCGGATCACTACCTCGAGCCATTGGTGCGCGAGCGGCTGCAAGCGATGCTCGCCGACGATGATTCCGAGCTCACGGCCCGGGACCTCGCTCATGAGGCCACTTGGGCGGACAAGTACCGCGACTCCGATCGAGATTCGACCAAGGTCCGCTACAACGCCACGCGCAATTGGCATTTCGTGGATCTCGAACTCGACGGGGCGGACGCGGATCGCGCCTGCTTTGGCCACCCAAAGCTGCCGCCCGGAATGCCAGCCTCCGCCGGACCCGCGCGAGACTGCGTGATCGACAAGATCGATCAATTCGCGGCGGAACTCAAGGAGTCACGCACCGATGCGCCGGAGCGGCGCCTGGCGCTTCAATACCTGCTGCATTTCGTCGGTGACGTGCATCAGCCGCTGCACGCCGCGGACGACCACGATGAGGGCGGCAACCGCAAAATGGCGGCGGCTCCCGGGATGCGCCACAACAATCTGCATCACGATTGGGACAGCGAGTTCGTGGCGCGTTTGGGGGCGAATGAAGCCGAGATCGCGCAGCGCCTGATCGCCGATATCAGCGGCGCGCAGCGCCGTCGGTGGTCGGCCGGTACGCCCACCGACTGGGCGATGGAATCATTCTCCGCGGCAAAATCACACGCCTACGGCTTGCTGCCGGCACCCGACCGGCCCAATCACTACGAGCTCACCGCCGCCTACGTCACCGACGCGACTGCGGTCACGGCCGAGCAGCTGAGTAAAGCCGGCGTTCGCTTGGCTCAGGTGTTGAATCAGGCGCTGCATTAGCGCGCCGCCGGTTAAGCTCCATGGGTCGACCGTGTAGAATGTTTGCATGAATTCAAACGCGCGCGTGAACGCACCGCGAGCCGGCGAGTCGGCGGCATCGGCCGGGCGCCTGTCGTTGGGAATCGATACGGGCGGAACCTTTACCGACGCCGTGCTGCTCGCGGACGGCCGCCGCGTGATCGCGAGCGCCAAGGCGCTGACGACTCCGTGGAACCTTGCGATCGGCATCGGCAACGCGATACGTGCGGTGCTCGACGGCCCGGCCGGGGCGAGCCGCGCGGAGGTGACCCTGGTGTCGGTGTCGACCACGCTCGCGACCAACGCCGTGGTCGAAAATCGCTTCAGCCCGGTCTGCACGTTCGTGATCGGATTTGACGATCCGATGGTGGAGCGGTCGGGCCTCAAACGCCACGGCGGCGGTGCCGTGGTTCGCATCCAGGGCGGGCACAGCGCCACCGGCGAGGAATCGGCGCCGCTGGACGAATCGGCCGTGGAAAGCGCGGTGAGCGAACACGGATCCCGAGTCGAGGCGTTCGCCGTGGCGGCCAATTTTTCGGTGCGCAATCCGGCTCACGAATTGCGCGCGCGCCAGCTCATCCGTGCGCTCTCGCGGAAACCGGTGACGTGCGCGCACGAGTTGAGTTCCAAGCTGGACGCGCCGCGCCGCGCGCTCACCGCTGCGCTGAACGCGCGCCTCACACCGCAAATTCGGCATCTCATCGAGGCCCTGTCGGGGGTGCTCGCACAGGAGTCGATCGATGCGCCGCTGATGATCGTCAAGGGAGACGGTTCGCTGATGAGGGCGGAGGTCGCTCTCGAGTACCCGGTCGAGACCATACTGTCGGGGCCGGCGGCGAGCGTGGTCGGAGCGGGCTTCCTCACAGGCTTCCAGGATTTCGTGGTCTCCGACATGGGCGGCACCACCACCGACATCGCGGTGGTCTCCGGCGGCAGACCGGTGATTCGCGCCGAGGGCGCTTTGGTCGGCGCCTGGCGAACGATGGTCGAAGCGGTGGACGTGCGCACCAGCGGTCTCGGAGGGGACAGCGAGGTGCATTTCGACCGGCAGATGCGCCTGATGGTCGGTCCGCGCAAGGCCATGCCTTTGAGTTTGTTGGCGCACAAATTTCCAGCCGCCCTCGCGCGGCTGCGCTCGCTCGCCGAGCTCGAGCGTCTTCCGGAACATGCGACGCAATTCGCCATTCGCAATCCCGACCGTGCGCCGCCCGCGCATCTGTCGGCGCTCGAGCGGCGAGTGTGGGACGCGCTCGAGCTCACGCCGCGGCACGTATCGACCGTGGTACGCAGCGCCTCCGGGCTCGACGCTTTGCGCCGGCTGGCCGATGCGGGTCTGGCGACGCTCGCGGCGTTTACGCCGAGCGATGCGATGCATGTGCTCGACCGGCAGCACGGATGGTGCCGCGAGGGGGCCGAGTGCGGCGCACGCATTCTCGCGATCGAAGAGCGCAACGCGCGAGCCTTGCCGATGGCGGTTTCGCCCGAGGCGATCTGCGAGCGAACCTACGAGCACGTGGTGCGCGAGACGGGGCGCGTGCTGCTCGCCGCGGCGATTGCCAACGACCCCGGGATAGAGGCGAAAGGGCATCACTGGGGTGTGCTCGGCGATCGGCTGATCGAGGAGACCGTCGCCGGCCGCCGCTTCTCGAGCCTGATGCAGGCGACGCTCGGGCTCGCACGGCCGCTGATCGCGATCGGCGCTCCGGTCGGCGCCTACTATCCGGAGGTTGCGCGACGACTCGGCGCGCAGCTGTCGATTCCGGAACACGCGGCGGTCTGCAACGCCGTCGGCGCGGTTGCCGGCGTGGTTTCACAGACCGTCGAGATCCTGGTCAATCAGCCGACATTCAAAGTGTTTCGAGTTCACGACCCGGCAGGCAGTCAGGACTATCCGGATCCCGAGCCCGCGCTCGAGCATGCGCAGCGCGTATCGCGGGCACTCGCGCTCGCGGCGGCGCGGCGCGCCGGGGCGGTCGATCCGCACGTCGACACCAGCGTCATGGAAAAGCTGGCGCACGTCGGCGCCGGCGCGGATTACCTGGCGGAGGCGGTGGCGCGCTCGACCGCCACTGGACGCCCGTTCGCGGGCCACGCGGGTGAGCTGCGCGGCTGATGGCGAGCGGCGGTGCGCGCCGCACCGCCCGTCAGTTGATCATGTCGCATCTGAGCACGCCTCTGTCGCGATATCACAAGTCTCGGGTCGGATAGGGACTTAACATGCCATTGCGAGGATCGCCTAAGGCACCGTGGCGGCTCGCAAATCAAACGGTGGGAGGAATAGATGTCAGAGCCGGAAGCTGAATTCGACCTGGCCTCGCTCAATGACGAGGAGCTCACCGAGCAGGTCCACGACGACCTTTACAACGGTCTCAAAGCCGAGGTTGAGGAGGCGACGCACATATTCCTGAAGCGGGGTTGGTCGGCCGAGCGCGTGCTCAACGATGCGTTGGTGGAAGGCATGCGCATCGTCGGCATCGATTTTCGCGACGGCATCCTGTTCGTGCCGGAGGTGCTGCTCGCCGCGAACTCCATGAAGGGCGGCATGGAGATCCTGCGCCCGCTGTTGGCGGAAACCGGCGTGGAGCCGATCGGCAAGATCGTCATCGGCACCGTCAAGGGCGATATTCACGACATCGGCAAGAACCTGGTCGGGATGATGCTCGAGGGCGCGGGGTTCGAGGTCATTGATCTCGGCATCAACAACCCGGTGGAGAAATACCTGGATGCGCTCGACAAGCACAAGCCTGATTTTCTCGGCATGTCGGCGCTGTTGACGACCACGATGCCCTACATGAAGGTGGTCATCGATACGCTGAAGGAGCGGGGCATCCGCAACGATTTCATCGTGCTGGTCGGCGGCGCACCGCTCAACGAAGAGTTCGGCAAAGCGGTCGGCGCGGACGCCTATTGCCGCGACGCTGCGGTTGCGGTGGAAACAGCCAAGGGTCTGTTGGCGGCACGGCGAGCCCGCGCGGCGGCGCACTGAGCGCTGCGGTGGGCGCGGTGGCGCAGGAGGGCTCACCGGACGGCGCGGGGCTGCTGATCATCGCCTGCGGCGCGTTGGCGCACGAGATCACCGCGCTGCGCCGCGCGAATCGCTGGGATCATCTCGACGTGCGCTGCCTGCCGGCCGAGCTTCACAACCGCCCCGAACGCATTCCGGCGGCGGTTCGCGCGCTCATTCAGGCCTCGCGCTGCCACTACCGGTCGATCTTCGTCGCCTACGCGGACTGCGGTACCGGCGGGTTGCTCGATGCGGTGCTGCGCGAAGAGGGGGTCGAGCGCATCCCGGGCGCGCATTGCTACGAATTCTTCGCGACCGGGCCGGTGTTCGAGAAGCTGGCCGAGACCGAGCCAGGCACGTTCTATCTCACGGATTTTCTGTTGCGGCACTTCGACCGCCTGGTGCTGCGCGGTCTCGGTCTCGACCGCCATCCGGAACTGTTCCCGAGCTACTTCGGCAATTACCGCAAGCTGGTTTATTTGGGTCAGGCGCCGAAGTCCGATGCGCTCGATCAGGCGCGCGCCATCGCGGCGCAAATGGGCTTGGAATTCGAATTCGTCCAAACCGGCTACGGCGATCTGGCGAAGAGTCTCGGGTCCGCCGTCGACCAGGTCGCGCGCAATGAAGAGGTCCTCACATGGCATCGTTGATCGTTATTTCGTGGCGCGACATTCCGGCGCAGGTCATCGTCAAGCGCGGCCGCGAAGCCGCCAAAGTGCAGCTATCGCAGCGCTTTCAAGAGGCGGTCGATCGGGCGGCGATGCGCGCCGGCAAGGGCAGCTCGGATGCCTATCTCGCAGATTGGCAGCGCAGCGCGCCGCGGGAGTGCGGGGGCGATCTTCAGGCCGCGGCGGCCGAGGAAGCCGCGCGCCTCGAGACTCAATATTCCGACGAGGATCTGGAGCGGTTGATTCGCGCCAAGGGCATCGACGCGAAGCGCGCCGAAGAGAATCGCGGCGCGGCCGATGCCACGGCCGTCCCGCCCGGCGAGCCCTCCTGATGTATTCGATCAGGCTGTGGTCGGTGCGCCACGCGCGCGGCATGAACGCGTTCTATCGCGTCTTCGAAGGTGTGGTCAGGCGGCTCCACGGCCTGTTCCTCGCCATCGGCTATGAACGCGTGGAACGGCCGGTGGCGGCGGTCGAAACAGCGGTGAAGGGCTTGCTGTTCGACTGCCGAATGTGCGGTCAATGCGTGCTGAGCTCGACCGGCATGTCCTGCCCGATGAATTGCCCGAAGACCCTGCGCAACGGCCCCTGCGGCGGCGTGCGCGCCGACGGCAATTGCGAAGTGAAGCCGCACATGCGCTGCGTTTGGGTCGAAGCGTATCGAGGCAGCCAACGCATACCGGGAGGGGTCGAGGCGATGCGCCAGATACAGTTCGCCGTCGATCAGCGCCAGCAGGGGCGCTCCTCGTGGTTGCGCGTCGTGCGGGAGCTCAATGCCGAACGGATGCCGACCCCGCCCGCGAAGAGCGGTGCCGCATGAAATTCGAGGACGAACCCGTTCCGGGCTATCCGCTGCCGATCCTGCCCGGGCACACCTCCCCGGGGCGCTTCGAGCGCGTGCTGCGCGCCGGCGGTTTCGCGGTCACCACCGAGCTGGCGCCGCCCGACTCCGCCGATCCGGAGGACGTGTACAAGCGTGCACGGGTGTTCGACGGCTACGTGGATGCGATCAACGCCACCGACGGCAGCGGCGCCAACTGCCACATGTCGAGCATCGCGGTGTGCGCGCTGCTGACCCGGGTCGGCTACGCGCCGATCATGCAGATATCCTGCCGGGACAAGAATCGCATCGCGATCCAGGGCGACGTACTGGGCGGCGCCGCGATGGGTGTTTGCAACATGCTGTGCCTCACGGGCGACGGCGTGCAGGCGGGCGATCACCCGCAGGCGAAGCCGGTGTTCGACCTCGACTGCGTGTCGCTGCTCGAAATCGCGCGCGAGCTGCGCGACCAGCACCGCTTTCAGAGCGGACGCAAGATCACTTTCGCACCGCGCGTATTCTTCGGCGCCGCCGAGAACCCTTCGGCGCTGCCGCACGATTGGCGCGCGCAGCGTTTGGCGAAGAAGGTCGCGGCGGGCGCGCAATTCATCCAAACGCAATACTGCTATGATTTGACCCGGCTGCGGGCCTTCATGGAGCAGGTGGAGTCCCTCGAGTTGATCGGCAAGGTTTTCGTCCTGGTCGGGGTCGGGCCGTTGCGCTCGGCAAAGACCGCCGAATGGATGCGCAAGAACGTCCCCGGCATGAACGTTCCGGACGCCCTGATCACGCGCCTCGCCGGCGCGCAGGATCAGGCCCGCGAAGGACGCAACATCTGCATCGAGCTGATCGAATCGATTCGCGAGATCCGCGGCGTCAGCGGCGTGCACATCATGGCCTACCGGCAGGAAGAGTCGGTGGCCGAAATCGTCGATCGCTCCCGCGTTCTAAAGGGACGCAAGCCGTGGTATCCCGAGCGCGACGCTCCGATTGTTTCCCACAGGACCGCATCATGACCGACACCGTTATCAGTTCCGCCACCAAGGAAGTCGTCATCGGCTTCGACCGGCCCTTCGTCATCATCGGCGAACGCATCAATCCGACCGGACGCAAGATCCTCGCCGCCGAGATGATGGCCGGGGACTTCAGCCGCGTCGAAGCGGATGCGCGCGCGCAAGTCGAAGCGGGCGCACACATGCTCGACGTCAATGCGGGGATTCCGTTGGCCGATGAGCCGGCAATTCTCGCGCGCGCGATCCAGCTGGTGCAGTCGATCACCGATGTGCCGCTGTCGATCGATTCGTCCATCGTGGCGGCGCTCGAGGCCGGGCTCGCCGTGTACAAGGGCAAGCCGCTCGTCAATTCGGTGACCGGCGAGGACGAACGCCTGGAGTCGGTACTGCCGCTCGTGAAGAAATACGGCGCCGCCGTGATTGCCATTTCGAACGACGAGACCGGTATATCCGAGGATCCGGACGTGCGCTTTGCGGTGGCGAAGAAAATCGTCGAGCGCGCGATGGATCACGGCATTCCGGCGTGCGACGTCGTGGTCGATCCGCTGGTGATGCCGATCGGCGCCATCAATCAGGCGGGCGTGCAGGTCATGCGCCTGGTGCACCGGCTGCGCACCGAGCTCAAGGTCAATACGTCCTGCGGCGCTTCGAACGTGAGCTTCGGCTTGCCGAACCGCGACGGCATCAACAGCGCGTTTCTCACCATGGCGATGGCGGCGGGGCTCACCTCCGCGATCACCAATCCGCTGCACCTCGAGGTCATCAAGGCGTGCATGGGCGCCGACGTGATGCTCGGTCACGACCCGGACTGCGCGCGTTGGATTCGACGGTTCCGCGACGCACCGCCGCCGCCGCCGCCGGCCGGCACGGTCGCAGCGGTGGATGCTCCGCGCGGGCGCCGCGAGGGCGGCCACCGGCGGCGGCTGGCTTGAGATAAGAGGCGATTCGCATGGCGACTCGGGATCCGCTCGTCGTCTTCATGCCATCCGGCAAGAGAGGTCGATTCCCGGTGGGCACGCCGCTGCTGCAGGCCGCGCGCAGCCTCGGGGTCGACATCGACTCCGTGTGCGGCGGCCGAGGCCTGTGCGGGCGCTGCCAAGTGCTGGTCGCCGAAGGCGAGTTCGCCAAGCACGGCGTCTCCTCCTCGAACGCGAGCTTGTCGCCGTTCAGCGAGCCCGAGATGCGCTACTCCCGACGCCAACCGCTCGCCGAAGGCCGGCGGCTGTCCTGTTCGGCACGCGTGCAGGCCGACGTGGTCATCGACGTGCCCGCCACCAGCCAGGTGCATCGTCAGGTGGTGCGCAAGGAAGCCGACGCGCGCGCGATCCAGCTCTACCCGGTGGTGCGTCTGCACTACGTGCAAGTCAAGCAGCCGGACATGCACGACCCGTCCGGAGACTTGCGCCGGCTGTTCGAGGCGCTCGAAGCGGAATGGAACCTCAAGGATCTGACCTGCGATTTGTCGGTGCTGCAGATGCTGCAGCCCACCCTGCGCGCCGGATCGTGGCAGGTCACCGTGGCGGTGCACGCCGAGAAGCAAATCATCGGGGTCTGGCCGGGTCTGCATGAGCGTGCCTTCGGTCTCGCGGTCGACGTCGGCTCGACGACGATCGCCGCGCATTTGTGCGATTTGTTGAGCGGCGAGGTCGCCGCATCCGCGGGCATCATGAATCCCCAGATACGCTTCGGCGAGGATTTGATGAGCCGCGTCTCCTATTCCATGATGAATCCGGGCGGCGCCGCGCAGATGACGGCGGCGGTGCGCGAAGCGCTGTGCGGGCTCGCGGTGGACGTGGCGCGCATCGCCGGCGTGTCGCACGAGGACATTCTCGAAGCGACGCTGGTCGGCAATCCGATCATGCATCACTTGCTGCTCGGCATCGATCCGGTGGAACTCGGCGGTGCGCCGTTCGCGCTCGCGGTCGATCACTCCCTCACCCTGCGGGCGAACGTCATCGACTTGAAGCTGCATCGCAACGCGCGGGTCTATGTGTTGCCGTGCATCGCGGGTCACGTCGGCGCCGATGCGGCGGGCATGGTGCTTGCGGAGCGTCCGGATCTCGCCGATGAAATGACCCTGCTCGTGGATGTGGGGACGAACGCGGAAATCGTGCTGGGAAACAAAAAGCGTCTGGTCGCCTGCTCGAGTCCCACCGGACCCGCGTTCGAGGGCGCCCAGATCAGCTGCGGTCAACGCGCCGCGCCCGGAGCGATCGAACGCGTGCGCATCGACCGCGACACGCTCGAGCCACGCTTCAAAGTCATCGGCTCCGATCTGTGGTCCGACGAGCCGGGCTTCGAGGAGGCCATCGCCGGCAGCGGCATCACGGGCGTTTGCGGGTCGGGCATCATCGAGGTCATTGCCGAGATGTACCTCGCCGGCATCATCAATCAAGACGGCGTGCTCGACGGCAGGCTGTCGGCGCGGTCGCCGCGGATCGTGGAGAACGGCAGGACGTTCGCCTACCTGCTGCATCGAGGCGCGGTCGAGATGAGGATCACGCAAAACGACGTGCGCGCGATTCAACTCGCAAAGGCGGCCTTGTACGCCGGAATCGCGCTGCTCATGGAGCGCCTCGGCATCGATCACGTCGATCGCATCCGCCTCGCGGGCGCTTTCGGCAGCCACATCGACGTCAAGTACGCGATCATTCTCGGCATGGTTCCGGACTGCGACCTGGCGCAGGTGCGCTCGGCCGGCAACGCCGCCGGAACCGGGGCGCGCATCGCGCTGCTCGATGCGACCTCGCGCGGCGTCATCGAGACCTTGGTGAGGCGCATCGAGAAAGTCGAGACCGCGATCGAGCCGCGCTTTCAGCATCACTTCGTCGAGGCGATGGCCATACCCCACAAGAGCGCCGACTACACGAACTTGCGCAAGGTGGTCGACCTGCCAGCGTCGAAGGAATCCACCAGCCAAAGCGAAACGCGCGGCCGCCGGCCGCGGCGCCCGGAAACCCATAAGACCGAATAAGCGCCCACGCAGTCTAATCCGCCTCAATATACGGAGCCCGCTATGAAACGCATCCTCGTCGCGATGTTCGCATGTGCCGTGACCGCCACGGTGACTGCTGGCCCACCAGAGGATACCGCGGCCGGCGAACAGCGCTTCCGGGCTCTATATAAGGAACTGGTCGAGACGAACACCACCTTGTCGGCGGGTAACTGCACGCTGGCCGCGGAGCGCATGGCCGCGCGCTTGAAGGCGGCGGGTTTTCCAGAGAGCGACCTGCATCCCTTCACGGCGCCCGACCATCCGAAGGAAGGCGGGCTCGTCGCCCACTACCCGGGCCGGGATCCGAAGTTGAAGGCGATACTGCTGCTCGCGCACATCGACGTCGTGGAGGCCAAGCGCGAGGACTGGACGCGGGATCCGTTCACGCTCATCGAGGAGGACGGGTCGTTCTATGCGCGCGGTGCGATGGACGACAAAGCCGAGGCGTCGATTTGGGTCGACCTGCTGATCCGCTACCGGGCCGAGAATTACCGGCCGCGCCGCACGCTCAAGGTGGCGCTCACCTGCGGCGAGGAGACCGCGGGTGCGTTCAACGGCGCCGAATGGCTCACCAAGAACCGCCGCGACCTCATCGACGCCGCGTTCGCGCTCAACGAAGGCGGCTGGGGAGAACTCGACGCGAAGGGGCAACGCGTGTCGCTCGACATCGAGGCCGGCGAGAAGTTTCCGCAGAACTACCGTCTCGAAGTGACGAATCCCGGGGGGCACAGTTCGCGCCCGGTGAAGGACAACGCGATCTATCGCCTGGCCGCGGCCCTCACCCGGATCGGTGCCTACGATTTCCCGGTGCAATTCAACGATGCCAACCGGGCGTACTTCGCCGGCATGGCGAAGATCGAGGCGGCCACGGGCGAAACCGCGGTCGCGGAGGCCATGAACGGATTTTTGCGCGATCCCGCCGACGCTCAGGCGCTCGCTCTGGTATCGGGCAAGGATCCGGGCTGGAACGCGACCCTGCGCACCACCTGCGTCGCGACCATGCTCGATGCAGGCCACGCCACCAATGCCCTGCCGCAACGTGCGCGCGCGAACATCAATTGCCGCATCTTCCCGGGCGTGTCCGCGGAAGAGGTGCGCATGAAGCTCGAGGAACTCGTCGCCGACCCGGCGGTCAAGGTTGCGACGCTCGAGACGCGCGGCCCGCCGGCCTCGGCGCCGCCGCTGACACCCGCCGTCATGAATCCCATCGAGAAGCTCAGCACCGAGTTCTGGCCCGGCGTGCCGGTGCTGCCGATCCTGCAGGCGGGCGCCACCGACGGCGAATTCACCAATGCCGCCGGTATCCCGACCTATGGGGTGGAGCCGGTGTTCATCGGGCCCGACTTGGGCCACATCCACGGCCTCAATGAATACGTCGGGGTCAAGTCGCTGCTCGAAGGCCGCGAATTTTTGTACCGGCTGGTCAAGATCTACGCGGAACAGAAGTAGCTTACCGCGCGGCGTTCCTTAGCGTGCGCCCGGGCTCCCGTGGAAGGCCTCCTCGATCAGCCGCAGCGATTCCGCGCTGTCCCATTGCCGCGCGCCATAGATTTTCTCGAGTACCCGGCCATCGGCCGCGACCAGCACCGTCAACGGCAGCCGCGATGCGCCGAGCATGTTTTCCATCTGCAGGCCCTGATCGATGAAGTGGCTGATGGTCGCGTTGGTGTCTTTCAGCACTCGCGCGGCTTCCGCGGTATCATCATCCGTCGAGATACCGATGATGGCGAAATGCCGCGCTTCGTCGTGCCATGCCAGGCGCTCCAACGAAGCCATTTCCTCCCTGCACGGCCCGCACCAACTGGCCCAAACGTTGATGATCAGCGGCTTGCCGCGAAATGAGTCGAGCTTTCTCGGCGGACCGTTCAACCCGTGCAGCGTGGCCTCCGGCAGCGTGCCGCCGACCGGCACCGCCGCGGGATCCTTGGCATGCGCCGCCGGAATCGCGACCGCAAGGCACAGCAGGAGCGCGGACAGGCAAAATTTGGTGCAGCGGTTCATCAGATCAGGCCGCGGCTCGCGAAGCATTCCTGAACGGCGCGTTCCGCTTGATCGATGGCCACATTGACGAACGCGCCGGCGCCGGCATCCGCATTGGCGATGGCGATTCGACCGCAGGCACGCCTGCCGATGACATGCGGCCGCTCGGCATCGGGCACATCGGGATCGCCGAGCGTGTCGTAGGTATAAGCATATCCATGCGGCCAGCGATTCACCGTCAATGCGATGATGTCCCGGCTCGAATCGAACCCCGCGGGTCCCAGCACTCGATCCAATTGCCGCCGCACTTCGCTCTCGGTGACCTCGAATGGGGTTGCGAGCATATCGGCCCGGCCCGCGCGATTTTGCTCGCGGCGGGGAAGCCCCGGCGCATGCGGGTTGCGCACCAATTGAATCACGACCGGCTGGGACGGATCTCGAACACTCTCGTATCCGCCGATCGCGAGCGGAACGTCGAGCATGATCTCCTGATGATAGCCGTTCGGCGCATGAATCGAACTCACGCCCAATTTTTGAAACGGCGCCCAGCTTTGGATCAAGACGCTCGATATCTGCATCGGCACCTTCGAGGCATAGTGCAGCGCGGTTTTTTGTTCCTGCGGAAGATCGGGAACGAGAAACGGGATCACCATGTTGAAGCACGCCAACACGACGTTTGCGGTCGTGACCTGCTGGGCGCGACCGCCTTGCACATAGCAAACCCGCACCGCCCGTTCGGTTGCACGGTCGGGCGGCGAGAGGTGCTCGACGCGCACGGCCATACTGTTGAGCCGGATGCGCACGGGGCTATCGGCAAGATCCAGCCGCGAATAGTCAACCCGCGCGGACACGATCGTGTCTTGATCGGGGTTGCCGGGTATCGCCGCGGGCACCAGTCTGCTCACCAGGAGCCGCGCCAGGCTCGAGTTGCCATCGGGAAAATGAAACTCGTGCGCCGAAAAGCTCGGCTCGGACATGATGCTCATACCACGGAACCCGGGCGCGCCGCCCCGCCACGCGATAAAGGCCGGGCACGTATCCATCTGCATGTTGTTGCGAAACATCCAGCCGGCGCCGCGAAAGAACGGCAAGCTCTGCGGTAGAGTGCCGGCCTTGTCGACCAGGAATCGCTCATAGCTCATTTTCTTGAGCACCTGCGCTTTCTGCTCCGGATTCAATCCCGGCAGATAATCAGTGGCCGATTCATGCAGCCGGATGAGGTCTGCCCGGACCGCCTCGGACAGCGGCGCATCCGCGAAAAAATCGCGCCACGGGCGCGAACCCCATCCCGAGACGACGCGGTCCGCCCGAAAGTGTTCCCGGTCGAAGAAGACTCCGGCGCTCAAGCCGTGCACCCGCTCCGGGCGCTCATAGCGCTTGTACGAGGTCGGCTGCACGCCGAGTTCGGCCAACAGGCTCTTCGCCGTGTGGCTGTAGGGAAACGGGGTTTCAATGCTCATGGAGCCGCCGAACGACAGGTAGGTGCGGCCTTGATGAAAAAATTCGTTGCGCTTCGCGTGTCCGCCGAAGTCATCGTGATTGTCGAGCAGGAGAATTTTCGCGTCCCGGCCGAGCGCCTTGCGATAAAAATAGGCCGCGGACAGACCGGAGATGCCGGCGCCGACGACCACCAAGTCGTAATGCTCGCCGGTGTCCGCGGCCTCGATGGCGCCCGCATACGACCCGTCCCGCAGCTGGTGGGCGACCTCGAACGAACCGGGGTATTGGCCTCTCAAACCTGTGCGCAGGGGCGGGTAATTCGCGGCATCCGCCGGCTCGCCGGCCTCGCCGGACCACGCGGCCGCCGCGGGAGGATTCTCGCTCGCCGGCCGGTCACGCCCGGCCGCCGGCAATGCGGCGGCCATCACGAGACCGCCGAGGAAATTCCGGCGGCTGATTTCCGGGGTGCGATCCTTGGGATCGCCTGTCATCCCACAACCTCGCGCGACGCGCGGTATGCCTCATCGATCGCGGCGTGCGCATAGGCGGTCCAGGCGGCGTCGGATCCTGCAACGCTGATGCGACCGAGCCGTGTGCGGCTGGCTGCCGCGAATTCCTCGCTCCGCGTCGGATCGGAGAGTCTATCGAGGTCGTAGGCGTAGCCATGACCCCAGCGATTCACGGTGATCGCGCTGATGTCGCGCGCGGCGTCGAAGCCTCCCGCACCGAGCGCGCGGCCGAGCTCATCGCGAAGCGCGGTTTCGAAATCGGAGAACGGGCGCCCATAGAGCACCTGACGCGCCGCTCGCAGGGTGGCGCGCCGGTCGGGAAGCGGGTGGGGCGGCTGCGGAATGTGCACGAGGTGCAGCACGATGGGCTCATTCGGATCGTGCGCGCACCGGTATTGGCCGAGGCTCACCGGATAGTCGAGCTTCATCACCGAATAGAAGCCGGTCGGATTGAAGATGTAGTGAACGCCCCGGGCAACCCACGGCCGCCAATTGCGTACCGCGACGTTGACGTAGACCAGCGGCGCGCGGATGCAGCTTGCGAGACTCTCCCGTTGCAGCGGCGGAATATCGGCACAGACGTACGGCAGCATGGCATCGTAGCCCGAATAGATCACATTGCGGCAGCGGACGCGATGTGCCTCGCCGCCATTGATGTAAAGCAGATCGACGCCGGCCTCGCGATTGCGCAGCTGCACCACCGTACTCGAGAGCCGCAACCGTACGGGAGCGCCCTGACGGTCCAATTGCCCGTAATCGAAGCGCGCGGTGACGATGTCGTCCATGGTCGAACCGCTCGCGGCATGCGGGCAGAGCTTGCGCACCAGGAGCCGCGCGATCGAGGCGTTACCGTCCGGAAAATGATAGATGTAGGGCTCGGTATTCGATATGTCGTCTTCTGCCGCGATGTCCAAGCCCTGGAAGCCGGGCAGTGCGCAGCTCGCGGCCGATGCCGCGGGGACGAAATCCGCCGTGAGCGCGAACAAGTCGAGGGTGCGGCCGAGCAGCATCTTGAGCGTGGTGGCATCGAGCTGCCAATACTTGCGCAGAAACTCGGCATAGGAAATCGACTCGAGCATCGCCAGTCTTTCACGCGGGCTCGCGCCCGGCAGGATGTCGCGCCGCGCGGTATAAAGATCGATCAGCTTGCGGCGCTGCTCCGGCGAGAGCGGACAGTCCGCGGCGAATGCGGCGATGGGCCGGCCGTGATGCAGTCGCTCGGGGATGTCGGAGGGCAGGTTGCGCTGCGGGTCGCCCGTCACCAGTTTGTCGATGCCGAAAGCCTCGCGCTCGAACATGAGTCCGGACGAGAGCCCGAGACCCGGATACAGGTTCGTGTCGGTCGCCTTCTCGAAGCGGTCGATGCGGACTCCCAACTCGGCGAGCAGGCCGAGAGCGGTACGGCTCCAGCCCGACTTGGGCGACTGTATCGATTCGCTGCCGCCATAGCCGATCAGCAGGCGTCCGTCGACCTCGAATTCGTTGCGGCGGGCGTGTCCGCCGAAGTCATCGTGATTGTCGAGAATCAGAATGCGGGACGAGGGGCGCGACTTGTGGAGGAAATACGCGGAGGCGAGTCCGCCGATGCCGGCGCCCACGACGGCGCAATTGAACTCTTCGCTCACCGGATAGTCGTCGATACGGTATTTCGCCCCATCTCGAAGCGCATGTGCGGCCGCATAATCCGGCTCGCGGCTGCCGCGGAAACCGGTGAGCGCCGGCGGATAGGGGGCGGTGGAGGCGCCGTGAACCAGTTTCGGATAGGCGATGCCGGCGACCACCGTGCAGGCGACGCCATCGATGAAGTCGCGCCGGGTGATCTTACTTGGCATTTGCTTTGGCATCCGGATCGTAGGTCACCCACAGTTGAGAAATGATCACCATGAGTCTCCTATGAAATATGAGGTCGCGGCCGCAGGCACTGGCCGCTGCCTATGGTACATCGGCCGCATGATGGTGTGCCCGCAGCGCGAGCCGGGCAGCGCTATTGCTTCAGGGTTACCCAGATGAGATCGATGGGGTTTTTCCCGATGTTGCCCGACTCGTGCCCTTCGCTCAAAGGGATGGTCGGCATCCAGCCGACCTCGCCGTCCGGCGACGGCTCGGGGTAGGGATGTTCGGGCTCGCGCTTCGATCGGGCCGCCCATTGGCCGCCCTTGATGTGGATGTAGAGCATGTCGGGATGATGGGCGTGCACGCCTTCCCATTGGCCGGGATTGACGGTGAATCGCTGAACGATGACGAACTCATTCTCGAGCAGATCTTCTCCCGGAATGTTCGGATAATCGAGGTAGTGGTACTTCGGCTTGGCACCCGGTTGCGCCGCCGCTGCCGATTCCACCGGCTTTAGATTCACGCAGATGATCTCGACGGGAGTCGATCCGGTGTTGCTGCTGCCGTCGTCGGCGCGATCCGTGGCGTTCTGCCAGAGGACCCGGCCATCCTTCCACAACGTCGATCGCCCCGAATCGGACCGCAGTACGCCGCCCTTGATGAATACCAGCAGCTGATTGCCCGGATGCGTATGAAGACCGGTCGATTGCCCGGGTTGAATGACGAATTTCTGCACCAGCACGCGGGGGTTCT
>Ga0116216_10000639_pt1 | contig 26796 bp, 28 predicted proteins | sample Sb_taG_11_FD_89696 | JGI IMG/M metagenome (GOLD analysis project Ga0116216, IMG submission 89696) | Peat soil microbial communities from Weissenstadt, Germany - Sb_50d_3_AS metaG | ecosystem: Environmental > Terrestrial > Soil > Wetlands > Peat | place: Germany: Weissenstadt | collected 2010-09-21
ACCGGTCGTAAGACCCTGCTGGCCCCGGTCGACCGGCGTCTGGAAGTTGAGTTCCACCAGGGGGATCAGTCGGTTGAACGGCGCCCTAAGACCAATGTCCAGCACGCTCGCCTGGAGGTAAGGAATGCTGTACTCGATGGCCAAGCCGGTACCCAGCACGTGCGGGTTCTGCTGCACGTCTCCCGAGTCACTCGTGGTCTGGGCCTGAGTCGGGAAGCCAAGGCTTAGGACCCCTGTCACAGCGAAGGGCCGGAGAAAGGACAAACTCTTCGGCAGGTCGCCTAGCCCTTTGCCAAAGAAGATTCCCGGTGAAATGGTGCTAAAGCGATCAACGCCCAGGCTGCTGCTCCCGGAGGCGCCAATCTCGGCATCGACGCCCACGGAGAGGAGGAATTCGTGGGGAGCGTTCACGAGCAACAGGTACTTGGTACCCACATCGAGATTGGCAAAGCCGGAGATCGACGAGTTTCCCGCCCCCGTGGTCTTGATGTTTTGCCAGGTCTCGGCGATTTCGATCCCGAAGTTGGGCGTGATGCGTTTCGAGACGTCGATGGAGATATCGTTCTCGAGCGTGGCCGGCGAACCGTCCGCCGCCGGGTTGGGAATCAGGGTAACGGTGGGCAGCGAGAGTTCATCCGCCACGAAGGGATCGTCGGTGACGAGAGTGGCTGGGAAGAACCGCTGACCCGCGAAGCCGTGCGCGAGGACATCGGGGGCATTGAAGGCTGAAGATGCCAGGGTGAGGATTGCGGCACACATCAGCGCACGAGCGAGGGTGTGCGATTGGTGGGCAAGGTTTGTTCGGGGGTACCCGACCCCCACGGACCGAAGCGCTGTAGGTCGCATTGCGAAACCTCCGTTCGCACGCAGACTTGCGAGGGTGCGCCTACGCCGGTGGACAAGGATCCACCACGAGCGAGACCACGGGCCAAGCGATGAACGGATCAGATCGATCGCGGGATGGCGTCGATGTTTCTCGGAGGCTCGAGAGGAAGGATGGGGCTACGGCTGGCGAGCTCCCGGTGAGAAGGCAGCGGATGGAGGCAGGGAGCGCGTGCGATAAGAGCGACGCCGAGACCGGGCGAGCTGCCGGCCACAGCGGGTCGCTCGTCACAGCCGCACGGACAGCGGGCCTTTAGCGCCGTCGGATTTGAACGGGCGCTTTTGTCGTTCACGTCGCCCCTCGAGACGGGGAAGAAGCCGCCCTGCCCGTTCTCTCTGGCGGCTTCGTAAACACCGTGGACCGAAACCGGGGCGGGCGAACGGCACGGGGTAAACGCTGCGCCGACGAAGGCGATTACGATCAGAAGGGCTTCGGCACGATGCCAGTGCATTTCGCACAACCACTCTATGGAATCGTGAGAGTCGTCGCCATGAGTTTGCGCAATACGAAGTCTCGTTGTGTTCGCTCACACCGGAAATGGAACCACCGCCATTTCCACAAGGAACGGAGCAAGTAGACCTACCCGCGCGCGAGTTCGAGAGACTTCGCCCGCTGGATCTCGAGCAGCCTCTGACATCGCCGTCCGTGCATCCACCCCGAAATCAGCGATGGTGGGCTTCCCCCGCCGCTGAAGCGTTCGATAGCGGCGCCCTTGGTCGGGGCTGCGGTCTCTCGCGCGCGCGTTCCTCCACTCACGGCGGCTCAAGACGCCCTTGCCTCTCTACCGGATGAGGGGTCGTGGTTGCTCGGGTCCCCGTTTTTCCGCCCGGTTGCGCGAGGCGGCCCAGATCAAGCGGGCATGCCCCCCGCGAAGCCGCGGCCCGGCCCTGGGACGTCCGGCTAACCCGTGCAATTTCAATCCGTTGCGGCGAAACCCGCAGACCGCGAGGATTCGGGCGGGCGGCTTCCGCGGCCGAGGCGTCGAGCGCAGATTCTTCTTGACGCGTCCTCTCAGGAAAAAGAAACTAGCGCTCGTTCTTTTTTTGGAGGTCTCCTGACCGCACCCCAAGTCCACCTTCCCACCCGCTCTCTCCGGAAGGGGGAGCGCACGGCGGGACGCATCCTCGACACCGCCGAACGGGTATTCGCCGAGAAGGGCTATGCCGGGACCAGTTTGCGGGATGTCGCGAACGCTGCGGGACTGCGTATTCCGAGCCTCTACAACCACTTCGCTTCAAAAGAGACGCTCTACACTGCCGTTCTCGAGCGCGGACTTCGTCCGATTCTCGACATGCTCACCGCCGAGAGCGCGCGCGAAGGCGCGGAGCGCGAACTCCTGGTCGAGCGGGTGGTGGAGTTCCTGGCGCAGCACCCGAGCGTCCCGCGGCTCGTGCAGCATGAGGTGCTCGCTGGAGGCCCACACCTCGCGCCGATGCTGGACCGCTGGTTCCGGCTCGCCTTCCACGAGGCCGAAACCACGATCCGTGCGCTCCCCGGTGCTCGGCGTTGGAGCAAAGAGCAGATCCCCCTCCTCGTGATCGCTCTCTATCACGTCGTCATCGGCTACTTCACACTCGCGCCCTTCTACCGGGCGGTGATCGGCACCGATCTTCTCGCGGACGTTGCCGTGCGTCGACAGATCCGATTCTTGAACGAGCTTGTCGCGGCACTGCTGCCCGACGCATAAGGAGCTTCTGATGCTGGACGTCGACTTCCTCGATTCTGCGAACTGGGATGGATCAATGCCCGAACGGCTTCGCTGGCTGCGCGAGCGCGACCCCGTGTACTGGTCCGAGGCCAGCCGCTGCTGGGTCCTGGCGAAGTACCACGACGTCAGCGAAGTCTCCAAGGACCAGGAGCGCTTCACTTCCGCTCTCGGCGTACGCGCCAATAGTCCCGTGAAGCTTGGCCTGATCGATGAAGCCGAGCCTCGCCACACTGAACTTCGCAGGCTCATCAACAAGGGCTTTACCCCGCGGATGGTGCGACTTTGGGAACAGAAATTCGAAGCGCTGTGCGACGAAATCCTGGGCGAGATCGGCCCGCGCGGCGCATGCGACTTTGTCAGCGATTTCGCGGTGCCGCTGCCGCTCCTCCTCATCGCGGAAATGATGGGGATCCATCGCGAGGACCGCGAGCGGTTCCATCACTGGTCCGACACGATGATCGCCGGAGACGGCAACTTCCACCGACCGGAAATCATCATGAAGGCCGCCCAGGCCTATATGGAATACTCCCGATACCTCACGGGAATCATCGAGGAGCGTCGCCGCGAGCCGCGCGAGGATCTCGTGAGCATCCTGGTGGGCGCGAAAGACGCCGGCGTCCTCAAGCATTTCGATGAAGATCCGGCACTCTTCGCCGACGACCAAATCGAGCTCGCCAACGATGAGTTGATCAAGATCCTCGTGGTCCTGCTGGTTGCGGGCAACGAGACCACGCGAAATGCCATCTCCGGCGGAATGCAGCTTTTGATCGAGCACCCCACGGTTCGGCGCGAGCTCATCGCTCGTCCCGAGAAGATCCCGCTCGCAGTGGAAGAGATGCTGCGCCTCGTCTCTCCGGTTCACACGTTCTCACGAACCGTGACGCGGGACACCACGCTCCGCGGCAAGGAGCTGCGGGAGGGCCAGAAGGTGCTGCTTGTCTACCCGTCTGCGAACCGCGACGCCGAGGTTTTTCCCGAACCCGACCGATTCGACATCGATCGGGAACCGCACCACGTGGCGTTCGGAATCGGGAGCCACTTTTGTCTTGGAGCGAATCTCGCCCGCATGGAAATGCGCGTTGCCTTCCGCGAGATCCTCCGGCGGCTTCCCGACATGGAGTACGCCAGCGGAGGGCCCGAGTTCCGACCGTCCGCTCTCGTGCGCTCCTGCGTCCGATTGCTCGTCCGATTCACCCCGGAGCGGCGTGCCGCATGACGCACTTCACATCTCGATCTGACACGCGTGCGAACCTGACCCGAGGTGCGATCCGGCATCGGTGCATCGACCTTCTCGATTCGAGGCGATCGCTGTGTCTGCGTGAGTGAGGTTTGGAACATCACAGAAAGCAATGGGAGAATGGGGAGGTCGAGGTCTTTTCGTCCCGTTGAGGTCTTCTGTTCAATTCCATCGATGTTCCTCAGTACATAACCGTTCAGCTTGAACTCCCGACCGAAGGCGTTGAGTTCGGGAAACTGCGTGTGGCACGCGTTGCAGGCGAGTTTCGTTTGGCGAGCGAAGCTCGGAATGGCCCACGCGGGGGGTGAGCACAGCAACAGCGCCACCGCGAGCAAGCCAGAGGTCAAGGTGATTTCGCGATTCACGGGCATTCTCCCGTTCCAACGGGGTTCACCGAGCTGGTCACCTAGTCCGCGCAGGCTTCCTTCCTGGGCTTGGGCCACTCTGTGGTCGTTGGATCGCCGCGTGCGTCGGATGGATTTTTTGCACCTGACACGCTGCGGAGGCACAGGCCCCGCAAGCTGCGTTGTCTGACCGGACAGTAAGTACTCGCTTCGACGGCCGGTTACCTCGTGTTCTCAGGGTTGCCTCTCACACTCGAGAGAGACAGAACATTTGTTTGGGACGAAAGCGATCGTCAACGAATCTATACGTTTGGGTGGCCCCGGCGGATACGCGCACTCTGCGCATGCGCGACCGAAGGGCTTTGGATCGATATGGCTGTCCGGCGGTTCGCCGCGCTGGCTTCAGGTCATGCCTAGCTTCTTCCGTTCATGAGGCTGCCTCAGCGCCACACTCGGATTTAAGGGGCTGCGCATATTTCGCGAAGAGGATGCAGGTTTCCGCATCCATCCCCACTACGGTGGGCTGCGGCTCCAAGGGCGGTATCCGCGCGGCGGTGACTCACCCGGACCGCCGTTGTCGCGAAAGAGCGCGATGTGGAGGCGAATCGTGAGCGTGCCCGCGCAGAGAAGAGAGGAAGGACGGAAGAGCACTCCTTGGCAGAATTAGCTTCGTGCGGCGAGCTGCCAGCGCCGGAGCATGAGGGCAAGCGGCACCACGAGCAGGAATGCGCCAATCATCGGGGCCAGTGCGTGGGTCAGGACCGTGTGCCACGCACCGGGTGTGCGGCAGGTCAGGTGGGCAGCCACCATTCCGAGGGCGGTGCCTCCCGCGGCCGTGAGGACAGACGTCCAGCTTGAATGGATAGGAGCGGCGGACGCAGCGAGGTAGGTTGCGAATAGGGCAGCCGGCAGCGCAAGCGTGATGCTGAAGAGAACACACGGGAGCTCCCGCGCTCCTCCCCACACTGCATCTCCTGTAGACGGCGCCGCACGAAGCCAGAAAGCAGAGATGCCCACGCACACAAGAAGCGAAACCACGCTACCCAGCGCGAGAGTTACACCTCGCCCTTCAAGCCCGGGTCTTGCGAACGCGAGAGCGGCACTGATGGATCCAAGGCCGAAGACTGCGAGACCAAGCGCCATCACAACGAACGGCGTTTGGCCCGGCACCACTTCGAGGCCCGGCCGCAGCCCAAGGCCGGCGACGACCGCGACCGTCACTGCCCCCGCCACTGCACCCACTCTAAGAACCTCGCGGCCAAGCGGTCGGACAGGGCGGACAGGGCGAAGGTCGCGGGCGAGCGAGGAGATCAGTTCATCCGTCGGATCGCGGCTCATGACGCACCCCCCAGGCAGTCCAGCGTTTTGCGGAATCGCCCGGTGACCAGCTCTAAGAGCCCGCTCGACACCGTGCGCGAACCCAAGCTTTCAGTCACGCTAGACCTTCCAGCGCAAACCGCACGCCCCCCTCCCAATCGCTGCACGCTCCACGATGAAGGGACTCCGCATGGCTCCGGCAAGAAGGTGCGCTTCTTGGGGTCGGCAATCTCGACTTCCTTGTCCGACACAGGATGTATTTCGGCAGGGTCGTTCTCATTCGGCCCTTCTGGGCCAGGATGGCGCCCACGGCTGCGACGAAAGTCGAAGACGACCTTGCGCACGATCGCATACAGCCACGGTTCGAATGGCTGCTCTCGACGGTAGCTGTGGCGAGCACGGTGAACCGAGAGCAGGACGGTCTTCGCAACATCCTCACTACTGGCCTCATGGGGGATATAGGTCCGGATGAAATCGCGCACCTGGGGCAGGATTTCGCGGAGGAGAGCCTCATACGCCCGCCGATCTCCGCCCTGCGCGGCCCCCATCCACTCCGACCAGCGCGCCTCCCGGTTGGGGTTCATCCCCCCTTCACCGTTCTTACGCGGGAACATATGATTCGGATACGCCTAGGGTTTTCCACTACCGGCGGATCGGATCGCACACACGCAAGCAGGTGAAGGGTGACCGCCGTCCGGACCGCCAAGACAGCACCTTCCCCGCCGCGTGAACGTCGTGATCCAGATCGGTAGGCTGGGAAGCAATATCACGCCGGTCCGCGGGGCGATGCCCTTCGGGGACGAAGAGGTATCCCCCCGCGACTTTTTGCGCTCCGAGTGACAAAACCTTCGACCTCAAAGGAGCCCCCGGCCCGGTTAGAAACGGCAAGCCGCGATCAGCCCCCACTGGTGACGTGTGAGGAGAGTGGCACCGGAGTTTCATGGCCTCCGGCTCTACAGCGATAGAGGAGAATCCTTTCTCGACCCAATCAAGGGCAACAAGCGATTCGGCGAGCCGCCACTCGAGACTTACAGTTCCACAAATCTCGGTTGTCCCACCGAATATCGAGGACGGTTATGCAGTTCATGGTGATCGAGAAATTTCGCAACCAGGACGCGAAATCCGTCTACCGACGCTTTCGAGAAAAGGGCCGCCTCATGCCGGACGGTCTCGCGTTTGTGAGCAGCTGGGTCGAGGCAGACCTTCGCCGATGCTTCCAGGTGATGGAATGCCACGACGTAACCCTTCTTCAGCAGTGGGTTGCCGAATGGTCCGATCTCATCGAGTTCGAGATCGTCCCCGTCGTTTCTGGCAACACAACGGCCGAAGCGCTCGCAAACTCATAGGCGACCTACGTAGCCGAAAGCCTCGGGTCGTATGGGCAAGCGACGACCAGTGGGTAACGAGGACGATCGGGTTGGACGTGTGCTATGGCTTAGCGGGTGCGGGCCGAACCCATCAGTCTTCGATCAGCACACGACGTCCGAAGCGCTGACCCTGTCGCTGACCTGCAGCCGATCAGTACTACCCTCGCGCGCGCCTTCCAAGATGATCCCGTGATGTCCTGGCTGCTGCCCGACCCGGGCCAACGTGCAGCGCGCCTGCCCGCCTTCTGGGTGCACGCGCTCGGGGGCCTACACGGAAAGCACGGTTCCTTTTTTACCACCTCTACGTTCGCCGGAGCTGCCGTGTGGGACCCGCCCGGCCGCTGGAAGGTGAGCATTTCGCAAATGATCCGTTTCGCTCCGGCCTTCGTGCGAATCTTTCGCTCGAATTGCTTGCGCGGGCTCGCGCTTCTCAACGCTGTGGAGCGGCACCATCCCCGAGAGCAACACTACTACCTGGTCGCCATCGGCACTGACCCCGTCCACCAGGGTCGCGGAGTTGGTGCGGCGCTGCTCGCTCCCGTCCTCACTCGATGCGATGCGGAGCGGATGCCCGCCTACCTCGAGTCGTCGAATGAGCGTAACGTCCCGTTCTATCAGCGCAGCGGCTTTCGGGTCATGCACGAGGTTCGCGTGCCCGACGGGCCCAAGATTACGCTCATGCGGCGACCGGCTCGAGGAGAGTGAGAGACCATCGCTCCTGGGGATGAGGCTTGAAAATCAGTTGCCATCGCGCTCCAGCCAGGGGAACCCACGTTCAGCGGGGCTGGCCTTTGGTCACGATGGAGGACGCGGTTCCTACCTTCAAAGACAGGACTTTCCTCGAGGATTCAACCGGCGAGAACCTCCGGCAGAATAGGGAAGAGAATCTCTTTCACGCCCTCACCACGCGTCGCTTGCGATCTGTCGAAGGAGCGAAGGCGGATGCCTGACACTCTCCAGGGACCCACAGGACCGCTCGCCGGGATGCGCGTACTTGATTGCACGCACGTCATCGCAGGTGCCTGGTGCTCCTTGCTCCTCGCAGATCTCGGCGCCGATGTCGTCAAGATTGAACCCCCGAATGGCGAGGTGACGCGGCCGCACATCGGCCCCTTCTGCGCCTATGATTTCGTGAATCGCAACAAGCGCGCCATCGCCGTAGATTTCAAACGGCCCCTGGGAGCGGAAGCGCTCCGTCGCCTCGCCAGCACAGCCGACGTCTGGGTGGAGAACTTCCGGCCCGGCGCGCTCGACCGAATGGGTCTCAGCTACGAGGAGCTGCGCAAAGTCAATCCGGCTCTGATCTATGCATCGATCTCGGGCTTCGGATCGACGGGGCCCTATCGAGAACGCGGCGGGCTCGATCTCGTCGCGCAAGCGATGAGTGGCATCATGAGCTTCACTGGCGAACCCGATGGCGCGCCCATGTCTGCGGGCGTCCCGCTCGCGGACCTGAATGCCGGCACCTTCGCCGCCCTTGGAATCCTCGCTGCCTGGGCGCACCGGCAAAAGACCGGCGAAGGACAGCGTGTCGAGGCCTCCCTCCTCGAGTCTGCCCTCGCCTATACGGTCTGGGAAGCGGGTATCTATTTGACGACCGGCGAAGTGGCGCAGCGCAAGGGCTCGCGGCACAGGCTGGCCTCACCTTACGAGGCCTTCCGGACGCGCGATGGACGTATCGTCATCGGCGTGTCCAATCAGCGGCTCTGGCTCCGCTTTTGCGAAGTGCTCGGCGAGCCCTCGCTGCACGAGGACGTCCGCTTCCGGGATCCGCTCTCGCGCCTTGCGCATCGCGACGCGCTGCGCGACGAGATCGAGGCACGTCTTTTGACGGAGGACACGAAGAGCTGGGTGGAGAAGATCGTGGCCCGTGGCATTCCCTGCGGTCCTATTCAAGATATTGCGCAGGCCCTGGCCGATCCTCACGTGAAGGCGCGCGGCATGCTGGTGCAGGTCGGGGGACGCGAGTTCGTCGGCAGCCCCCTTAGGCTGTCTCTGACACCGCCGAACCTGTGTCGCGGACCCGCCGAGGTGGGCCAGCACAGTCGGGAGGTCTTCCTCCAAGCCGGATTCGCGCCCAAGGAGATCGATCGACTCGTGGACGCAGGCGCCGTCGTTGATGGCGCACCAAAGAAGTCCCAATAAGAATGAGTGGGACGCTTTCGCTGCCGCCCCCGTACACCTTCGGACTCCCTGCGACGTCTCCCTGCGAGGCGCCACGAGACCGCTTCGATTGGGCGACGCAAACCGGGAGCCAACGCCCAGCCGGGACAGACAAGTGCTAAAGCTCGGAATCGCCCTCGGGACGCTCAACCCCGCCTATCACCTCCCGGTGGCCCGCGAAGCCGAGCGGCTCGGTTTCGAATCGGTCTGGATGCCCGAGCACCTAGTTTTTCCACTGGCCATGTCCGGCTCTCCGCATCCACGCGCCCAGCATCCTCCGGTTCCCCCCACAACGCCGGTATTCGACGCCTTCGCATGGCTCTCGTTCCTCGCGGGCAAGACTGAGCGCATCCGCCTCGGAACCAGCGTATACCTGCTGGGGCTCCGCCACCCATTTGCCGCAGCACGCGCGATCCAGACGCTCGACGTTGTATCGCGCGGAAGAGCCGAGATTGGCATTGGTGCGGGTTGGTTGCGCGAAGAGTGGACGGCCGCCGGTTTGGATCCAAGTACGCGCGGCAGACGTCTCGACGAGGGTCTCGCCGTCTGCAAGCGACTTTGGGTAGAACCCGTGATTGAGCACCACGGCGAGTTTTTTGATTTCGGTCCGGTTGCCTTTGAACCCAAGACAGTGCAGAAGCCTTGGCCCCCCATCCACGTCGGCGGGGAGAGCCCGAGCGCGTTGCGTCGCGCGGCACGCCATGGAGATGGATGGCTCGGTTTATTTCACACTCCCGAATCGATCAAGGCGCCTCTCGCTAGGATCCGGGAACTGCGTATGGAGTTTGGCCGCAGCGAGAAATCGTTCGCGGTCACCACGGGCGGCCGAATCTCGTCTTGCGATGACGTCCGTGACTGGGAGGAGGCCGGCGTCGACCGCGTGATTGTCACGGCTTGGGTCCGCTCGCGCGATGCGGTGGAGAGTCTGCGTCGGCTCGCCGAGATTGCTTTCGACGGAGGCGGGGCGACCCCGCGATGAGCATGGAAGCCATAGCTCGTTTTCAAGGAAGGCTTCGGAACTGCAAACCTCGGTCCGAGGAGGGCCCGGTCCCAGATGGCTGCGGCCTGGTTCAACCGGCTCGCCGATCCCGCGAAGGCAACGGCCCTCTCGGCGGGGACGCGGCCCGGTCCGCATCTCCACCCGGAAGTGCTTGCCGCGATGAGGGAGGTGGGTGTCGATCTCTCGGAGGCAAAGCCTCAGCAACGATCGCGCGCGAAGAGCGACACTCCTTGTAACCATGGGCGGCGGGAGGACTGGACCCAAAGTGCAAGCCAATCGAGGCAGTGCGCCAGATCCGAGACGAGATTTTGATGCGAGTCGAGCAGCTCGTGGGGTCGAAGGGATGGGCGAGCAGCCCGGTAACCGGGGGGCGAAGGTGATGTCTTCGGGAGGCCGTAGGAGCCTGAACGCTCGGTTGGACCGCGCCCGTGTTCGACAGGTCTACCGGTCGATCGCGCCGGTCTACGATCTCTGGGGCCGGCTTACAGAATCGAAAGCTCGGAGCCGCTGTCTTGAGCTCGCTCGAATCCGGGACGGGGAGTCGGTGCTCGAGGTTGCGGTCGGCACGGGTCTCGCATTCAAACAGATCCTCGCCGCGAACCCCCACGGCCGGAACGACGGTATCGACCTCACGGAGGAGATGTTGGATCGCGCGCGAAGGAAGGCGAAGCAGTCCGGTGTTGCCACGTACCGACTTGCGGTGGGAGACGCCCACGAGCTCGAGTATCCCGCTAACACATTTGACGTGCTCCTCAACAATTATCTCTTCGATCTCCTTCCGGAGGAGGATTTCCCGGTGGTACTCGCTGAGTTCAAGCGTGTCCTGCGTCCCGGGGGTCGGCTCGTGATGGCAAACATGACACTGGCTGCCAGCTGGTACGAAAAGGGATGGGAGCTGCTGTATCGGTTGAATCCGGCCTGGCTCGGAGGCTGCCGAGGGATCACGCTCAAACCCTATCTCGAATCCGCAGGCTTCAAGGACGTCGCGCATGAGTTCGTAACTCAGCTCACGTTTCCCACCGAGATCCTCTGCGCGATGAAACCTCACGCGCTCGGCTGCGATTCCGCCACCCCGTAGATCCCCACGCGTTGCGGTCGTCGGCGCCGCTTTCACTGTATGCTCTGCCCAAATGGACGCGAAGCTCGGCCGATCCCCAGAGCAGCCCCACTCTATCCACGGATGGGTGAGAACGTCCGTCGGCGTAGCCGCGCTGCGTGACCTCGGTCCCGAGGACATCGAAGACGTGGTGGCCTACTGGTACACGAGCGGCGATCAACACCTTGACCACCTCGGCATTGATCGGACGCTTCTCGGAACCGTAGAGCATACCCGCCAACGCATGCTTCGCGCTGTTCGTACGGGCGATCCGGATCAGCGAAGCCTGGCCTTCGCAATCACCGTCGATGGTGTCTTTGCGGGCTATACGTTGCTAAACCACTATACCCTCGACCTCAACTACTCCCACTGGCACATCACCGATCCGCGTCTTCGGGCATCGGGCTTGTCGACAGCCCTGTATCCGCATCGGATCAAGACGTATTTCGACTTGGTGCCCATGGAGCGCTTGGTCCATCAAACACGGACACGGAATCTCGGCGTGAACCGCATGCTCGACAGGTACGTGCCCATCGCGGAGACGCGTCACATCGAACACCCCGACGGGGTGGCGCTGCCTGGAGAGTTTCACCTGCGGTACGTATTTCGAAAGGACATCCCGCGCTTCTTCGAGAAACCGGTGACAGGCGCTCTCGGGTAAGACCCCGTGCTGGTCGAGCCCCCGCCTCCCGCGGCCGCGAGGGGCTATCCCCGGGCAGCCTGGCACCCGCCGCGGCGGTGGATCGGCGCGACACCGCCGGCCCGCGCTGGCCAGTAGAGGTCGAAGGCCGGCCTCGTCCGCGCAGCGACGGTCGAAGGCCGATGTAAAGTGGACGGCCACAAGGGCGCTGAGGAAGACAACGACTCGCGTATCGGCCGTACCCGCTCCGCGCGTCCGGCCGAGCAGGAGACCGAGATGGGAGAGATCACGGGCGGCGCGCTCATCGCGCGCTGTCTTGCCAACGAGGGCATTCGGTTCGTGTTCGGCTTGCCCTGCCCGGAAGTCGATCCGCTCCTGGCCGCGCTCGACGAGAACAGCGTGCGCTTCTTCCCCGTACGTCATGAAGCCGCAGCGGTCCATATGGCGGAGGGGCTCTACAAGACCACTGGCCAAGTGGCCGCCGTAATCGGCAATCCCGGCCCTGGCTCGGCGAATCTCCTTCCGGGTGTAATCACCGCCCGCCACGAGGGCGTCCCGGTCATCGTGATCACTGCGCAGCATCGGCTCGGGGTGGTCTATCCTGCCCCGCCTTCGACGTTCCAGGGTCAAGACCAGCTCGATGTGTTTCGGCCCACCGTGAAATGGGGTGGTCCCATCTTTTCTTGGGAGCGCATTCCCGAGGTGATTCGTCTCGCCTTCCGCGAGCTCTTTTGTGGTCGACCCGGACCCGTTCATCTCGAGGTGCCGATGACAGTGATGTATGCGACGGGTCGCGAGGAGCAGGCCCTCGTCTTGCCGCCGGAGAGCTACCGCGCCCCCTTGTCGGAGCCATCCGAAGCGCAGCTCCAGCAGGCGGCGGAGCTCCTGGCGAATGCCGAGCGACCTCTGATCGTCGCAGGCGCGGGCGTAGACCGCGCGAACGCCAATGGCGCGCTGCTCGCGCTGGTCGAGCTGCTTGGGTGCCCCGTTACGACCACCATGGCTGGTCGCGCGTCTTTCCCGCGCGATCATCCCAATCACATTCTCGGCTTCGGCGGTGGTGGCGACGCAGTGAAGCGTGAGGCGGATGTGGTGCTCGTCGTCGGTTCCCGGCTCGGCAATCTAGATCTTCCGTACGACAAGTATTGGGGCGACCGGGCCGTGCAGAAGATGATTCAGATTGACGTTGATCCGCGTCACCTTGGCGTTAGCCGCCCGCTCTCACTCGGCATCGTTTCCGACGCGGAGGCCGCCCTCAGGGGTCTGCTGCGCGTGCTTTCGACGCGGCGCCTCCGACCGAACGATGGCAAATCCGTGGCGCGCCACCGTGAGAACGACCGGAAGTGGTGGGAGAAGCAGTTCGAGAGCGTTGAACGTTGGACGGGACCGGGGATCCATCCCGCGCATGTGATGAAGACAATCGGCAGAATGTTCGGCCCAGACACCATCTACACCGCTGACGGTGGGAACACCTCGCTGTGGGCGCACTGGTTCCTGCCTCCGACGCGCCCGCGCTCCTACCACAGCATTCTTGAGCTCGGGATGCTGGGAACCGGCATTCCGTCGGCCATTGGTGCGAAGCTCGGCGACCCCGCGCGGGAAGTCGTGTGCGTGACTGGCGATGGCGCTGCGGGCTTCCACTTCATGGAGATGCAGTCCGCTGCGCGCGAGGGGCTCAAGATCACGACCGTCGTCTTCGCCGAAGGTTCGTGGACGATGGAGGAACCCAACGAACGCGTGCTCTATGGAAGGACCTTCGGCACCGACATGGGCACCGTCCGCTGGGACCGGGTAGGCGAGGGACTGGGATGTGAGGGCGCCTACGCCGAGCAGCTGAACCAGCTCGAGCCGGCCCTTAAACGCGCCAAGGAGGCCCGCGGACCAGCCGTTTGCTGCGTGAAGACGGATCGGGCGGCCAACCTCGCGACCCCGCAGGAGTTGCTGATGCGGTTTATCGAGGTGTACCAGGGACCGACGGGTTGAGGCCGAGGCTCAGAGTCGAGGCCCCTCCAGAGCAGGCCGGACCAATGGGGGAAGCCCTTGCCTCCTCTCCGGTCACAAGCTCTCGAAAGCCCGGAGTCCGAAGGGGGTCCACCCCGCGCGGGTACCCGAGGGCTCCTGCCCGGAATGAAGGATTGGCCCGCCTCCGCCGGGCCTCCCATTCCCTCCCCCGATGGTGCAGACTGAACAATACTCATCGCGGGAGGCCCTCATGAACCCGGTGATCGACAGTGACCAGCACCTATACGAATACCGGGGGCTTTGGGAAGAGCACATCGACCCCGCCATGCGGCGCGAGGCCATCCGCTTCGCCGACGATCCGCTCGGCCATGTGCGAGTGACGTGGCGCGAGCACGTGCTCGCGGTCGCCGATGTACAGACACCCGGCGAGACAGATGCGATCGGCGAGCGCCGCCGCCGCGAACGCGAGGGACTGCCGCCGCTCGCGCGCTATGACGAGATCCTACCCCGGGACTACTGGGATCCGGCAGCACGGGCTGAGAAACTCGCAGCGCTCGGCGTCGACGAGGCCATCGTCTTCCCGAACTATGGTCTCATCTGGGAACGGACGCTCAGCTGCGACCTTGCGGCGCTGCGCGCCAACATGGGAGCTTGGAACCGCTGGTGCGAGGCAGTGATCGCGGACGGAAAGAGGCGGCTTCACCCTGTGGCCCATCTAACCCTGCGTGACTTGCCTTGGCTCGAGGCGCAGCTCGCGCGCCTTTCGGCCGCCGGAGTGCGGGCCGCCATGATCGCCCCCGCGCTGGTGGACGGAAAGCCCCTCTCCCATTCCAATCTCGACCGCGCGTGGGCTGCTTTCGTACACCATGGCATTACACCGTGTTTCCACGTCGCCGACCAGCCGAAGGTCTTTGACAGCGCGTGGTATACGGACCGCGACGAGCTCGGCGTTTCTGTGGTCGACACCATCTTCCTCTACGTACCGGCCGCGCTCGCTCTCACCGATCTGATCCTAAACGGCGTGCTCGAGCGCCACTCTGAGCTGCGGATCGGGATTGTCGAACTCTCCGCGGTGTGGGTACCGCTCTTCCTGATGATGCTCGATGGCGGGACAGATTTCGTGCGGCGCCTGTCGGGCCACGCGAGCCGGCTCTCGATGCGTCCGAGCGATTACTTCCGGCGCCTCGTGCGTGTCTCCTCATTCGCCTACGAGCTACCGCGCAACCTTGAGCGCATGCTCGGCGGGAGCGACCTGCTCATGTGCTGTAGCGACTACCCTCACTCCGAAGGGACCGCGCGGCCGCTCGAGGACTACGCGGCCAGCGGACGCTTCGCTGCGCGCCCTGCCGATGCTCCGGGTCTCTTCCACGACAACGTCGCATTCCTGCTTCGAAAGCCATGGGCGCGCGGAGGGAACGCGGACCTACGCGCCCCCGGAAGCTGATCCGCATCGACGCAGGCCGGCCGCAACCACAATCGTCAACAGGAGCTTAGGAGACGAGCCTCGCAAGCTCCGTCGCCAAGCGCGGCGCTGTTCCCGCATCGTCATGCTTGAAGAAGACCCACGCCTCGGACCACGCCGCGCCTTGCAGTCGCTCGGCCCAGGCACGCAGTGCGTCTTCGCTGTAGTCGTGGCAACGCAGCCGCAGGTAGCCGAAGGCGGCGGTGGAGACGAAGGGGGTTGCGAAGTCGTCGGCTTCCGCGATGCAAAGCGCTGCGCCGCGCTCACGCAGCAACCCGTAGACCTCTTCATCGAACCATGAGGCGTGCCGGAACTCGAACGCGGCTCGGTCAACCGCCGGGAGGAGCTCCAGGAACTCCCGGAGTCGGGGCATATCCTTGCGCAGGTATGGTGGGAGCTGGTAGAGCGTCGGACCTCGTTTCGTACCGAGGGCCTCCGCGGCGCGCTCGAAGGCCCGGAGCGCGTCCTCTGCCCCTGCGAGGCGCTGTACGTGCGTGATACGCCGGGGGGCTTTCAGTGCGAAGGAGAAGCCAGCAGGCACCTCTTTCGCCCAGCCCGCCAGGAGCTCGGCCCGTGGCAGGCGATAGAAGGTGTGATTGATCTCGACGGTCGCGAAGCGATCGGCGTAGAAACGCAGCATCCGCGCGCTCGGGAGATCTTTGGGGTAGAAGGTTCCCTTCCACTCCTTGTACGCGAATCCGCTCGTTCCCGCCGCGATCCGCACCTTCCACCTCCAGGACCGAGCGACGGCGCCGGCGTATGGTCTAGGGACGAGTTGGCCGGGGCACCTTTCGAACGCGTGGCCGCGAGCTTCGAGGGTCTCACCCGATCCTAGGGAATTCGTACGGTTGCACAACGAAGAGAAGGAGATCAAGTCTCCTTGGATCTAGCCCTCGCGTCGCCGTTTCGAGTCGACCAGCTCACGATGCGGAGTGGACTCGGCGGTTCCTCGAAGTGAATGGGAAGACTGCGCGCGAAAAAGCGCCACCGCGAAGCCCGCGAACCGGGGCCCGCTCAGTCGTATCGAGACATCTAGAGTCAAGGAGGACGCAGGCGAGGAAAAGGCTACCTTTTTCAAGTTCGATGTTCGCACCGAGATCCGGCCCGCACGACGCGCGGGTCAAGAAGTGAGGGGAAACCGATGGTCGATCCGCACCTGAAAGCGATCCGTACCGTCACCCCGAGCGCTCAGGGCTGCGAGGATTGTCTCAGAATCGGCGCTGCGTGGGTGCATCTCCGTCTGTGTCTGACGTGCGGTCACGTTGGATGCTGCGACTCCTCCCCGAACCAACACGCGAGAAAGCACTTCCATGGAAGCGGCCACCCGATAGTCCAGTCCTTCGAGCCGGGGGAGGACTGGCGCTGGTGCTACGTGCACCAAGCCGAGGTGTGAGCTGGGAGGGACTCGTCGCACTGCCGTCCGAGCGAATGATCGCGTGGCGTCCCACCGGGCCAAGCGAAGGGGCGAGCGCAGTCCGCGCAGACTCGGCGTTGCGTGATGGAACATGCGGGGATGAATTGAGGCAATGGGCTCCCTAGAGTCGTAAGGTGACGGACTGGGCGCCCATCAATCATGGCGGGTCTGCTCTCAAAGATGAGCGGATCCGGCACCGGCGCGAAGGCGCAACCTTGCGGTGAGGGACATGAAGCTCGAGGTGCTGCCGGATGCTGCATCGGTCGCGCATCGCGCGGCGGAGCTCGTGGCCGCCGAGGCGCGCGCCGCGGTAAGTGCCCGCGGTCGCTTCTCGATCGCTGTCAGCGGCGGCCACACGCCGTGGCAAATGCTGCGGGCCCTCGCCGACGAGCAGGTCCCCTGGAACGCCGTGCACCTCTTCCAGGTGGATGAGCGGGTGGCTCCCGCCGGAGATCCCGATCGAAATCTTACCCAGATCGCGGAGAGCCTCCTCACCCGTGTGACACTGCCGCCGAACCACTTCCACGCAATGCCCGTCGAGGACAAGGACTTGGTCACCGCTGCCGCCCGCTATGCCCGCGAGCTCGCCGAAGTAGCGGGCGCGTCCCCGGTGCTGGACCTTGTCCACCTCGGCCTCGGGCCCGATGGCCACACCGCCTCGCTCGTTCCCGGCGACCCCGTGCTCGAAGTGAAACAAGCCGACGTCGCCATCACGGGCGCGTATCAAGGGCACCAGCGCATGACACTCACTTTTCCGGTGTTGGACCGTGCTCGTCGCATTCTCTGGGTTGTGACCGGGGCGGAGAAGGTGCAGATGCTGGCTCGGCTCCGAGCTGGGGATCGCTCCGTGCCAGCGGGTCGGGTCCGCAGCGACCAGGCCATACTCCTGGCGGACGCGGAAGCCGACGGCCAACCTCAAGCGCGGTGACGGAGGCGAAGATGGTATCCCAGCCCGACCTCGATATGCTGTGCATCAACACGATCCGCACGCTGTCGATGGACGCCGTGCAAGCGGCGAACTCCGGCCATCCCGGGACGCCGATGGCACTCGCACCGCTTGTCTACACCATCTGGAACCGCATCCTGCGGTTCGATCCACAAGACCCGATCTGGCCCAACCGCGATCGGTTCGTATTGTCGAATGGGCACGCTTCCATGCTGCTCTGGTCGGTGCTCCACCTGACCAATACTCAGGCAGTGAACTCTGACTATGAGCGGATCGGGCAGCCCTCGGTTTCCCTCGATGACATCCGCCGGTTCCGCCAACTTGACTCCAAGGCGCCTGGGCACCCCGAGTATCACTGGGTCTCGGGGGTCGAGACCACGACCGGCCCGCTTGGGCAGGGCATCGCCACTAGCGTCGGCATGGCCATCGCCGAGAAGTGGCTCGTTGCGCGCTACAACCAGCCGGGTTTCGACATCTTCGACTACGATATCTACGCCATCTGCGGCGATGGCTGCCTCATGGAAGGAGTTGGAGCGGAGGCCGCATCGCTGGCAGGTCATCTTGGGCTCGACAACCTCTGCTGGGTCTACGACAACAACCACATCACCATCGAGGGGAGCACGAAACTCGCCTTCACCGAGGACGTCGCGGCCCGATTTCTCGGCTACGGATGGAACGTGCTGCGCGTGGGCGATGCCAATGACACCGACCGGATCGAGCATGCGCTCCAGGTCTTTGGGAGAACGCGGGGCCGACCGACCCTCATCATTCTGGATAGCCACATTGGGTATGGCTCCCCACACAAGCAGGACACCCCCGAAGCCCACGGCGAGCCGCTCGGCGAGGACGAGATCCGCTTTACCAAACGCGCCTACGGCTGGCCGGAGGATGCGAAATTCCTTGTGCCGGAGGGGGTTCGCGAACACTTTGCAGCGGGGGTTGGAGTCCGGGGCGCGAAAGCTCGGCTCCAGTGGACGGAGCTCTTTCGATCCTACCGGACGAAGCATCCCGAGCTCGCGACCGAGATCGATCAGATGCAGCGCCGCGAACTCCCGACGGGGTGGGATCGCAACCTCCCCGTCTTCCCGGTGGACCCGAAGGGCCTCGCGGGACGCGAAGCCTCAGGCCAGGTGCTGAACGTTCTCGCTCAGAACATCCCCTGGTTCGTTGGAGGCTCGGCGGACCTCGGACCGTCCAATAAGACGACCCTCAAGTTTCAGGGCGCGGGAGACTTCCAGGCCGAGAGCCCCGGCGGCAGGAACCTGCACTTTGGAATCCGCGAACACGCCATGGGCGCGATCCTGAATGGGCTATCGCTGTCGAAGCTGCGGCCCTTCGGCGCGACTTTCTTCATCTTCAGCGACTACCTAAGGCCGACGATCCGGCTCTCGGCCCTCATGGAGCTACCCACCGTTTTCGTGTTTACGCATGATGCGATAGGCGATGGAGAGGACGGCCCGACCCACCAGCCCGTGGAGCAGCTCGCGTCCCTGCGTGCAATCCCGGGCCTCGTGACGCTCCGGCCCGGTGATGCGAACGAGGTGGTCGAGGCTTACCGATATGTCATGCAGCTGCGTCACCAGCCGGCGGTGCTGGCGCTCTCACGTCAGCCTCTGCCCACCCTCGACCGACAGCGCTACGCCTCCGCGTCCGGTGTCTCCCGCGGCGCGTACGTGCTTGGTGACGCGCCGGGCGAGAAGCCCGAGGTCATTCTCATCGCGACGGGGAGCGAGGTTAGCCTCGCCGTGCAGGCGCACGAGAAGCTACTCGCCGATGGCATCCGATCGCGGGTGGTCTCGATGCCGTCCTGGGACATCTTCGAGCACCAGCCCGAGGAGTACCGCGATCGCGTGCTGCCGCCGGACGTGAAGGCCCGCATCGCGATCGAGCAGGCCTCCAGCTTCGGATGGGAGCGCTACGTGGGCTTGGAGGGCCGTGTCATAGGAATGCACACCTTCGGAGCCTCCGCACCGCTCAAGGAGCTGCAGAAGAAGTTTGGCTTTGAGCCAGAGCGAGTGGCGGCAGTAGCGAAGAATCTCGTGGGAAGGAGGTAGCCGTGAGAGTCGCGATCGGAAGCGACTACGTCGATCTGAGTCGACGCAGAACGTCACCGTTCTCCTTTGGAGGTAAGGGCCTTGGAGTGCCGAGGCGAGCGCCTTCGAGGGCGTGCGGTCCCACCGCGCGTTCGTAGAGCCGTGAGAGAAAAGCAATACTCCGAGCACAGCGCCTGTCATTTCTCGGTGTCGCTGCAGCGCGCGAGAGCACTGGCTGCCAAGGGAGTCACCTGCACCGCCGCGTGCCACACCAGCTCCAAGGCGACAGGAACCGCCCATGATCCCGCCGGCTACCGGGTTGCAACATTTTGGCGATGAGTGACGCCAATCCGCGCCAAAAGCCTCGCTCCGCCGAGCATGAGCGGCTGGCGCAAGTGCCGGCGGGCCGACCCGGGGATTGGAAGGCCATCGGCCCGTACGTGAGCGAGCGAGCTTGGGGTACGGTGCGCGAGGACTACAGCCCCGATGGCAGGGCCTGGGAGTACTTTCCCCACGACCATGCCCGATCGCGCGCCTACCGATGGAACGAGGACGGTCTTGGCGGAGTGTGCGACCTCGAGCAGCGCATGTGCTTCTCGTTTGCGTTTTGGAATGGCCGGGACGCAATCCTGAAGGAGCGGATCTTCGGTCTTACCGGAAACGAAGGGAACCATGGCGAGGACGCGAAAGAATACTGGTGGTACGTGGACGCGACGCCGAGCGCATCATGGCTCCGCTGGCGCTATCACTATCCACAGGCCGAGTTCCCCTACTCACGCCTGTGCGCGGAGAACGCGAGGCGCGGCAAAAAGGACCCAGAGTTCGAGCTCGTCGATACCGGCGTATTCGACGGCGACCGATACTGGCAGATTGAAGCGGATTACGCGAAAGCGACACCGCGCGACCTTTGTCTACGCCTTCGCGTTCGCAACGCAGGACCCGAGACCGCTGAGCTCCACATCCTACCAACACTCTGGTTCCGCAATCGATGGTCGTGGGAAGAAGGAAGCCCGCGACCCTCGATTCGTGCCGTGACGCCGACCCATGCCACCGGCGCCGCGAAGGCGGTGGCTCACGAGGAGAGCCTCGGTCGCTGGTTCCTGGCCGCGGGACCCGACCGTGCGGGCCGCGCACCCACCCTCCTCTTCTGTGAGAACGAAACAAACTTCCCTCGCCTCTTCGGCTCCGCCCCAGCGACGCCGTATCCCAAAGACGGCATTAACGACCACATCGTCCACGGCGCGGCGACCGTCAATCCCGCGCGCGAGGGAACGAAGCTCGGATGCTGGTATCGCGTCGTGCTCGCTGCGGGAGAGACTTTGGAGCTTCGGCTTCGACTCGCGCGCGCGGACTCGGACGCAGCACTCGACCTGGGCACAGGCTTCGAGCAAACCCTCGCCGAGCGAGAACGCGAGGCCGACGAGTTTTACGCCGAGCTCCTTCCAGAGGGCGCGAGCACCGATGAGGCGGCCGTCTCGCGCCAAGCCTTCGCAGGGATGGTCTGGAGCCAGCAGTTCTACCATTATGACGTCGCGCGCTGGCTGGATGGAGACCCGGCCCAGCCGCTTCCGCCGCCGGAGCGCAAGTCCGGCCGCAACGCCCAATGGGGTCACCTCGACAATCGCAACGTCATCGCCGTCCCCGACAAATGGGAGTTTCCCTGGTACGCGGCCTGGGACCTTGCCTTCCACGCGGTGGTGCTCGCGCATATCGATCCAGCAGCCGCGAAGCACCAGCTGCTGTTGCTCTCCCGCGAATGGTACATGCATCCGAGCGGCAAGCTCCCGGCATACGAGTGGGCGTTTGGCGACGTGAACCCTCCCGTCCATGCCTGGGCGGCGCTCAAGGTGTTCCGGATCGACGGCTCTACCGACTTCGACTTCCTGGCCCGCGCCTTTCACAAGCTACTCATCAACTTCACATGGTGGGTGAACCGCAAGGACGCCCTCGGCGACAATATCTTCGAGGGCGGTTTTCTCGGACTCGACAACATCGGACTCTTCGATCGCTCGGCCACGCTACCGAGTGGGGAGCTGCTCGAGCAGTCCGACGGCACAGCGTGGATGGCGAAGTTTTGTCTCAACATGCTCGAGATGGCGCTGCGACTTGCGAACCATGACCGGTCCTACGAAGGTGTCGCGGTCAAGTTCTTCGAGCACTTCGCCTCCATCGCTGCCGCGATGAAGGAGCTGTGGGATGAGGAGGACGGGTTCTTCTACGATCGCCTGCGCAAACCGGACGGCTCGACCCTCCCGCTGCGCGCGCGCTCGATGGTCGGCCTTCTCCCGATCTTCGCGGCGGTGCAGCTCAGCCCGGCCCTGTGGGAGCGCCTCCCGGAGTTTCGCGGGCGGGCCGGCTGGTTCATCAGGCATAAGCCGCAGCTCGCAGGCCTCCTCGGGTCCTTCGCGAGGGACGGTCGCCTAGAGCTGATCTCGCTCGTCGACAAGTCGCGGCTCAGGCGGGTGCTCGCGCACATGCTCGACGAGGCGGAGTTTCTCTCGCCGTACGGGCTGCGCTCGCTCTCGCGCTACCACCGCGACCATCCGCTTGTCCTTGCGCTGCCGGGTTGTGAGGCTCGCCTCGACTACGAGCCCGCCGAATCCACAACCGCCCTCTTCGGCGGAAACTCGAACTGGCGCGGCCCGATCTGGTTCCCGCTGAATTTCCTTGCGCTCGAGTCACTGCGAAATCTTCATGCCAGTTTTGGCGATCGCTTCACCGTCGAGCTGCCGACTGGCTCTGGCGTGAAGGCGAACCTCGGCGAGGTAGCCACGGAACTCGAGCGCCGACTGCTCGGACTCTTTCTGCTCGATACCAAGGGCCGACGCCCAGCGCATGGAAGAAACGCGCTTTTCCAGCGCGATCCGATCTGGCGCGATCACATCCTCTTCTACGAGTATTTCCACGGCGATACCGGCGAAGGGCTGGGGGCGTCGCATCAGACGGGATGGACCGCGCTGGCCGGCGCGATCATCGCGAACCGGCGCCTTCCCTGTTAGCGGCGTTGCACGTGCTTAGCCCCGCCCTTCCACAGCAGGAATCCACCACGAAATGCGTTCGCGTTGTCACCCAGCCGCGTGCCCTTGGGCAGTGTCGCGATCAGCTTCGCGTTGCCGCCGCCCAGGACGACATAGTCCGCTTCAAGCGCACTGGTGAGCTGCGCGACCACATCTGCCACGGCCTGTCGCCACTTCTTCTTGCCGAGCTTTTCGAGGCCACGCAGACCCACGTAATCCTCGTACGTCTTTCCGTTTTTGTAGGGTAGGTGCGCAATCTCCATCGGCTCGAGAAGCCCATCGACAATCATGGCCGAGCCGAGTCCCGTGCCGAGGCCCAGGAAGAGCATGCGACCCCCTTCGTAGCTCCCCAGCGCCTGCATCGCTGCGTCGTTGACGACTCGCACTGGCTTGCCGAAGGCTTTTCTAAAGTCGAAGCCGACCCAGCCTCTGCCCAGATTCTTTGGCTCCGCAACCGGCCGTCCGTGCAGCACAGGACCGGGATACCCGATCGACACAACTTCGTAGCGCCAGTCCCTTGTGAGCTCCTTTGCAACAGCGACCATCCGGCGCGCTGTCATCGTTGGGCCCGACGGCGCCTTTCGCGGCTCGCGAACGCCTGTCGCGAGCACCTTCAAATGGGTACCGCCGACGTCGATCGAGAGGATCTTCACGATGTCACCTCCGGTGCGTGTCAGCCTCACCATTATGCACCGGCTGCGAGCGCGGCTACTAAAGGCGAGGCCGAGTCGATCTGAATCCTCTGGAACAGACCGGGGTCGCGCGGTCGCGAATGTGCCTCTCTCGATTCCCCAGCCGCCGAGCGGTGCTGAGCTGGACGCGCTTCGAACTGGCGACCCTCCGCTTCGCAGGCGAGATAGATCTCCCGTGTTTTCATGAGGTTATGCACCAAACGCTCTCCGGAGGTACGGTGAGTACAACGAGCAAAGAAGAAACAGTGATGCCCTCATCTCGCCATGGATTGGTTGTCTTCGATCTCGACGGAACCCTGCTCCGGGGTCCTACGGTCTGTGAGCTCCTCGCGAGGCCTCTCGGTCGGCTCCGCGAAATGGAGTCGTTCGAGACGCTCACCACCGAAGCCGAGATCGCCCAGGCCCGAGTCGAAATGGCCCGCTGGTACAACGGCGTCCCCCGCGGCCAGCTGCTCGAGCCGCTCAGGACGGCTCACTGGGCTCCTCGCGCACGTGAGAGCGTTGCACGCCTGCTGGCGGCGGGCGTGGAAGTCGCCATCGCCTCCATCACTTGGCAGTTCGCCGTGGAGTGGTTCGCCCATGAGCTCGGACTCTCACGTTTTCTCGGCACGGATCTCTCGCCGGAGGGCACTGTTCAGCATGTCTGGGCCCGGGACAAGGGAACCTGGCTTCGAGAGCTTGCAGCAGAGCTTGGAATTTCTTGTCGTCGGACAGCGGCGATCGGCGACTCCAGCGGAGATGGCCCGCTCCTCGAGGCGGCTTCGCTTCGGTTCTTCGTCGGCGCCGCCCTGCCTCGGGCTCCGCGGCTCCGCGCCGTCGCACACTTGCCCGGGGGCGACTTGGGGGAGATCGTCGAGAGGATCCTGCGCACCTGGGCGGTTGAAGTCCACGAAGGCAGCCGATAAAGATGAAACTTCGCGCCCAAGCGCCCTGGTCCAAGGCCGCGTTTCGGGTTGCGAACGTTTCGCGATCGACGTTCCCTCTTCCTTCGAATCGCTGGCACGGGCTCGCCATTTCCCCCCGCACGACCGGCCACCCTCGGCAATCGTGTCGTAATCGTCAACCGCTTCGGACACTGGGGCAAATCACTCCGATCGCCCGTCTCGCCCTGTTTGGGCGTCTCGGCTGTTTTTCCGGCCGGTGCTGAACCGTTCGGCAGCACTGAGAGATCCTCCCGGAGGCCCAAGGATTCATCGAGAGGGCGAATCCCGAGGAGAAGCTTGCGCTCACTTTTGAGCACTGGCGGCCCAAGGTTGTCGGAGAGCCAAACGGGCAAGCGGTCAAGCCTGTCCAGTTTCAAGGAACGTTCGTCTGGCATCACCATGAGTTGCTCCTAGGAGTTCGCGGGCGCTTCCGAGTCGAGTTCCGCGATCGCGTCTTGACCGAGGAGCACCCACCGACCGATACGCACAAGCCACGGACACAGTTCAGATCCATTCCCCCGCAATTCGCACGGTTGCAGCGCCGAGGGCACAAGAGAACGAGAAAGAGTGGCGGAGTTGCGCATTTGCGGGGCTACGTCGTCCGATCCGCTGTTCTCATGTCCTCCCCCACGCAAAATGGCGCTAGCAGGGCCCACGGTGAGCGCCGTCCGCGCGAGACCGAACGGCTTGCTCATGGCTTCTTCTGACTCGCTAGCCACTCTCGTAGTGCCGTCAGCGTATTTTCGACATGCTTTCCAGGATCGAGATTCGTGTACGAATAGACGATGCGCCCGTTTGGCGCGATTACGTATGAGGTTCGGTCCGCATATTCGGGTTTTCTCGTGAGGACCGCATCGTACGACTTCATGATCGCCTGGTTGGTGTCGGCGACGACCGCGAACTTGCTGCGGCATTCGCTGACGGAAAACTTGGTGAGCGTGTCGATGGTGTCGTGCGATACACCGATCACGGTGGCACCGAGTGCCTGATACTCCTCCGTCGCCCGGGCGAAGTCGTGTGCTTCGGCTGTGCAGCCCGGCGTGAAAGCCGCGGGGTAGAAATAGAGCACAACGGGACCTTTCTTGAGCGCCTCGGCCAGCGAGAACTTGAACGTCTTGCCGGCGAGCGAAGCTTCGGCCTGGAAGTCAGGAGCCTGCGCACCGTTGGGGAGAGCCGCGCGAGCGGGTGATGCCACAAGCAGGCCGAGGAGCAGGGAGGTGATCGGGAGTCTCATGGGGTCCTCTTGCATGGGTGGAACGAAGTTTTTCGCCTTGCGAGGGATGTGCGGCCAGTGAAGATAACCGCAGTTCTTGCGTCCGGACCCTACTCCAATCGCATTACAGCGGGGCCCGAAAGCCCCACGGATCTACGCTTTCCGATTCGACGCCGCCGCGCCGCTCGTCCTGGTCAACCATGCGCGGGCGAGAAGGAGCGTCAGCAGAGCGTGGAATACGGTTGCCGGCCACAAGAGCCTCCCGGTCGATTCACCACCGACGCCGAGATGGAGGAGGTAGAGCGTGACGAGCAGGTTGTAGGTCAACAGCGCTCGGAGGCTTGGAGTCTTGCGATGGATTCCGCCGCGGCCCGGCCAGCACGCCACTCCCAGCGAGAGCAGCGAAAAGCCGGCCACGCGACCCAGCGCCATTCCTGCACCGCAAACGCCGTTACCAGCAGCAACATCGTGACGATCGGAGGATGAAGCATCAACGCAAGGCCTGTCGCCCCCTCAACGGCGGCGGCAAGAGCGAGCAGCGTTCTCATCGCCATGTCTCCCTGCTTGAAACGAGATCGATGCGGCCGCGTTGCGTTGCTGCGGCTTCGAGCCCAAACGGCGGGCGATTCCCACTTGCGTGCGAAACGCCTTGACCGAGGGAACACCTACTGGCCGACACGTACCACAAATTGCCGCGATTGAGAGAAGAGGTAAGGCCCTGAGGCACGTAGCTCACCGCAGTCCATACGCCCGCGAAGACGTGGGCCATCTTTCGAGCGCAGACGCGCAAGGGCCGCGCCCGAGCCTGCTATTCCAAGGCCTGGTCCACGCAGGGGTAGTCTCGCTCAACATCTTCGAGAGGTACCCGTCGAAACACCTCCGGTGGCCGGCTCTTGAAAAACGTGATCGGGACAAAGAGGTAATCCCTGTCCGCTCGCAGAGTGTTCTCGATCAGTTCTTTGTTGGAGTTCTGGCAGCGGATCTTGACGAAATCGGCGCCCGCTTCGAGCACCTCAAATTTTCTCCACGCACTGCATTTTGCCTCAAAGATCGTAAAAAAGACCTTGGCTCTGGAAGACAAGCACCATATGGCCAAATAGAGTGGGATCGGACAAAGTGTGCCAGGTTTTCTCGGACCAGATCTTCGCGCGACTGAGTTCCGCCAACGTGAGGTCGCGATCCGACTGCCAAGCGCCTTCAATCGGGAGAGCTGAATGCGGCTTCGAATCATGCGAATGCGCGCATGCGACTCCGGGCAAGAGTGACCTGCCTGGTTTCCTCGGCCCAACAACCCCTAGAAAACGGCCTCTGTTTGCTCCACTGATCGACTCCGCTCGGCGAACTCCGCCGGCGTGAGATGGCCCAGGCTCGAGTGCGGA
>Ga0116216_10000643_pt1 | contig 26734 bp, 25 predicted proteins | sample Sb_taG_11_FD_89696 | JGI IMG/M metagenome (GOLD analysis project Ga0116216, IMG submission 89696) | Peat soil microbial communities from Weissenstadt, Germany - Sb_50d_3_AS metaG | ecosystem: Environmental > Terrestrial > Soil > Wetlands > Peat | place: Germany: Weissenstadt | collected 2010-09-21
CGATCCCCTGCCAGAAGCCCGGGACGACCTGGACGAAGCTGTAGTTGTTGAGCGTCACGTTCGCCGCGTTGAGCGGGCCGACGTGGACGCCGAGCTGGGTGTACGCGGAGGCCGGGCCATGGGAGAAGAACTGGAGCGCCTTCGGCCACGTCGCGTTGTTCGTCGCGACCTGGTAGACGGAGGTGTCGAACACCTTGCCGGTCTCGGGGCCGGAATCGAGGACCCCGATGTAGGTGACCGTGACGTTGTCCCCGATCTGGACGAGCACCGGGGCTTGGGCGGCGTGGGTCACGTTCTTGTAATAGACGTACCCGGCCCCGACCCCGGCGCCGACGAGCACGAGCACGATGAGGACGATCATCGGGAGATGGGAGGGCTCGTTCGCCATGGCGGGAATCCTTACCGGTGGGGAGTGGGGGTCAGACTGTCGCGTGTCTCGTCATCGTATCGGAGAGACAGGTGTTCCTCATTCCCCCGCCCCCGAAACGGGCCGGGATATAAACCCCCCGGGCTGGGATTCCTCGAGGGCGACTACTTCCTGAGGCGCCCGACGAGCCAGTGCCAGGCGCGCACGCCCGGCGCGTGGGCGTCGTTCGCCCAGCACGGGAACGTGAGCCCGGTCGGTCCGACGAGCGCGAGCAGGCTGACGAACGGGACGACGAAGGAGCCAACCCCACCGGGCGCCCCGGGGAGCACCGAGCCGATGCCGGTCGCTCCGTCGCGGCCGAGGAACATGGCCGCGCCCGCCACGCCGGAGCCGAGGCCGATCAGGGCCGGGCGGCGAAGCCGTCGGCCGAACTCGTGGTCAGGACGCATCGGATGTAATACGTATTGGTGCGCACTGCTATTTGTACCCACCCGTCCCGCCGCGTCCCTCTTCCGGGCGGTCCACCCGACTCCTCTTCCGAGGCCGAGACTCCCCTCGTCCCACGTTCTCGGGCCCTCACGGGGCGGGGGTTCCGGTCGGGCGGGGTTTCCGCCGGACTGCCGATACTAATACCTCCCGAGGCGCTGTACCGGTGCGTCCGTCGCAACATGCATGCCGGAATCTCCGTAGGGAGCGGGAGTCCGCACCGGCACCGCAATCTCCCGAGAGCGCACTTCGGCCCGGTCGGGCGGGCCGGGAGCTCGAACGCGTTCCCTCGACAAGAACCATCGAACGAAGGACGGGGCGGGTCGCGCAGCGCGGACGCCCCCGCTTCCGAAGCCAGCAACCTGGCCGCCAGCGTCCCCCTCTTCTTCTTCGGAGGCGGCTGCCTCGCGATCGCCGGATTCATCGCCCTCGACGAGGCACGCGCGACGATCGGCCGGATCCCGCTGTGGGGTCCGTTCCTGGCCCTTGGGATCATCGCCGTGGCCGGAGGAACGCTGTCCCTATTTGCGGAGCCCGACGAAGCGACTCCCCGGGAACGGGACGAGTCGACGCCCCGGGGTCCATCGGCTCCAATTTTCCGGTCTCCGCCGGCCCATCGGGCCGCCCGCTGGCGGTCGACGGCGCCTTCCCCCCGCGTGGCGCCTCCGCCCGCCCGCTCGGAGGCCCCGTCCCCCCGCCCATCTCTGGCGGCGGAGTGGCGCCCTCCCATCCAAGCCGAAGCGGCCCGCGCGATTCTCCCGGCTCGCGCGACGCCCTTCGCGCCCTTGCCCCCTCCGCCATCGGCCGAGGTCGACTCGGGGGAGTTCTCCGTCCTCGACGAGCTGGACTCGATCGACTCGGACCTGCATGTCTCCCGACTTCTGGGCCGCCCACCCCTCTCCGAGTCCCGGACCCTATCCCGACCTCGTTCGCCGACCGCCCCCGGCGAGTCGACGCTCCTTGGTCCCGCTCGGACCCAGACCGAGCCGTTGCCGGCCAGTCGGGGGGCCGCGAGGCGCCCCGAATCCTCCGGCCCGATCCCCATCGCGCACTGCGTCGGGTGCAACTCGGAGATTCCCCCGTCCGGGGCGCCCACCCAGTGCCGGGGTTGTCACGGCCCTCTGTGCTCGGAGTGCCGAGACTGGTCGGTAGCGGACGGAATGCCCGACTTGTGCCCCTTCTGCTACCTCCTCGACCCGACCGACTCGAAGGCCCCCTCGGCCGCTCCTTCTTCGTCCGGACGCAACTGAGCCTCCCCAAGGCGACCCCGGTTCACCCCCGAGAACGGGAGCCCGCCGTCGCTCCGTCCCGGCCCGGACGCCGCCGCCCGGACCCGCGGGCGGCACGGGCCAGTGGAGAACTGGAGAATTGGCGCGCCGCTCGAATGCCGAGCGGGGCTGGGAAGAGGTTGGGCCTGCCTCGGGCGACGATCTGAGCCTAGTCGCCCGTGATCCCGACGTTCGATGTCGAAGCGGCCGCAGACGTTCCGACTTCGTAGAAGACGTTCGTCGTGATCGCGTGGGTGGCCGTCGTGGTCAGGGAGACGGTGAAGACGATGGGCGCGTTCGCCCCGACGGTCACCGCGAAGTTGTCCACCGGGTTGGCGACGAGCGCGGTTCCCGGGAATGTGAGCTCCTCAAACCAGTCGGGGGTGGCCGTTTGGCACGCCACCGGACCGGCGACGTAGGCGTTCCCCGTCGGACCGCCGGCCGCGACCGTGCCGCTGGCGGTACACGCCGTGGCGGTCGTCCACACCAGGTTGACCGTCGGGGTACCCGTCGCATAGGACGTGCCCGTCGCCGATGTCACGCTGTAGCCGTTCTGTCCGCCCGTGGTGACGGTCGAAACGAACGAAGCGAGGGCGAGGCCGCCGACCATGGCCAACATCGCCACGATCGTCCCAATGTACACGCTTCGACGTCTCATTTTGAATCCCATTTCAATCCTCGCCACCGGTTCCTTGTCGGTGCAGTGTACGACTCGATTTCCGTGGTATAAGAACCCCGTTGGCCCAGTTGCGCCCCGGCCGAGTCCAACGCGACGGGGTGGAAAACCCCGTACGGCGCCGCGCTGGATCGGGGGTTCCGGTGGGGGCGGAGGGGACCGGACTCAGGCGCGTCGGAGTTTCCCGACGATCGGCTCCTCGACCGCCCCGGTCTCTTCGAGGCGCCCGAGCAACTCCTCCGCGCGCTGGGAGGTGACGCCGGTGCGGGCGGCCGCGCGGACGACCTCCTTCAGGTCGGCGTACCCGTCGGCCGACTGCTCGGAGAGCTGATCGATGACGTCGAGGAACGCCGACTCCTCGGCCCGCTCCGCGGCCGAGGGGGCGCGAGGGGGCGCGGGGGGCAGCGCCCGGGTCACGGTCGCGGGAGCGCGGGCCGTCGATGACGTGGGGACAGGCGGGGGTGCCGCAGGGAGACTCGCGACCGGGACCGCGGGCAGAGGCTCCTCGCCCGTCACGGTCCGGAGGACCCCGTTGAGCGGACCGCGGAACGTCGCGGGGTCCACCGCAGGGTATCGGCGACGCGCTTCGCGGGCCGAACGGACCCAGGCCGCGGGGAATCCCGCGATCGGCGAATCCGAACCGACCGGCTCGGCTCGTAGGGCCTCCACGAGTCGGATCCGGTCGGCGGTCTGCTCGACGGCGTCGGCGAGGTGGTGGCGAACCTCCTCGGCGGTGGCGGGCCGGACCGCCTCCGCGCGGACCGAGGCGTAGGCCGTTCCGTCGCGGCCCCGGAAGAGGTGCACCTTGCCGACGACCAGCGCGGGGATCGGTGTCCCTACCTCCCGCAAGGCCGCCATCGCCCGCGGTTGGAATCCCCCGGCGGTGACGCGGATCGTCCCCGTCGGGTCTTGGAGACGGGCGCGGTAGAACGGATTCTCCGGGTCCCGCCCGACCGTCTCGGCCGCCGAAAGGACCCCGGCGACGAGGACCCGGTTCATCCGGGCGCCGAGCGGGCTGAGGAGGTAGGAGGCCGCCCGCTCGCCGACGCCCTTCTCCTCCTCGACCGACGCGTCGAACTCTTGGGCGAGCACCCGCCAGGCCGGCTCTCGGCCGGTCATCGGCCGGCTCCTTGCAGCTTCGTGCGCAGTTCGCCGGCCCTCGCGGCGATGTCGGCGGTGGCCGGCTCGATCGATTCGGGTTGGATCGTCACCCCGAAATCGTCGGCGGAGCCTCGACCTCGCACGACGATACGGCGGCCGAAGACGGTCGTGAACAGGTGCTCTTCGAGCCGACTCGGGTCGCCCGTGGCTGTGAGCTCCCTCAGGCAGTCTTCGAGCGTCCGCCCCCACAGGCGTTCGGTCTCCAAACGCCCGGCGTTGACCGTAAGCGCCCCGGTCCCGTCGTCGAGCACGAGCCGGGCGCGAAGGTCGGGCTCCGGTTCGACAGTCCCGTGGACCCGGCAGATCCCTTGGCGGACCGACCGCCGGCACTGCGGGCACCGGTGCACGAGCCCGCTCGGAGGGAGCAGCCCCACGACGACTCCCCGGACCTCGAGGAGTTCCCCACCGCCGGCGGCCTCGATGTCGGCGACCGATCGCGGGACCCCCGTGAGCAGCGATTCGGACGGCGGCAACCCGTCCCCCGGTACCCGCCGGACCGTGGAACGTTCGTCGAGTACCAGCTGGGGCCGACCTCGGAATCCCCGCGCGTAGCCGCCGGAGACGTCGATCGCCTCCCCCGGGCGAAGGCCAAAATCCGACCACGCGGTGAACGCCACGGCGCCGCTGGCGTCCGCGACGACCCCCTCGTGGAGGAGTCGCCGCTCCTCCCCGACGCTGACCGTCTTCGGCGCGACCCGGACGACGCGGCCGACGATCCGGACCCCGTCGTCACCCGCGCGTAGACCGTTGAGGGGGCGCACGGGCATCGAGTCGGGCGGGACCTCGGGCAGCTCGGCCTCGCCGGCCGGTGCGACCCGGCTCTTCCAATTGAATGACACCTCGATCCGGCCCTGCCACTCCCGGACCTGGACGTTGACCGCGCGCAGGATCTCGCCCGTCTCGATCGGCTCATTCGGCGGATCCCACCAGGTGAACCGCACCGAGGCCGTACCGTCGGTGAGAAGTCCGGAGAGGACGGGGCGCCGCCCCCCGTCCGATTTGCGCGTGACTTCCCGGCGCTGCGCCGTGACCACGCGGGCGACGATCGAGACGGGGTCGGAGTTCGCCCGGAGGTCGCGGAGCCGCACCTCGGGGGGCGGGCCGGGCTCGGAGTTCGGGGAGATCGCCATCGCGCGCGGCCGGGAGGACTCCTCGACGGGCGCGGACGGTTAAGAAGCCGGGGGAGCGACCGAACCGAGGCGGGCCGGCCCGAGGGGGGCGCGACACGCGACAGTCGCGCGCCCGAGAGGACACAAGCTATTTCCGCGCGAACGTTCCCGTTCTCGTCGTGGCCGAGCGGTTCCAGACCCGCGTCGACCGGATCCTCCGAAGCCGCAACTCGTTGCTCTGCGTCGGCCTCGACCCGGACCCGGCGATGTTCCCGGCGCCCCTGAAGCGGGCGGCGGCCACGCGCCGGCTTCCGATGTTTCTCGACGGGATCGTAGCGGCGACGCGGCCGTACGCCGCGGCGTACAAGATGCAGCTCGGCGCGTACCTCGCGTTCGGCCCGGCGGGCGTGGTCCAGCTCGAGCGGTTGGTCCGCAAGATCGGTCCGGGTCAGCTGCGGATTCTCGACCTCAAGGCGAACGACATCCCGAACACGATGCGCCTCATCCGCGACGGCGTCTTCGGCCAATTCGGCTTCGACGCTCTCACGGTGACGCCGTGGCTGGGTTGGGAGACGCTCGAGCCGTTCCAGGACGACCCGACGAAGGGCGTGTTCGTGGTCGCCCACTCCTCGAACAACGGCGCCCCCGACTTCCAGGAGATCCCGACCCCCCGGGGGCCGCTCTGGCTCGCTGTCGTTGGGGAGGTCGCCCGGCTCTCCGCGCTGCACGGCAACGCCGGCGCGGTCGTTGGGGCGACCTACATCGACGCCATCCGCGCCGCGCGCGCCCAGCTCGGCAACGAGGTCCCGATCCTCGTCCCCGGCGTCGGGGCGCAGGGCGGTCAGCTCTCGGCGACGGTCCGGGAAGGGGTCGACGGCCACGGTCGCGGGCTGCTCATCAACTCCTCGCGCGGAATCCTCTACGCGTCGAGCGCGAAGGATTGGAAGAAGGCCGCCGGTACGGAGGCGAAGCGCCTCCGGGACCAGATCAACCAGCTGCGCGCAGGGATCGGTACACCCGCGTGAGCTCGTCGACGACCGTCGCGAGCCCGTAGCGTTCCTCCGCCCGCTTCCGGGCGGCGATCGCCATCGAGGCCCGGAGCGCCGGGTCGTCGAGGAGCGTCGTCAGCTTCGCGACGAGGTCGTGCTGGAGCATCGGCTCGACGAGGAGCCCCTCCCTTCCGGGCTCGATCACTTCCCGGACCCCGGGCATGTCCGCGATCACCACGGGGAGGCCGGCCGCGAGCGCCTCGGCGACGACGAGCCCGAACCCCTCGAGCCGGTTCTGGGACGGAAAGACGAACAGGTCGGCCGCCCGGAGGTACTGGGGGAGCTCGGCATCGGAGACGTCCGGGCAGAAGCGGATCCGGTCGTCCACGCCGAGCCGCCGGGCGAGCGCGTGCAGCTCCGGGAGCCTGGGACCCCGTCCGACGACGAGCAGCTGGACGTCTTTCGGGAGCTCCGGGAGCGACCGGACGATCACGTCGACCCCCTTGTGGGGCACGAGGCGGCCGGTGAACACCAGCACGCGCGACCCGTCGAGGCCGAGGCGGGAACGGACCGCGCTCCCGTCGACGTCCGGCCGGAACCGGTCCAGGTCGACGGCCGAAGGGATCACCGCGAGCTCCCGGCCCCGCAGGGGCCGGGAGGTCAGGCCGTAGCTGCGGGTGTGGACGATGATCCGGTCGACCCGGTCGAGCGTCTTCGGAAGGAGGACGCGTTCGTAGACGCTCGTGAGCATCCGACCCGCCGGGCCGCCGAGGTACAGGTCGCAGTGGTAGGTGAGGCAGCGCGGGACCGAGCTGCGGACGAGGGCCCGCGTCGCGAAGAACGAGGTGAGCGGCGGCGGATAGTGCAGGTGCACGACGTCGGCGCTGATGGACCGGAGCGCCGCGCCGACGCCGGTGTCGAGCGGGGTCTGCAACAGTACGGCGCGGGTCCGGTCCCGGACCACGCGCACGCCGTCGATCGTCTCCTGTTCGGGAAGCGCCCGGTCGTACCGGGACGTCACGACCGTGACGTCGTGCCCCCGTCGAACGAGCTCGCCGGAAATCGCGCGGACGTGGGACTCGACCCCCCCGGCGTGCGGGGAATAGTAGGGGGAGACCTGGACGATCCGCACGGGAGCCTAGGGGCGCCCGCGACCGCGGCGCGCCGCCGTCACGCGGTCGACTCCGAGCGCCGTCCGGCCGGGCCCGACTCGCGGTGCTGGAGGAGGTCCTGCACCGGGACCTGCGCGAGGTCGATGCCCCGCATCGGCTCCCCGAGGCCGGCGCTCACCCGCGCCAGCAGGGCCGAATCCTCCGGGTGCGTGGACGCCTCGACGATCGCGCGGGCGGTCTTCAGCGGATGCTCCGACTTGAAGATCCCGCTACCGACGAAGACGCCGTCCACGCCGAGAAGCCGGCAGAGCGCGGCGTCGGCGGGCGTGGCAATCCCGCCGGCGGCGAAATTGACGACCGGCAACCGGCCGAGCTGCTTGACCTCGCGCGCGAGCGACTCCGGGACGCGCTCCTTCTTCGCGAACTCCGCGAGCTGGGTCTTCGACGCCGACTTGAGGAACTCGACCTCGTCGTTGATCTGGTGGATGTGCCGGACCGCCTCGACGACGTTGCCGGTCCCGGCCTCGCCCTTCGAGCGGATCATCGCCGCGCCCTCGTCGATCCGGCGGAGCGCCTCGCCGAGGGTGCGGGCCCCGCAGACGAACGGGACGGTGAACTTCTTCTTCGCCACGTGGTGGAACGGGTCGGCCGGGGTCAGCACCTCCGACTCGTCGACCATGTCGACGCCGAGCGCCTCGAGGATCCGGGCCTCGGCGAAGTGGCCGATCCGGCACTTCGCCATCACCGGGATCGACACGCGCTCGGTGATCTCGCGGATCTTGACCGGGTCGGCCATTCGGGCGACCCCGCCCATCGCGCGGATGTCGGCCGGTACCCGCTCGAGGGCCATCACCGCGACCGCACCGGCCTCCTCGGCGACCGACGCCTGGTCGGCGGTCGTGACGTCCATGATGACGCCGCCCTGCTGCATCCGCGCGAACCCGCGCTTGACGAGCTCGGTGCCGAACCGCAACCCCTCGATGCCCTCCGCCATGGCGGCGGGCCGAGGAGCCAGAACGGTATAAGACGACGGGGCGAGCGGGCGAGTGGGGTTATCCGGCACAGTGGGGCCGTATCCGGCGCCGTGGGGCCGGAGGGACCCGGGAAAGGACGAGCCCGGCGGACGCCCGCCGCGTTCCGGCTCTTGCTGCCCGCGAGACACCTCGAGGCGACTCGACGGTTCTACGCGGCGTTGCTCGGCTCCCCGCAACGCCCGGTGGCCCAGGGCAGGTCGACTTCGACGGCGGCACGGTCATCGTCGGGGTCCTCGACTTTGCCGACTCGGGAGCACAGCCGCCCGTACCGGAACCGTCTTAGGCGCACGTGCCGTCGAGCGGCCCGCTGGGGGAGCTATGGACCGGCTGAGAGGACGGGCCCCGCCCGTCGACCCCATGAACCTTATCGGGGCAATGCCCGCGCAGGGAATGCGACGGTGGGTTCCATAGCGACTCCGGCACGGACCGGAGGGAATGGGGGCCACTAGCGGGTCTCCGAACTCTTCGCCGCGTCGGCGACTGCCGGGCGCGGGCGGGCGGGTCGTCGTCGCCGTCGCCATCGCCGTGATGGCGGCGATCGCGGGCTACGGGGTCTACGCCGCCGAGACCGGCCCCGCCACGTCCGGAGAGCCGACGCTCGTGGTCTACACGTACCAGAGCCTGTTTTCCGGGACGAACGCCACGGCGAGCGTCGATTCGGCGGTGTTCGGGGCGTTCGCGGCCGCCCACCACGTCCACATCGATGTCGAGTACCCGCCCGGGACGCTCGTCGGCACGCTGCTCTCGGAGGCGAACGCTCCGTCGGCGGACCTCGTCATCGGCCTCGACGAGGTGACCGCCCCCGAAGCCGAGGCTCACTCGCTCCTGATTCCGTACAGCCCACCGGGCCTCGCCAACGTCTCGCCCACTCTCGTGGCGGAGATCTCGCCCGAGCACGGAGTGACGCCGTACGAGTACGGCTACCTGGCGATCGATTGCAACAACACGTTCGCGGCGTCGTCGGGCGTTGCGCTCGCCAACCTCTCCTTCCTGGAGATCGCCGCGAACCCGACCCTCGCGTCCAACCTCCTCATCGAAGACCCGACGGTCGACATCACGGGGGAGGAGTTCCTCCTGTGGCAGATCGAGTATGCGGCGGCCGTCGAGCACGCGAACTGGACCACGTTTTGGAAGTCAGTCGACCCGCACCTCCACGTGGCGCCGGATTGGACGACCGCCTTCACCGAGTTCAGCACACCGCCGAACAGCCCCGGGATGGTGGTGAGCTACTCGTCGGACCCGGCGTACGAGACCTTCTACGGGACTCCCGACGCGTTCGGATCCACCGTCGCGCACGACAACGGGACCGCGTACGGCTGGAAGACCATCTACGGCCTCGGGATCGTCCACGGAACACGCCACCTCGCTCTCGACCAGGCGTTCGTGGATTGGTTCCTGAACGGGACGGTCCAGTCCGTGATCCCGACGAACGAATGGGAGTATCCGGCCAACACGACGGTCCCGCTACCGTCCGTCTACGGGGCCGCGATCGATCCGACGACGATTACGCCGCTCAACGACCGGCTCACCCCGGCGGAGATCGCCGCCGACCTACCCGAATGGCTTTCGGAATGGCAGTCGATCGAGAACTCGTACGGCTGACCCGCCGACTGCGGGGACTCGGCCCGATTCTCCCGGTCGTCGCGTTCGTGGCGGCGTTCGCGCTCGTCCCGGCGGCGGTGCTGCTCGCGAACGGCGTCGCGGCGAACGGGGGGCTCGGAGGGCTCGTGCGGGTCGCGGACGACCCGCTGAACCTCCAGGCCATCTCGAACTCCCTCACGCAGGGGTCCGCGAGCGCGCTGGCAGCGCTGGCCGTCGGGTTCCCCGCCGGCGCGTTCCTCGGACGATACTCCTTTCGAGGGCGAAGCGAGCTCCTCGCGGTCCTTGTGGTCCCGTTCCTCCTCCCCCCGATCGCCGTCGTACTCGGGGTCGAGACCCTGTTCGGACCCGGCGGAGCGATCTCGTCGTGGCTCCCGGCGACCGGACCGCTCGGCGGAGGGTTCGGCGGGATCGTTACGACCAATGTACTGTACAACGCGCCGATCGTCGCACTCCTCACAGCGGTAGGCGTCGAGTCCGCGTCCCCGACGCTCGAGGAGACGGTGGCGACGCTGGGTGGCGGCCCGTTCGCCGGGTTCCGGGACGCCTGGGGCCGGCCCGCACTGGTCGGCGCCGCCGCCGGGGCGGTTCTGACGTTCCTGTTCTCCGCCCTCGCGTTCGCGGCGCCGCTCTTGCTCTGCGGGGCCCGCTGCTACACGGTCGAGGCCCGGGTCTGGTCCCTCGACCAGGTGTTCCTGAGCCCGGCGGCCGCCGCGGCGCTCGCCGTCCTGCTGGTGGGATTCCTCGTGTTGCCGGCCGCCCTCTACCTCGCGCTCGTCGGGCGGTTGCGGGCGGCACGACGGTCGCGCGAGCGGTCCCCCCGCCCCGTACCCTGGCGGCGGCCGCTCCTCTGGCCGCACGCCTTCGCGGTCGGCGTCCTCGTCGCCGGGGTCGTGGGGCTCCTCGCGGCCGTGCTCGACGCCGCGGTTCGGCCGGCCGCCCCCGGCGCGCCGGCGCTCTCCGCCTTCGCCGAGCTGTTCGGCTCCGGCGTGACCGGCCGGCTGGGCGTATCGACCCTCGCGGCGACGGCGAACTCCGTGTTCTTCGCCGGAGTGGCCACCTCCCTCGCGCTCCTCTTCGCGGTGGGGACCGGCTACTCCATGGCCGGCCGACCGAACGCCGCCCGCGGGTTGCGGGCGGTCGTCTTCGCCCCCCTCGTCCTCTCCCCGATCGTCCTCTCGTTTGCCCTCGCCGAGTTTTGGCGTCCCGCGTTCGGAGGAGGCCCGACCGTCGGCGTACTCATCCTGCTCGCCCAGGCGGCGCTGGCCCTCCCGTTCGCCCTACCGGCAGTGGAGGTGGCGCTCCGCCGGCTCCCGTCGAGCCTCCGCGAGTCGGCCGAGGCGCTCGGCGCCTCGCCGTGGTCGGCGTACCTCGACTTGGAGCTCCCGCTCGTCCGCGACGGGCTCGTGACCGCGGGGCTGTTCGCGTTCGCACTCAGCTTCGGGGAGTTCACAGCGACCTACTTCCTCGCCACGCCGACCTTCACGACGCTCCCCGTGGAGCTCTACCGACTGGAAGGCCTCCGGCTCCCGGCGGAGGCGGCCGCCGTCGCCGGCCTGCTCGTGATCGTGAGTCTGGTCGCCTTCGTCGTGATCGTTCGGGGAGGTCGACGTGTCGAGTTCTGAGCTGCTCGAGGTCCGCGGGCTGAGCGCGGCCTGGGGGCGGACTCCCGTGCTCATGGGAGTCGGGCTTTCGGTACGCGAGTCCGAGTTCGTGGTTCTGATGGGCCCGAACGGGAGCGGCAAGACGACGCTCCTGCGATGCATCGTCGGCCTCGAGGCAACGACGGGCGGCTCGGTGACGCTGCGGGGGCGGTCGCTCGACGGGGTCCCCACCCACCGCCGCGGCATCGGGATGCTGTTCCAGGAGCCCGCCCTCTTCCCGCACCGGACCGTTTGGGAGAACGTGGCGTACGGCCTTGGCGTGCGCCGTCGCCCGAGGGCAGAGGTCGACCGGCGCGTCGACGAGATGCTCGACCTGCTACGCCTCCGGCCCTTGGCCGACCGCGCTCCCGACGCTCTGAGCGGAGGCGAGCGTCAGCGCGTCGCGCTCGCCCGCACCCTCGCGCCCGAGCCGCCGGTCGTCCTCCTCGACGAGCCGTTCGCCTCGGTCGACGTGGAGATCCGCCGTGACCTGCGGAGCGAGTTCCGGCGCGCGCTGGCCGCGACGGGGACGGCCACGCTCCACGTCACGCACGACCGGGAGGAGGGCTTGCTGCTCGCCGATCGGGTCGTGCTCCTCGACGGCGGTCGCGTCCGCCGAGCGGGGCGACCGGCGGAGGTGTTCGCGGACCCCGCGAGCCCGGAGGTCGCTCGCTTCCTCGGCTACAACGTGGTCGTAGAGGACGGTACGACCGTCGCCGTATCGCCGGGGGACGTCGAGATCGTTCCTCCTTCGCCGGGCGCGCGAACCGGTCGGGTCACGCTGTCGGGATTCGCCGGCGAACGGGACGTCGTCGAGGTCGAGCTCGCGGACGGCCAGCGCTTGGAATGTCGGCCGCCGAGGGGCTCAACGAGGCCGGACGTCGGAGCCCAAGTCGGGGTTCGATTCCAGTCGGTTCGGCCGTTGACCGCCGAGCCCGGCGAGTCGCCGCCGGTCGGATCGGACTCTCGGTCGGGCTAGTCGTCGCGGCGGCGCCGGCGGTCCCGCCGGTCGTCGTCGTTCGAGTCGGAGCGCCCGCGACTGTAGCCGCCGGGTCGCCGAGGCGGTCCACGCGAAAACCCACCGGAGCTGCCTCCCCGCTTCCACGGCTGGCGGCTGTCCCGGCGGGGTCCGGAGCTGTAACTGCGCTCCCCGCTACCCTCGGTCCGAGGGCGGAGGTTGAACCGGTTCCCGCACGACTGGCAGGTCCCGACCATCCCGCCTTCGGGAGAATCGGAGAAGACGATCGGTCCCCCGCACTTCCGGCACGGGCGGGCGCGGCTTTGGGGTGCCGAGTTCCAGTCTCCCCCCGACCGGCGCGGGCGGTCGTCAGCGTCCTCGAACGTCCGAGGGCGACGCGGCGAGCGCTCGGCGACCGGCGCGGCCGCTTCCGTCGGGGTCGGTCCCTCCGGAGCGTCGGCCCGGACGAGCCGGAACGCGGTGTCGCAGTCCTCGCACGTCGCGGCGAGAACGCTCTCGTCGTCGACCGAGAGGACGAGGGTGCCGCCGCACTCGGCGCAATTCGCCGAGAGCTCTTCCTCGTCGGCGTCCGCGCCCGAGCTCACTTCGCTCGAAGGGGCGGCGACCACGGTCGTCGTGGTCAGGTCGGCGTTCGGCGGGAGAAGGAGGAAGGCACGGGAGCACCCGGGGCAGGTGCCCGCTTCGACCTCGATCGCGCGGGGGGTGAGGTCGACGTCGGATCCACAGGACGGGCAATGCGCAGCCATACTCTATACTCAAACGAGCGAGCCACCCCTCCTCATTACGTAACGCCCCAGCGGCCGTGCGAGGGGTCGACACGTCGACCGCGGGCGAAATCGGCCCGCATCGCACGGAAGTCGGGGGTCGTTCTGGTCGGACTCGAAAGGATGAATCGGGGTCCGCCCCGACGACAATCCGTCCCTCGCTCTCCGCACTCGTGGCTCTCCCCGGCGGGTCTCAGGCAAAGGGTAAAGGCACGCGCACAGGTGGGCCGCGCCGCATGCGGGAGTGTCGCACGCGTGCCGGCCCCGGGCCGGCGTGCCGGCCCGACCCTCCCCCGCAGCCGCCCGCGCTCCGTGGGCCCCGATGGCGGCCGAGGGTCGGACGTTTCCTTCGAATGGTTCCCACGCCTGAGAATCGCCCCGAAGGGAGACTACGGAGGAGGACCTTCTGAACGCGGATGGCGCAACGCCGCCGGAGGCGCCGACCGCTCCGGTTCCAAGCAATCGCAAGGAGCGGGTGCTCGACGCCCTCGGCGACCCGGCGGCCCGGGAGATCCTGATGATGCTGAACGACGCCCCGATGTCGGCGCAGGAGATGCTCGCGTCGAACCGGATCCCCCAGAGCACGCTCTACCGGAAGTTGCACGACCTGCAGCAGATCGGCCTGGTCGGAGTCCAGCGAACCGCCATCACACCGGAGGGGAAGCGGGTCGACCTGTACCGGAGCCTGCTCGAGCGGCTCGCCGTCGAAATGTACGGCCGAACGCTGCGGATTGACGTTAAGTATCGGGACCTCGCATCGGAGCGATTGCAGACGATGTGGAAGGACTATCGTCGGGAGGCGAAGCCGTGACCGGATACTCGAGCACGGCCGACCTCTGGGTGATCACGATGTCCTGGCTGATCGTCCTCCTGCTCGGGATCGCCGTCACCCTCTACGGTGCCCGCGCGTACCGGAAGACCGGAAGCCGCAGCATGCTCGCGCTCGCGACCGGCTTCGCCTGCCTTTCCGTCGGTACCGCGGGGTCCTGGTTCGGGATCTACGGCTGGTCGGGGAGCCTGTTTTACGCGCAGTTCGGCTGCGTCGGTTTCCTCGCCGCCGGGTTCGGGATGATCCTGTACTCGCTGCACACGAAGTTCGACTGACCGGCCGGCGACCGCCGGACGGTCGCGTCCCGGACCTCGCGACCGCGGGGGTACGTTGAAGAGGCCCACCCTACCTGTTCGTACCGAACCGCCGGACCGGCGGTCCAGGTTCGGCCCGTATCGATGCGCTCGCGGAAGACCGGCCTTCGGCGCCTGCGGCCGTACGTGGCGTTGATCGCGGTCACGGCGCTGATCGTCGCGGCCGGGGTCGTCGTCGTCGTCATCGCCCCGCGACTCGGGACGAGCGAACCGACCGTCACGGGCCAGTTGGTCGTGGGCGCCGTCGTGGCGCACCCGCCGGCCACGTTCTGGGCCGTGGGCACCCACGCGGTGAAGATTCAGAACCGGACGTTGTCGGCCCAAGTCAACCAAACGCCGATCACGTACTTCCGGTGGGGCGGCGGCGGGGACAACGCCAACCAGTCGACGGGAGTCTCGTACTCGCCGAACGGCACACCGTCCGGCGGGAACGGGATCGACGGGGCGTTCGTCAAGTTCTGCGAGTGGCGCGAATGCCATTCGATCTTGTCGGTGCCGGGCGAGATTGCCGACCCCGGTGCGGCGGCGGTGACGGTGGCGTACGTCGAGAATACCCTCGGGTACCATCCGGACTACTGGTCGATCGGGAACGAGCCGCAGATGTGGACGCACTACGGGATCGCCTGGACCGATTGGCGATGGACCGACGCCTCCACCCCGAGCCCCCAGGAGTACGCGGTGACGGTCCAGCGCGACATCGCGGCGATGCGGAGCGTCGACCCGATGATCCGCGTGATCGGCATCCAGTCCGAAGTCGGGGGCGAAGCGGGCGGGCCGTGGCTCGCGCCGCTCGTCTCGCTCGACGGAGCCAACCTGTCCGCGGTCGCCTACCACTCCTACCCCGGAAGTCTCGCGCCGCCCGGCGGGAGCGTGGCCAACTTCCTCGCGACCGCCGCCTCGCACGGCTTTCCGTCCGACTACCGGACCACCGAGGCCGAGGTGGCCGCGGCGTGCCCCCGCTGCCACATTCCCGTGTTCGTCGACGAGTACAACGGCGCAATCGAGGGACCGTACTCGCCGTACGTCCAGTCGTACCCGGACGTCCCTCTCGTCGCGGCGGCGGTCGCGGGCGGGCTCAAGGTCAACGCGAGCCAGTTCAGCTTCTTCGACCTCCAGGCGACGACCGGGCTTCCCTCGTTCGGGCTCCTCGGGTCGGACGGAACGCCCCGTCCGACGTTCGAGCTGTACTCGTACTTGTTCCGGAACCTTTCCATGGCCCAGATCGACAACACCACGATCCTCGGCGGACCGTCCTACGCGGTCGCCGTGGTCGGGTCGAACGCGACGACGGTGTCGTTGCTCGTCTCGAACGCGAACACCGTCGACGGGCTTCGTCTCGAGCTGAACGGGAGCGGCTTTCCCCTGACCGAGTCGGCGACCGCGTGGTCGTGGGGTCCGAGCGAGCCGGCGCCGGTGGTCGCGACCTTTGCGGCGGGGGCGATGCCGAACTCCTGGTTCGTCCCGGCCGAGGGCGTCCTGCTCGTCGACGTGCCCGCCTGACGGCCCTGGCCAGCCTCCGGACGGCGGGTGGCGAACCCTGAAGTCCTCCTCGCCGTTTCGCGTCGACGCATGAGCGAGGAGCGCCTCTATGCGGACGTCGACCGGTATCTCGAGCAGTGGTTCGTCCCCGAGGACGCCGCCCTCACGGAGGCGCTTGCCACGGCGGCCTCCGCCGGGCTCCCGTCGATCCAGGTTTCCCCGCTCCAGGGGAAGCTCCTCCACCTGCTCGCGAAGCTGAACGGCGCGCGGCGGATCCTCGAGGTCGGGACCTTGGGAGGGTACAGCACCATCTGGCTCGCCCGGGCCCTGCCACCGGGCGGACGGGTCGTGACCCTCGAGATCAACCCGCGGCACGCGGAGGTCGCCCAACCGAATTTCGCCCGGGCGCACGTCGATTCGCTTGTCGAGCTCCGGCTCGGACCGGCCCTCGACTCTCTGTCCAAGCTCGAATCGGAGAAGGGTGGTCCGTTCGACCTCGCCTTCCTCGACGCGGACAAGCCGAACAACGCCGCCTACTTCGATTGGGCGGTCCGGCTCGGCCGGCCCGGCACGGTCATCGTCGTGGACAACGTGGTCCGGAAGGGCGAGGTGGCCCGGCCGGACTCGCACGACCCGAACGTCGAGGGGACCCGCCGCTTGAACGAGCGCGTCGCGAGCGACCCGAGGGTGGACGCGACGACGATCCAGACGGTCGGAACCAAGGGTCACGACGGGTTCCTCCTCGCGGTCGTCCGTCGGACGTAGCGGGCGACCCGGAGTCCCTCACCCGGCGATCGCGCGGCGCCCGCACCCGGAAAGCCCCCGGAGAGCTTACGAACCCTCGCGCTGAGCGGGCAGCACCGCGATGGACCTGTTCACCCACGTCGTCTTCGCCTACCTGCTCTCCTTCGTGATCTGGGGCCCGGCCGCGCCGCAGTACATCGCGGCGGGGGCGCTCGCCGGGGGACTCCCGGACGCCGACGCCCTTCTGTTCCCGCTCGCCCGCCGGTTCCCCATCTTCGAGCACCACGGGATCACCCACTCGATCGTCGGCGTGACGATCATCGCGGGGGCCGGGAGCGTCCTACTGCCGTTCCTCCCGTACTTCCCCCACGCCTCGACGCTGCTCTACTTCGCCGCGATGGAGATTGGCGGGCTCTCCCACGTGTTCCTCGACGGCTTCACGCACTTCGCCGTGCACCCGATGTTGCCGTTCACGTGGAAGGAGCTCCGACTCGACGCCGACGTCGCGATCAACGTGATCATGCTCGCGCTCACCGCCACCACCCTCGTGACCCTGAGCCTCGAGCGCGGCCACGTGCCATTCCCGATCTGGGTCGAGACCGCGTGGATCCTCACGGCGGTCTACGGCGGCTATCTCGTGGTGCGGACGGTCGCCCGGTGGCGCGCCGGGATCGCCCGCCGGCGGGAGGGTTACGGTTCCGTTGCTCCCAGCACCAATCCCTGGCTGTGGACCCTGATGGACCGGCGCGACACCGAGCAGGAGTATTCGATCCGATACCGGCGCTACCGCCTCGGCGAGCCGGCGCCCGGTCCGGAACGGAGGATGGTCGTCCGGAAGGTCACGGACGCCTCCGGCGGGCCGATCTCCTCGGCGCAAGAGGCGATTGACCGGACGTACCTCGCCGCGATGGCGAAGAACCGGTGGCTCGAACTTCGCCCGCACTTCGGCGAGGCGGTGGCGCGCGGCGGCGTGTTCGAGGTCGTCTGGTACATGGTCGAGAGCTCGGGTGCGGGGCGCCGGTTCGGCGTTCGCGGCACGATCGACCGGGCGACCGGCGAGATGAAGCTGAAATCTGGATTCGTCCGGATCCCGCTCGAAACGATGGCGTGAGTCCCCCCCGCGGGGCTCTCCGGGTCCCGGGCGACCGGTGATCGGCGGTCGACTCGGCGTCTCGGCCGGAGGATTACGGGACCAGAACCGCCGCTCCCTCCAACGGGCCGTGGCGCAACGCGTCGAGTGCGGCGTTGGCCGCGTCGAGGGGGAAGGGCGTGGTCGTGGTGTGAACCCGGGCCGCCGCGGCGATGGCGAGGAACTCCGATCCGTCCGCTCTCGTGAGGTTCGCGACCGACCGCACCGTCCGTTCCCCCCAAAGGCGCGAGTACGGGAACGTCGGGATGTCGGTCATGTGAATGCCGGCGCAGACCACGGTTCCCCCCTTCGCGACCGCGCCCAGTGCGGCCGGCACGAGCGGTCCGAGCGGGGCGAAGATGACTGCGGCGTCGAGCGGCTCCGGAGGTCGCTCGTCGGATCCGCCGGCCCAGACCGCGCCGAGCCCCCGCGCGAACTCTTGGCCCGCGCGATCCCCGGGACGCGTGAACGCGTAGACGTTCTGCCCCCGATGGCGGGCGACCTGGACGACGATGTGGGCGGCGGCCCCGAATCCGTAGAATCCGACCCGTTCGACCTCGCCGGCAAGCCGCAAGGCCCGGTACCCGATCATTCCGGCGCACAGGAGCGGCGCGGTCTCGACGTCCCCCAGCGCCCCCGGCAGCGGGAACGCGAACCGCTCGTCCGCGACGGCGAGTTCGGCGTACCCGCCGTCCCGTTGGTATCCCGTGAACTCGGCCCGGTCGCAGAGGTTCTCCCGACCTCCCCGACAGTACGCGCAGACGCCGCAGGTCGAGCCGAGCCACGGGACGCCCACCCGTTCGCCGATTCGAAATCGGTCGGCCCCCGACCCGGTCGCCTCCACCACGCCGACGAGTTCGTGGCCGAGGACGCGTCCCCGCGCCGGCGGCGCGAGGTCGCCCTCGAGCAGGTGCAGGTCGGTCCGACACACACCGCACGCCCGGACCCGGATGCGAATTTCCCCGGGGCCGGGAGCCGGTTCCGGACGGTCCGGCTCGGCACGGAGGGGCAACCCGACCCCGTCAAACACCATCGCCCGCATACGTACGGCCGGCCGATCGGCGTCGTTCCGGAAGGGGCCGGCGGACTTAATGCGCGACGCCCGAGGGAGGGCCGCGGGGAGCCCCTCGGGGCACCGCCGGGATCCGCCGTCGGCCCGCCGCCGCCGCTCCGGCGATAGGTTCAAGGGGCGTGACCCGCGGACAGTGGGTGGGAGCTGGGACGTACGGTGGCACTCAACGGGTCGTGGAAGGACGGAAGCCGGGCCGGGGCGGGCGTCGTTGCGGTGCTGGCCCTCGTGCTCTTGGCGGGCGTTCTCGCTTCCGTCGGGTCCGCCCCGCTCGCCCTCGGCCACGGTGCGGCGGGGAGTCGGCTGACCGTCGGTCTCACGGCGGCGACCACTCCGGTGACCGTGAGCCTCAGCATCAGCCCCTCCCAGGTCCAGAAGGGACAGTCGATCAACATCCAGGCGACGGCGAGCGGGGGGACACCACCCTATTCGTACTCCTACAATGGCCTGCCCTCGGGTTGCCAGGGCCAGAACGGGCCGAGCTTCTCGTGTACGCCGTCGTCGTCGGGGTCCTACAGCGCGCAGGTGACGGCGTCCGATTCGCACGGCAACCAGTCGTCCCCGAGCAACACCGTCTCTGTGGACATCACCTCCTCGAACAATGGGAACGGCAACGGCAACGGCAACGGGTCCAATTCGAGCAATGGCCTCTCCAACCTGTTCTCCGGATTCTCCGGCCTCCTTCCGCTCCTGCTGATCTTCGGGGTGGTCGGATTCATCACGTGGATCCTCCTCATCGTCGGAGTCTGGGTCATCGCGATCACCCTCCTTCGCCGGCTTCCGAAGCCGGGGGCGGCGGCCGCTGCGGGCGCCTCGACCAAGTGCGCCGCGTGCGCCGCGGTGATTCCCGCCGGCGCGAAGTTCTGCTCCGCCTGCGGGACGAGCACGGTCCCGAAGACGAGCTAGCGACTTCGAGGTGGGCGGCGCCGAGGGCCGGGGTCGTCGGCCGCCGCGCTCCCGCGGCTCACGGTCGCCGAGTCGCCTTCGTCATCGCCCGGGCGAACAGCGGGATGTCGCCGAGGCGGACGACCGAACCTTCGGCGAGCGGTCCCGAGTCGACGCCCTTCTCGGATCGGCATCCGCTCGACGCCCAGTCGGCCGGGTCGACGCCGTCGAGGTGGAGCACGAGATCGAACGCTTCGCCGCCGGCGCCAATCGCCTCGGCGTACCCCACATAGACGGAGAACCCGGAATTCCGGTGGGCGTTCAGGATCGACGGGACCTGGTCCGCGCCGAAGGTCGCCATCACGCGGTGGGCGTTCGGGACCGCGACGACCCCCGGGCGAGATTCGGGGGGACGGGTGGCGAGGATTCGCTGCGAGATATCGGGGAGCCTTAGGAAGTCGGTCACCTGGGCGATGGCCGCCGGCGATTCATCCGCCCGGAGGTACGCGAACATCGCGTAGTTCGCACCGATGTCGGTCGGACGCAGGGCCGTGGGGGATTCGATGGCCCAGCATCGGTCCCCGGGCACCCACCCCAGCCCGACGGGATCGAGGGCGCTCCGGGTCTCGCCGGGCACCCGGATATCGACCCATTGGAACTGCGGCGAGGTCGCCTCGGCCAAGGCGAAGACCGCGAGGTTGACGAGGTCGCGCGAGGGGCCATGGACGAGAATCGACGTCGGGCGGTCGAACCGGAGCGAGGGAAAGTGGCGGTCCCCATCGTCGGCCACCGGGGCGACAGGTCGGGGACGCCGTCGGTCGGGCGAGGGTTCGGGTCCTCGAGCCCGCTTTGGCACGAATCCGGAACCGCCGGGACGGTCCGAGGGCGGGGGGAGCGTGAAGCTCCCCGGCGCGACGAACGGTCGTGAATGCAGGGGCATGGTGGACCGGGACGGGGCGCGTCCCGAGGTCACTCAGCCCCTCGGGGTCCTTCTCCTCCCCCCGAACGCCTTCGGGGTCCCGAACGGGTTCGGTCGGCCGGCGGCCCGGCCCAATTCTGTTCGTTTATATCCCCGACCACGATTCGCCGACGAGGACCATCACCGGACCGGGGTCCGGCGTCCGTACGGCACGTGACCGCGAAGGGAGCGCCGAAGCCCGAGCGACGCGCGCGAGTCGCCCAGCTCACTCCGGCGAGAAGTACCCCCGCCCGGCTTCGGCGGCTCCGGGAGTCCCATCCGGAGGGGCCCACCGACCGGCTCCTGCTCGCCACCCTCCGGATCCGGATTCCGAACGACTTGTGGACCGGCGCCTTCTCACGGGCCCATCCGACCCGGAGCCTCGAGGCGTTGAACCGGGCCGAGGTCGGGAAGGACGTCTCGGTCTCCGACTATTGGATCGCCGGCCAGCCTCCGGGGGTCTGGGCCGCCGAGATCGCGCGGTACCCCGACGTCCTGAACGTCGACAGCCTCGCGGTGGTCGGCGAGGGGTGCCTCTACCGGATCACCTACCGGAATCCGCCCATCGTCTACCTGTTCCGGGAGCTCGGCCTCCCGATCCAGTTCCCGCTCCGTGTCCAGAACGGAGTGATCCGTTGGGAGGTCGTGGCCCGGCACTCGGAGCTCCAAGCGGTGCTCCGCCACGCCGGGAGCGTCGACCCCGACTTCCAGGTCGTGTCGATCCGGCGGGGGTCGCTCCGAAGCCACCTGCCGGTCCTGACGGACGCCCAGCACCGCCTGCTGACCCAGGCGATGGCGGCGGGCTACTTCGCGGTCCCCCGGGGCATCACGCTGACGAACCTGGCCCGGCGACTCGACCGGAGCAAATCCGCCGTGTCCGAGGGGATCGCCGTCATCGAACAGAAGCTGCTGGAGAGCGCGCTCAGCTCGAGCTCCTTCGCCCGCTAGACGCACCGGATCCGGCGGGGCTCGGTCGCGCGAATTGGAACGACGGAACGGACGGGCCCCGGCGATGACGACGATCCGGACGATCGCCGCCCACGAGGTCGTCCGGGCGCGGTTCCCTCGAGAAGTGACCGAGAGGGACGAGATTGGGATGGCGGTGGGGAAAGCGATCGACGAGACGCTCTCGCACTATAGCCACGAATACGCGCAGGGTCGGCGCCCGACTCGGACCGGCATGAACCGGCGGGCCGAGGCGACCCTCGACGAGGAGCTTGCGGAGGCCGACGTCCACCTCCCGCCCGCGGAACGAGCCCGGCATTTGGAGGCCATCGACGGAGTTCTGCAGGCGTTCCGCCGGAGCGGTCTGATGGGATTGCCCCGACCCCGTAGTCGGTTGATCCTGATCAACGGAGACGCCGGCGTCTACGCCCAACCGGACTACTGGAACGGACGGGACCGGATCTACGAGATGAAGAGCTTCCACGCCAGCCCGATCCCGCCGTACGTCCTCCTCCAGGTCCAGTTGTTCCAGTGTGCCTTTCCCGGATTCCAGGCGTTCCTCGCCTGGTTCGACCGGCACGTTCAGCCGGTCGTGGCGACGATGGAGGAGGCGCCGGCGTTGGGGCCGGAGGCCCAGACGGCCGCCCTGTGGCTCGCGTACCGGCACGCTCGCTCCGATGGAGTGGACAAAGTTCTGGAGTTCATGGACAGTCCGACCGTGCGATACACACTCCCCGCGACCGACGGCGGGGCCTGACCGGGCCGCCGTCGGTGTGCCCGAGGGGACGCCACGTCCGTACGAGGGGGGAACTCGAAAGCGTTCTAACAGGCGGGGCGTGGGTCCGACGTGACGAGCTACGGTGATTCGAGGCGAGTGGCCGCCGCGCACCGCGACCTGCCCGGCCTCATCGCGAGCCGGACCCGGGTGGGTCTGGTCCTTCTCGACGACGATCAACGGGAGCAGCCGGTGATCGAGGGGGAGCTGGTCCGCCTCGGTCCCGATTCGGTGGTGTTCCGCCACGACGACCAGGACGAGGAGATCTCCCTCGCCACCATCGCGAAACGAATTCTCGGCGACGACGTGGTCGTCTACTAAGAGACCACATCGGCCGGGTCTCCGGTCGCTACCCACTACGCCCGCCGCCGCTCGCGGAGAGGAGCTCGCTTGCGGAACACCGCGAGCAGGTCGACCACCTTGTAGGTCGCGGCCTGCTGGTCGAGATACGCGACGTCCATCCTGTCCGAATAGTCTGCCCAGAGAAGGCTCGCCTCGTCGAGGGCCTCCCGGACCCGCCAGTGCTTCGCCGCCGCCAACCGCTTCACGAAGAGATCCTCGACGACGGCGATTTGAACCGGGCCGTACGGGGTCGCTGCGGTGGTTGCTCGGTACGGATCGCCGGTGTATTGGTTTCCGACCACATCGACGGCGATGTTCCAGTCCGCTCGAATCCAAAGCCGCCCCTCCTCATTGAATTTCCACCCGGCGAGAGCCCGTCGAACCGCCTCCCGATCCGCCCGGATGTCGATATCGCCGGAGACGTAGCCTCCCTTGGTGTAGACCTCGATGGCCGAGCCCCCGACGACGACAACTTCCGATCCGATCTCCCGAGCGAGGAGGGCGGCGAAGTGGAGGATGCGGTCGTAGCTCTTCGGCGTCGAGCGGAGGATTCGACCGATTTCGTCGACGCCCGTCATGAGCTCGGCGGAGTTCGCCGGGAGGTCCGAAGTCCGGCCCGCGCGAGAATTCGGTCCTTCACCAGCGAACGGGTAAACTCCGATCGATTGGGGACGGCGTCGGGACTCGGCACGAACCGGGAAAGGTCGATTCGGACCCGTCGAGAGGACGTTCGTCGACCGACCCGCCGGTCGACTTCTCGTTCAAAGTCGGCCGACCAGACGATTCGGACGCGGCGTCGAAAGAAATCTTGCAGTGAACGGTCCGACAGAACCCACCCCGTGCGTCCCCGACCGGTCGGAGCCGTTGCGACGACCCCGGCCTTCTCGAGCCGTCGAAGCTCCGTGATCGCCTTGATGACCTGCGTCCCGGTCATTTTGGCAACACGGTAGGCCGTCAACGGTTGGCCCGCATTTGCCAGCGCCCCCAGGGTCGCCGCCCTCGTCCGGCTGCCGAAGAGCGCCACGACGCTTGGGTCGATCTTCGTAGGCATGAGTGCGGTAAGTGGCCAATCTCCCCATAAGACTATCCACATCGGATACCAAGCGGACGCGCCCCCGGCACGGCCGATCCGTCCGCCTTCGGTTCACCCGTCATTCACGAGCTTTCGAAATCCCCGGAGTCCAAGCTCCCCGAGGGCGTCGCCGTTCGCCCAGGACTCCGTCGCCGCCGAGAGGGGTCTCCGCCCGGCGGAGGGGCGGGATTCGGCGACCGGATCCACGCCCGTGCTGGGATTCGAACCCAGGTCTGAGGCTCCGCAGGCCTCTAGGATAATCCAGTGTAGCGAGGACGGCGTTTGCCGTCCCCGTAGCTACCCCACACGGGCATCGTTGGACCGATTCCGACCGCTTGACCGCGAGCGAGGGGGGCCCCCTATTAAACGCAACGGCCGGGCCGTCGGCGATTCGCGGAGGCCTTTATAATCGCACGAACTCCGTTCGACGAAGCGGCGGTCCTCCGCTGGCCCTCTTCCATGTCGGACGGTGCACCGGTCGACCCGTGGGTGCGGGCGCGGTCGCTCCCGATGGGCACCGTGGTCCTCGTTCGGACCTCGGACGGTCGCGAATGGAAAGGGGCGGTTGTCCCTCCCCACGAGATGTCGGGCGACCGAATTCTGCAGCTGAAACTCGCGTCCGGCTACAACGTCGGCATTCGCGTCGGCGACAGCGACCGGATTGAGGTGGTCGGGGCAGCCCCAACGAACGGAAACGGCTCCCCCCGGCCGACGAGTCGCCCGCCCGCCCTCGGGGGCGAAGGCTGGGTGGCGCTGCTCACCACGGGCGGGACGATCGCCTCCCGAGTCGATTACCGAACGGGCGGGGTGCGGCCGGTCCGGGAGGAGAGCGAGATCCTCGGATTCTATCCGGACCTGGACCGGGACGGGCCGGTCCGCGTGGTCCCGGTCTTCGACCGGTTGAGCGAGGAGATCGGTCCACCCGACTGGGAGGAGATGGCACGCCGGACGGTCGACGCCTTTTCGCAAGGAGCCCGGGGCGTCGTCATCGCGCACGGCACCGACACCCTGGCGTACACGTCGGCCGCTCTCTCGTTCCTTCTCGAAAATCTGCCGGGACAGGTGGTCGTCGTGGGGGCGCAGCGTTCCCCGGACCGGCCGTCCTCCGACGGATTCACGAACATGGCGGCCGCCGTCCGGCTGGCCCGGCACCCCGAGATCGGCGAGGTGGTCGTCGTGATGCACGACGGACTCTCCGACGACCGGTTCGCCATCCACCGGGGCACCCGGGTCCGGAAGATGCATTCGAGCCGCCGCGACGCGTTCCGGAGCCGGAACGGCCCGCCGATCGGGTGGATCGAGGGATCGACCGTCCACCTCGCTCGACCGTTCCGCGCGCGCTCGGAGGGCCTGGCGGTGTACTCGGGACCGATGGGGACCGCGGCGGCGGTGCTGTGGTTCCAGCCGGGCCTCGAGCCGTCGCGGGCGGAGGCGTACGTCGCGGGCGCCGCGGGGGTGATCATCGCGGGGACCGGTCTCGGCCACGTCGCGTTGAACCACCTGCCGTGGATCCGAGCCGCGGTCGCCCGGGGCACGACGGTGGCGATGACCACCCAGTGCCTCGAGGGAGTCGCGGACCCGTTCGTCTACGCGACCGGCCGGGAACTCTCCCGGGCCGGAGTAGTGTACCTGGGCGACATGCTTCCGGAGACCGCCTACACGAAGCTCCTGTGGGCGCTCGGCCGCTCGCAAGACCCGGCGGTCGTTCGCGACCTCCTCCTCGCCCCGCGGGCGGGGGAGGTCGAGCCGCGCCACGACGCCGAGGACCATCCATGAAGGCCGGCCTCGAGGTGCACCAGCAGCTCGCGACGGGGAAGTTGTTCTGCGCCTGCCCGGCCGAACTGTCGGAGACGGTCGTCCGCACGGTCTCTCGACGCCTCCGCGCGACCGGGGGGGAGAACCACGCGATCGACGCCGCCGCCGCGTTCCAGGCGGCCCGCAACCTCACGTACGAATACGAGGCCACGCCGACGAGCTGCCTCGTCGAGCTCGACGAGGAGCCGCCGCACGCGCTCAACCCCGACGCGCTCGACGTGGCGCTGACGATGGCCCTTCTGCTCGACGCGCGTCCGCTCGACGAGATCGAAGTGATGCGGAAGATCGTCGTCGACGGGTCGAACACCTCCGGTTTCCAGCGGACCGCGCTCGTGGCCGTCGACGGTCGCCTCGAGGTCGGGGGCAAGACCTACTCGATCCCGACGATCTGCCTCGAGGAGGACGCGGCCCGGAAGGTGGGCGAGTCGAAGGAGGGGGTCCGGTACCGGCTCGACCGGCTCGGCATTCCCCTCGTCGAGATCGCCACCGGCCCCGAGATCTCCTCCGGCCCGGAGGCGCGCGCGGTCGCGGAGGAGCTCGGCATCCTCCTGCGAGCGACCGGCCGGGTCCGGCGCGGGATCGGCTCGATCCGGGAGGACGTCAACGTCTCGACCGACGGAGGCGCCCGCGTGGAGCTGAAGGGAGTTCAGGAGCTCCGACGGATCCACCAGTACGTCCAGGGTGAGGTGGACCGGCAGAACGCCCTTCTGGCGGCCGCATCGACTCTGCGGACCCGAAGCGCCCGGGTCTCTGACGACGCTCCCGTCGACGTCTCCGAACTGCTCCGGGGTCGCGCGACGGGCGCGCTCGGCGAGGCGCTGAAGCGGGGCGGAGTCGTTCTGGGGATCGGATTGCCCGGTTTCGGAGGACTCCTCGCCCCCCCCGACGGGTCGAAGGAGCGGCTCGGGCGGGAGCTCGCCGACCGCGCCCGGTCCTCCGGCGTCCGGGGCCTGTTCCACTCCGACGAGGTCCCGGCGCAGGGCGTCGAGGGCGACCTCGTGACGTCCCTCCGCGCGAGACTGGGGGCGGACGGCGACTCCGATGCGTTCGTGCTCGTGGCCGCCCCGGACTCCGAGGCGGCGGGGCGCGCGCTCACGGCGGTCCGAGAGCGCGCGCGGGAAGCCGTCGAGGGAGTGCCCGAGGAAACTCGGGACCCGCTCCCGGACGGCCGCACGCGCTACTCGCGACCTC
>Ga0116216_10000649_pt1 | contig 26594 bp, 20 predicted proteins | sample Sb_taG_11_FD_89696 | JGI IMG/M metagenome (GOLD analysis project Ga0116216, IMG submission 89696) | Peat soil microbial communities from Weissenstadt, Germany - Sb_50d_3_AS metaG | ecosystem: Environmental > Terrestrial > Soil > Wetlands > Peat | place: Germany: Weissenstadt | collected 2010-09-21
CCTCCTGCGCTGCCTGCGGGAACATGCGGGCCGGGGATGTCGGCCCGCTGGCCAGGCTGGCGCAGGTGAGGGGAACTTCTAAACACCGCCTTAGGGACTTCTAGGGACGTCTTCTGATACGGTCAGGTTGTCCTCGGGTTCCGGGAGGCGCCAACGGTGAACGAGCCACTGCGCCAGGCGCTGCTGCGGGCGCGGCTGCGGGAGGACGACGTCGCCGCCAGGCTGGGCGTCGACCCGAAGACGGTGCGGCGGTGGCTGAACGGGCGGGTGCCGTATCCGCATAACAGGGTTGCGATCGCCGAGCTGGTGGGCGCGGACGAGGGTGAGCTGTGGCCCGAGGCGGGTGGGCCGCTGGCGGCGCGGACGCGGCCGGAGGAGCTGGGGACGATTTACCCGCACCGGTGGGCTGTTCCGCGGGAGGTCTGGGTGCGGCTGTTCGGATCGGCCGAGGGGGAGATCGCCATCCTGGCCTACAGCGCGCTGTTCCTCGCCGAGGACACGGGAATCCTCCGGATTCTTGCTGATAAGGGTCGAGCGGGCATCAGCGTAAGGATCGCGCTCGGAGATCCGGACGGGCCGAACGTGGCAGAGCGCGGGGAAGAAGAAGGCATCGGCGACGCCATGGCCGCCAAGATCCGCAACGCGCTCACGCTGTACCGGCCGCTTTGTTCAGTGGAGAACATCGAGATCCGGCTCCACCGCACCGTGCTGTACAACTCGATCTACCGCGCCGACGACCAGATGCTGGTTAACCAGCACGCGTATGGCGTCCCGGCGGCGCAGGCACCCGTATTCTGCCTGAACAACGCCAGCAGCGGCGAGATGACCACCCTGTACCTCGACAGCTTCGAACGCGTTTGGGCTGGTTCTACGCTATCGCACAGTCAGCGTCGACCACGTGAGACGTGATGGAGTCGGCGATCTTACAGACCGCTCGGCCTCCTCATTCCACAAGGCCATTTGGCCTCGGAAACATGATCAATTCCAGCGCTCGCGCCAACGCTGTCATCTATATGTACGCGGCCGTGGGCTTCCTTGTGACCTAATAGTCTGTGCACCGCGCTGGCCTGCGCCTATATGCGTGATCACTGGCGCAGGATTATCGCACATCCGCCTCTACAAGTCGCGTTTCCCCCAATATCCGGCTTGGCTGGACTCTGCAGGGCTCGACATCCGGCCACAGTAGTACGCATATCGTCGGACGAGGTCGGTCAGGTTGCCTGGTCGGATCCGCTACGGAGTGCCGCTGCTCCTGCCGATATTGCTGCTTGTGTGGCTGGTCGGCGGAGCTTGTAGAAGAAGTCCGGTACGCGTGGCCCGTGGCGGCGCAGCAGGTAGGCCGCGTCCTGGATGTTGCGGCAGGCGGCGGGGTCGATCCCGGCGGGGTCGTCGCGGTGGACGTCCCAGATGTCCTTGATGTCGTGCTCGGCGTTTTCGCGCCGGGTAGCGTACCGCCAGTGGGAGCGGGCCAGTTCGGTGCAGTCCAGTAGGGCCGGGGAGCTGGGCAGGAAGATCTTGATTAGGTAGTCGGCGAGGCTGAGGTCGCGGGTGAGCGCTACGGCCAGGCCGAGGAGAAACCAGGCGATCCCGGTGATCAAGATCGCGGTGCCGTAGGCGCGGTGGTCGCGGCGGCTCCAGATCATGCTCATCCGCTGGCAGAGCAGGACGTCGCCGGGCCAGGGAGTGTCTCCGAGATCGATGCTGTACCAGTCGCGGTACCGGCGGTCGTCCCGGATGCGTGCCGCAGCCGCGGCGACGTCCTCGGGGGCGGGTTCGCGGCCGGCCAGCGCGGTGTTCCAGGGCAGCTTGAACAGCCGGGTGTCGTGCAGTTCCTGGACGCGGACGGCGAGCTGCGTCTGGTGTTCTTCCAGCCAGGACAAGACGGTCCGGCCGACCACCAGCCACCCGGCGCTGACCGCGGCGAGGATGTCGCTGGTGGACGGGACGAGCAAGGAGATGATGGGCGCGACGGTGGCCAGGAGGAAGGTCCCGAACGCCCGGGCCCGGTGCCAGCCCTGCGCGACCCGGTACAGGTGGCTATAGGCCAGCAGCCGCTTGAGGTGCTCGGGCTGATCCTGGCGTTCCCTGATACGGGCCGAAGAGCCGACCGGGACCGGCCGGGACACGGTGGTCATGACAGCGGGAACAGGTCCCCGAACAGGGACCGCCACATGGACAGGGCCTCGCCGGTCCGGCCCTGGCGGTCCAGCAGGATCGCGCGCGTGCAGGTCGCCTCGGCTTCCTGCAGGGCGTCCCGGGCGTTGCGCATCTTGGCCTGGTTGCCGTCCAGGACGTCGGAAATGTCGGGGCCGACGCCTGCCGGGTCCGGCCAGCCGTCGGCCAGTCGGTCGGCGGCGCTGGCGAAGAACTGCCGCAGCTCATAGGCGTGTGAGCCGGTCCAGGTGCCGGTGATCAGCTCCAGCGCCATCACCTCGACCAGGAAGCCCGGCTCGATCGGCCCGCCGTGCACCTGGTTCCATTTCTTGATCATCTTGACCAGCGGCTTCCACTGCCCATCGAAGTTCTCGTTCGCCATGGTGGCGAGCTCGGCGTGGATCTTGGGGTTGGTGGGGATCCAGATTCCCAGGTGATCGTCGGGGATCAGGTAGTGATCGCCGTCCTGGAAGGCGGGCACCACGTCGAAGGAGACCACCTCGCCGGTCAGGTCGTCGACGTGCTCGGCGCCGAAGTCGACCCGGACGGCGCGCCGGTCGGTGCAGACCCTGGCGGCACCGTAATGCTCCGCCAATACCTTGCGCACCGCCTCCAGGATCTCCCGCGGGTGCATGTCAAGGTAGGAGGAGTCCCGCAGCACGATCATGATGTCGACATCGCGCAACGGCTTGGTCTTGGTGTGCCGCCGGTAGGCGCCGGTGAGGAAGTCGGTGACGATGTCGAAGGCCTCGTCCAGTTGGCTGCGCAGCTTCTGCTGCCGCCGGCTGGCGGTCGCGTCCTCGGTGTCGGTGGTTTCCAGGCGGCCGCGGAACTTCCAGAATGCGTCGCTGACCGTGATCATCTGCTGCTCCGCGTGTAGTAGGACAGGCCTGCGCCGAGGCTGCCGCCCCCGAGCGCCGTGCCGACGACGTGGCGGGTGAACCCCGCGGTGGACCGGTACGTGGTGGCTGTCCAGCCGGGGATTTCGGGGTGGCCGGGGGTGTTGTCGATGACGATCCGGTACTGGCAGCGTGCGGGGTACGAGCCGTTCTTGCGGATGGCGTAGGCGACGGTGTCCGGGTCGAGCCACAGGTCTCCGTCACCGCCGGGGTAGTAACCGTAGTTGATGGTGAAGTCGAACCGGCCGACCAGGTCGGTGGGCTGCTTGCCGGGGTGGTAGACCTCCAGGGTGACCGTGGCCAGGTGCCGGGAGGACAGCCAGGTGGCGATGCCGTGTTCCAGGGCGGCCCATTGGTCGCGGAGCAGGTCCGGGTTCAGGCCGCTGCCCTTGATGATGGAGCGGATGCTGCCGAGCATGTTGGTGGCGACGTGGGTGGTGGCATAGGTGCTTGTGTTGACGTGGACAGCGGTGGTCACGGCCTCTCCATCTCGTCGTAGTTGACCGACCATGCCGCAGTGCCGGAGGCGGAGACGGTCTCCTCCACGGTGATGCCGTCGGTGAGGTCGCGGACGTCGATCCCGGGGTGGCCGCTGAGGGCGTCGCGGATTTCGTCGATGTCGTCGATGCCGCAGGGCAGCGACATGGTCCAGCCGGGCTCGGCGCAGGGGCTGGCCGCGAGCGGGATCTCCCCGTCCAGGGCATCGATCGCGTCCATGCCGTGCGCGGTGCGGATCCGGACCCGTCGCCCGCTGGCGGGCATGATCACGATCGGCGCCTGCCTGGTGTACTCCGCGGTGATCAGGATCGCCGCGATGTTGGTGACCGCGTCCAGCCGGTCCCGCTCGGGCGACCCCGCCGGAGCCAGCAGCCCGGCGATCGCCTCCCATGTCTGGACCGAGGTACGGACCGGGACGGCCGCGACCGTGCGGGCCACTGCGTTCACTGCTGGCCTCCCATTTCCGTCATGGCGGTGATCAGGTCGTCGGGCGAGACCCGGTCCGGGTTGCCCTGCCCGTCCGGGCGGATGGCGCAGGCAGCGGCCAAGGCCTTGCGCACGCGACGGCCGTCCAGCCCGTCAGCGGCTGCGGCTGCCGAATCCAGCACCGCAGGGTCGAGGAGCCGACGTGCGCCGGGGAACGCAACGGCGACCGCGGCAATGGTCTTCTCCAGGATCGCCCGGCGTGCCTCAGGGCCGGGGAGCGGTATCTGGAAGATCCAGTCGGCCCGGGAGGCAAGTGCCGGATCGATCACGCCCGCGAAATTGCTGGTCGCGAGGATCAGGACGTCGGGGTGGCGCTGGGCGAGCTGATCCAGGCCGACCAGCGCCGCGTCGACGGCCCGGTGGACGTCGACGGGGTTAGCCTCCAGGGACAGGCCGCGCCGGTCGGTGAAGACCGTTTCCACCTCGTCGAACAGCACGATCAGCGGGCCGCCGGCGGCCTGCTCGTGCAGGACCGTGCCGAACAGCTGGCTGACGCCGCGCTGGCTGCGACCGAGATGGGAACTGGCCAGGTCGTGCGGATCAACCTCGGCCAGACGCCACGGCCGCGGGCCCTGCACGGTGCGCGCCACCTTGTCGGCCAGGCCCTTGGCCAGGGTGGTCTTGCCGGTGCCGGGCGGGCCGGTCAGCAGCATGACGCCGTGCAGCGGCAGCTCGGGGAACGAGACGGCCGAGCGCAGCCGGACCCCGGCCACAACGGTCCGCACCAGCCGTTCCTTCATCCCGCCGGGAAGCACGATCGAGGCCCAGTCGTTGGACAGATCGGCATCTGGCAGCACGCGGATACCAGCGATCCCGGGGATGGCGGCATCCATGACGGCGAATTCGCCGGCGGACGGGGAACCGGTCATCGGCATCGCACCTCGGCTTTGTTGCTCGTGGACGTGCACATCGACTGCGGCGTCGACGGCAACCCCGGGGGCGGGTTACGATCGAGCTGTACGGAAGCATACGGCATGTACCGTTCGAGGTACAACCGCATTGCGGGACACGACCCACAAGGCCTGTCACGCAACCAGGGTTCCGCGCTACCGTGCCCCCAACTACGGGGCACGGGCCGGAGGGAGGCACACCATGGACGAACCCGTCGACATCGATGCCTTGAAGCTGCGCGTCCGCCAGCACCGCAAGGAACTCGGCCTCAGTCTGCGTGCCGCGGCCGCCCAAAGCGACGTCCCGTTCAACACGCTTGCGCGGGTCGAGAAAGGCGATCTGCCCGACCTGGCAAACTTCCGGCGGATCGTCGAATGGCTCGGCCTCCCGCCGGAGCTGTTCTTTCAGCCGCCCAGGATCCGCACCGAGAACACCCCGGAGATCATCGCCCACCACCTCCGCCGCGACCCCAACCTCACCGACGAGGCCGCCCGCCACATCGCCGGCCTGGTCCGCGAGCTGTATACCAACCTCGCCCGTCCCCCGCAGGAGGCCCGGATACGGCTGCGCGCCGCCTCGACCTTCAGGCCCGAAGCGTCCCAGCTGCTCGGCGAACTACTCGAAGACATGCAGCACAAACTCACCACCGGCGGACCCGGCCCGACCGACAGGTAGGAAACGTGCGACGAGGATTCAAAGCCGAAGCCGAACGGCTCGCCGAGCGCACCCGGACCGACATGGGCCTGCGCCCGCACGACCTGCTCGATATCCGGCAGCTCGCCAAGCACCTGAACGTCGAGGTCATCCCGGCCGACGAGCTCGTCGACCGTGCCCGCCTCGAAGAACTCGAACGGCTCCAGCCCGGCGCGTTCTCCGCGGCCACCTTCCACCTGCCCGACGGCCGGACCGTCGCCGTCTACAACCCCTACAACGACCCAGAACACACCAACAGCGACAGACGCACCAACAGCGACATAGGCCACGAACTCGCCCACATCCTGCTGGACCACGACGTCCGGGAAATCCAGCAACTTGCCGGCCACACCTTCATCACCTGCAACCCCGAACAAGAAGAAGAAGCCACCTGGCTAGCCGGCTGCCTCCTGCTCCCCCGCCCCCTCCTGCTCCGCGAGGCCTACGCCGGCACCAGCGCCGAAGCCATCGCCGCCAAATACCAGGTCAGCCAGCACATGGCCAGATTCAGGCTCAACACCAGCGGAGTGCTACTCCAAGCCCGCCGCGCACGCAGAAATTGGAACCAATGACGGAACCTGGTCCCGCGAAGCCGCTCCCGAGCACACCAACGCGGTAGCAGTCACCTCGGCAGTTCCGGCAACGCTCGGATGCCGCGAGTTCCGCGAAGTCACAGCAAAGGGCGAGCCGAGCTTGCCATCGCGATCGCCGTCTTCGCGGCATCGATAGCGGTAGGTGTAACAACGCCCGACTGTCATAACCCCTAGAACCGACGTTTATACGACAGACTTCAGATTCCCGTTACTCCTGGTCAGTAGACCTTTCCCGACGTCTCTCCGCCGTCCGGTATTGGACGCCACCAGCGATCTCGTTCCGCCTCTCGTCACGATGGCCTTAAGCCGCAGACCGTTGCATTCATCTAAATGATCATGGTCAGTTCCGCGGCCGCGTCACGGGAGGAGGCATCTGGTGGCCGTGGTCGTCACCGTGGCCAAGGGGTATGACCTCGGCTACATCTGGAAGAGCCAGGGCCAGACTGACGCTGAGCGCATGACCGGCGGGTACTACATCAACGCCGCCCAAGACGGGGAACCGCCCGGCCGGTGGTGGGGACCCGGGGCACAAGCCCTGGGCTTCACCGACGGGCAGCTCGTCGAGCGCAAGCCGTATGACGTGGCGTACCAGCAGATCGACCCGCGCACCGGAGCCAAGCTCGGGCGGCACCGAGGGCGGTACGCTAACTTCGCCGATCACCTGGCACGACTGAAGGCCGCCGAGCCGCACGCTACCGCGGAACGACTGATCGAGCTGGAACGCGAAGCGGCCCAGGCCACTCGCCAGCCCGCCGCCTATACCGACGTCACCATCTCGTTCTCCAAGTCAATCTCGGTACTGCACGCCTCGATCCGGGAAAACGCCCGCCGGGCCAGGCTGGCTGGTGACCCGCAGGCGGCGACGTACTGGGCCGAGCGGGAGGAGACGTTCCAGGAGATCTTGCGCCGGGCCAACCAGGCTGCGCTGGAGTACGTGCAGGCCTGGGCCGGGGTCACCCGCACCGGCTACCACGGCGTCCAGGTCGACGGACAGGAGCCCGGCCGATTCGAGGAAACCGGACTGATCGTCACATCCTGGCTGCAGGGCACCAGCCGCGACGGCGATCCCCAGGATCACATCCACAACCAGATCGCCCGGATCACCCGGACCGCCAGCGACGGAAAGTGGCGCGCGCATGACACGGCCAGCCTGCGCGCGACCCTCGGCGCGCTGCAGGCGGTCGCAGCCACCGCGGTGGAGTGTGAGCTGACGCGGGAGTTCGGCGTGGCGTGGGTGCCGCGCGCCGACGGGCGCGGCAACGAGATCCGCGGCGTGACGCAGGCGCAAATGGACGCCTATTCCACGCGAACCGTCCGGGTGCACGAGAAGGAACGCGAACTCGCGGAGGAGTGGCAACGGCGGCATGGACGCGCGCCGAACTCACGCGAGCTGTACTACATCACGCAAAAGGCGACGCTGCTGTCCCGCAAGGGCAAGGACGCTGGGCAGGTCGACTGGGACGCACTGGTCCAGCGGTGGGACACGACGATCGGCGGCCAGCTGGCCGACATCGCGCCCGCCTTCTCGAACGCGCGCGGCCCGGGCGCGCGTGCAGTAGCGCTCGATGGCGGCCGCGAGTGTGGCGGCCGACCGCCGTCGCGGGAGGAGCAGGCCCGGACGCTGGCCAAGGCCCTAGTCCTGGTGTCGGAGAAGAACCCCGCCTGGACCCGGCACGACCTGCTCAAGCAGCTCGCCCTTGTGATGCCGCCCGAGACCCGCCACATGGACTCGGCGGCCGCGCAGCAACTACTAGTCGGCCTAGCCGAGGAGGCCCTGTCCGGCCGGGCCGGGGACGCGGTGTGCCTGGAGGCCCCAGAATGGCCGCCGCTACCGAAATCGCTGCGCCGCGAACTGGACGGCCGCAGCGTCTACACCCGGCCCGGCGTCACGCGGTACGCCACCACCGCGCAGCTCTCCCTGGAGGACAAGCTCGTCTCGCAGGCCCGCACGCAAGGCGCGCCGCGGCTGCCGGGCGAGCTGGCCGCACGCCGTCTCGGCGCCGACCCCGCACTGCTTCAGGCGCAGCTGCGCGAACGCGCCGACCAGGCACGCGGACAGGTCACCCAGCGCGGGCTGCGGCTGGACCAGGCCGCCGCCGTCTGGCACGTACTCACCTCAGCCCGCACCGTGGAGGTGATCACCGGGCCGGCCGGGACCGGGAAGACCCGGGTCCTCGCGGCCGGCGCCCGGGCCTGGGACGGGCCGGTGTTCGGCACCGCGACATCCCAGAACGCCGCCAACGAGCTCCGCGCCGCAGGCGTCCAGGTGACGGCCAACACCACCAAACTCCTCGCCGATATCGACACGATTCCGCCCGGCTCGCTGATCGAGGTCGACGAGGGCTCCATGGTCTCCATGGCCCACCTGGCCGTCCTGGTCGACTATTCGGCCCGCAACGGCTGCAAGCTGGTGCTGGCCGGGGATCAGGAGCAGCTGGCCGCCGTCGAAGGCGGCGGCGCGATGATGCTATTGGCCGAACGGCTCGGGTACGTGCAACTGGCCGAACCGGTCCGGTTTACCGCCGCCTGGGAACGCGGCGCCTCGCTGCGGCTGCGCCACGGGGACATGACCGCGCTGGATGAGTACGACGAGCACGGCCGAATTCGCGGCGCCCCGCCGGAGGAGGCCATGGACCAGGCGGTCAAGGCCTACGTGGCCAGCTACCTGGTCGGGCGGGACGTGCTGCTGATGGCCGCGGACTGGGCCCGGTGCCGGGAACTGTCCGCCCGGATCCGCGACGACCTGATCCACCTCGGCCTGGTCGACAACGGCCGAACGATCCGGATCGCCGAGGGCGCCGAGGCGTCGGCCGGGGACCTGATCATCTGCCGCCGAAACGACCACCAGCTAGAGGCGGGCGAGCCGGGCCGAAGCCTGGCCAACGGAGACATCTTGCGGATCGAGGCCATCACCAGCGGCGGCGTCATGGTCCGCCGCCTGCTCGAGCCGGACCGGGCGAGCGGGCACCGGCGGTTCACCGCGCAGGCATTCTGCTATACCGGCTACCGGTCATCTGACCTGGCCTACGCGATCACCGGGCATTCCGCCCAGGGCGCCACCGTGCACACCGGGATCGCGGTCGTCACCGGGAACGAGGACCGGCAATGGCTATACCCGGCCATGACCCGCGGCACCGACGCCAACCTGGCATTCGTCTTCACCACCCCGGCCCGGCCCGCCGACCCGGCACCGGGCACCCGGCCCGCCCCCGAACTGGACCGGTACGAACGAACCCGCCGCGAGCGCCAGGGCCTCCTGCCCGCCCAACCTCCGGAGCGCGGGCCCGGCACCCTGGACCGCGAGAGCCGATCGCCGTGCTCGCCGACGTCCTCGGCCGCGATGGCGCCGAACTGTCCGCTTCGGAGACACGGCGCAGGAACCTGGCCAACGCCGACCACCTGGGCATCCTCAACGCGATCTGGGCCGCTGAGACGCGCGGTGCGCGTGATGACCGCTACCGGCAGCTGGTCGTCGCCGCCCTCCCATCCGGCTACCGGCGGGAACTATCTCCCCGGGCCAAGTGGTTGTTCCGCACGCTGCGGGCGGCCGAGCTGGCCGGGCTGGATCCCGGCGAGGTCGCCTGTACCGCCATCGGCTCGCAGGACCTGGCCGGTGCCCGGGACATCGCCAGCGTCATTGACGCCCGGATCCGCCAGCGTGTCTACCCGTTGCTGCCCCAGCCGCAGGGTCCGTGGGCCAGCCGCGTTCCCCATCTGCCCGACCCAGACCGCCAGGCCTACCTGGCCGAGATCGCTGCCATGATGGACGACCGCAAACAGCGCCTCGGCCAGCACGTCACCCAGGTCGGTCCCGCCTGGGCGATCGCCGCGCTCGGCCCGGCTCCCGCCGACCCGGCCGCCCGCCGCGACTGGGAAACCAAGGCCGCCTCGATCGCTGCCTACCGGGAGACCTACGGCTACGACCACCCCGATGACCCGATCGGGCCCGAACCCGCCTGTCAGACGCCGGAGCAGCGGGCGGCCTGGTACGAGGCGTTCCTCGCCCTCGGCCCAGCCGACGGGCCCGATGTCCGGGCCATGCCCGACGGCCGACTGTGGTTGATCCGCGATACCTACGCTGCCGAGACCGCCTGGGCCCCTCGCCACGTCGGCCGAGAGCTGCGGCTGGCCCGGCTCGGCGCGGCCAACGCCGATCTGGGCGCCATCCGCGCCGCCGCCGAGGCCGACACCGCCCGCAAAAAAACTGGCGATCATGACCGCGCCGGGCGGCATCAGGAACTGGCTGCCAGTTACCGGGCCATGTGCGAGCGCTACCGGCAGCAAGAGCACATCTTCGTCCAGACCCTGGCTGACCGACAGGAGTGGGAGCACACCACCGCCTCCTCCCGCCACCTAGCCGTCGCTGCCGACGCTGAACTGCGCCGCCGGCATCCCGGCCAGCAGATCGAGCGGCTGCGCTCCGCCGAGCCATCCCTGGTCAGCGATACCGAACGCGAGCAGCTGAACCTGATCCCCCATCAGCGGATCGGCGACATGGTCACCTGGATCCGCGACCTGGCCGCGCAGCGCCAGACGTTCCGCGAAAAGATCAGCGAACGCCAGGGCCTCAACATACCTAGCGAAGACCCAGGCTGGAGACACCTCGGCGAGGCCTTCCACTCCTGGGACGTATCCAGGCGCGGCGCGATCCTGCAGCCGCCCAAACCGCAGATCACCCCCTCGGCGAAGATCCTCCAGCTCACAGCCGAACACAACGCCGAGCCTGAAGCCGCCGAGTGACACGAACAGCGTGTTGGAAGCGCAAGTGCTGCAAGACAAGCTGGAACCAACCGGGGACGGATACGTGACCGGCTCAGTACGCCAGGAGCTGGCTGCGCAGTTGCTCGTCGTGTGCGGCGGCGAGTGCCAGTTCAAACGGTGGTATTGGCGACCCTGACGCCTCGACGTAGCGCTTCGCAGCGGCGACCAGATGAGCAGGTGCCGATCGCCCGCTGGTGTCTGTGATCATGGCGAGCTCACCGGTGCTGCCCAGGGGCACGAACCCGGCATCATCACGGGGACCGCGGACAGTGGTGCTGCCGTCTCGCGGATCTCGGATCATCAGCGGCTCTCGCTGGGCCGACGGTACTTCCTCGAGGATGCGCTCGGCCATGTCGAGGAGCCTTGGTTCCGCAGGCAGGATTACCGTGCCGTAGTCCTCGTTGCCGTTTTTCGGGTCGGTGCGGATGATCCGGCCGGTGATCTGCCGGAAGCCCAGTTCGGTGGCCATGGTGGTGGCGTACACGAGTACCCGTAGGCGGCGGATGTCCACGCCCTCGCTGATCATGCGCACCGACACGATCCATGGGGAGGTGCCCTTGTCGAACGCCTCGATCGCAGGACGTGGTGAGGGGTCATCCGGATCGTTGAGCCGACTGCACGCCACAGTCGGCCGTCTTCCTGTCATCTCATGAAGGATTTGCGCCACGGCGTCGGCGTGGTCACAGTCGATGCACACCACCAGTCCGCCAGCATCCGGATCGCTGGTGGTACGCAGCCTGGTCAGTTCTTCCTCCCCGGTACGCAGCATCTCGCGCAGGTGATCACCGCTTGGAGCGAGTACGGTCAGCAGCCGGTATGACTCTCCCTGCTCGTTGAGGTCGTCCTCGAACGAGACCGTTTCGATGCTGCCGTCGGGCGTCTGGAAGGTGGCCGTGCCGCCAATGGCGGCGAACCTCAGTGGCCGGCACACGCCATCGGCGAGCGCGTCACCGTAGGAATAGGTGTAATCAGCGACTGACTTCCCATCTCTGGTCTCGATGAAGGCGATGGGATCACGGGTGCGGAACGGGGTGCCGGAAAGGCTCAGGATGCGTACTGCTGCCGCCCGGAAGGCCTGCTGCGCCGCTATGCCCCAGGCGCGGTCGGTACCCACGTGGTGGATCTCGTCGAAGATCACCAGAGTCTTGAAGCCGGGCTCGGCGGCCAGCGCCTGGAACATCGTCGTCTGGGCGAACAGGGCGTGATAGGTGAACACGCCGCCCGCCCAGCGCTGGAAGAGAGGCTGGGTAGGCGGCCATCCTGCGGGCGCCAAAGGGACCATGGCACCACCGCCGGTCCCGGACCCCGCCTCGACCCACTGATCGGCAATCCGGGTCGTCGGCACGACGATCAGGACGCGGTTGACGACACGCTCAAGGAACAGACGCGCCACATACTCAAGACCGAAGCGCGTCTTGCCGGCACCAGGGCACGCGTCGATGAGCACGGGCCAAGAGGCCTTGAGGACGGTCTCCAGGGCGCGCTCCTGCCAGCAACGCAGCGGGCCTGTGCCCACGGCCACCGGTGCAACCAACCTCTCCTCGGCGACGCCTTCGCGGATGCCTTTCCGCCGGTTGCAGGCGATGCACAGGACCTGCAAGTTCTCCATCGTGGTGGGGCCGCCGGCCGACCACGCGATGATGTGATCCCCCTCAACCAGGTCCCGGGGAACATCACGGCGGCACTCGCGGCACTTCCGGTCCTGCAGAAGCCATGCCGCAGTGACCTCTGCGGGAGTGAAATAGCGCCGCGGATCAAGTTCGGCAGGCGGCTGCGTCGTCATCGCGAAATCACCGCATCGAGCAGGCTCGGGCGGTACGGACGGAGCACATCCGGATCGTCGTATTCGGTATTGCGTCCGTACCAGCTCACTGTGTCAACGCGGTCCGAGGCGGAGACGGAAAAACGACTAGGTGCCGGCCGTGCCGTCATCGCTACTCCCCGCAGCAGGGCATCACGGAGCAAATCCCAGACAGACAACCGCAGTGTGTGGTGTGCATCAAGATAAGCAATCGCCCCCGCCAGCAGGGCACCGTCGTCCTCGCTGCCATCGGGATGGACCACGAGCCGCGGCGCGAATTCGGCGGACAGGATATTGCCCCGCTTGTTGGGCATGTCCAGCGGCATCCGGTACAGATGATCTTCGATCACCGTGCGCTCGCTGTTCGCCATCGGCTCCAAGCGCACGTAACGCCGTGCGAAGTCCCGGAACGCAGGGACATCGGGCAGGATGACGGTGACCGGGGCTGTTGCATTAAAAGCGACGGTGTCCAGGAACGCGTGCAGGCAGCCATCGCTGCGATCAGGCCATCCCCAGATGCACACCGATGGCGGGGCCTGCACCGACAGGAACGTAAAACCGGCGGCCGCGTTGAAAACGTAGTGAGCAGCCTCGCGCTCATAAGACCATCTCGACTTGCCCACCGGAGCGATATTCCAGGCATCTTCGGCCAGCTTTTTCGGCGGTGACCCGGTAAGCGCCTTCACGATCTGCCGGAACGGGCTGGTCACGTAGCTGAGCTGGTGCGCATACAACTCTGCGGCCACCTCCGTGCGCAATAGCGACGCGATTATCGCCTGCCCGGCTTCCGTAGCAGCCTGCATCCAGGGCGCCCCGTCCACCATGGCGCTCATCCGTGCGACGCTCTCGGCACGCTCGACCCCGGGACCGCCGGGAGGAGATTCCCCGCTGTCACAGGCGTGCACGCCGCGGCGGTCCACGTACTCCATCGGGCCGCCCACCAAGACGAAGCGGACGTAACCCCGGGGAAATGACGGAAGCGGCTCATAGAAGACCGGCCCGGCGACAATCGTGCGAATATCACGCCGCCTCAGCACGTGGCTGATAGCGACTTCCTTCTCCCCGTCGCGCAGACGGTAGGCAACGGCGTCGATCGCAGCGAGCGCTTGTTCCTCCCGGGCTGTCCGGCCGTAGACCTTAGCCAGCAGATCGTAGAACGTGTCATCCCGCTTGCATAGCTCGGTCAGTGCCGCCTCCGCTAGCGCGAGGTAACCGGTCCCGATCAGCGAGCTGATCTCGTCACGATAGGCCTGCGGCTCCTGGCTGGAATCCAGGACAACCTCCGGCACTGGTCCCATCAATGACCGGTAATAGTCCGGGTCACCGCTGGTGAACTCTGAGTCTGCCGGCCCGGATGGTCTCGCGCTGTCGTACCGCGGGAGCGGTACCGGCGAGGCGGCGGCGGCCTGCGCGACTGCGGCCTCCCACGATCCGAAGAGCTCCTTGACACGCGTAAGCGTCGGCTTGACGCGCAGAGCCCGGACGGCAGTTGCGCGCGCATTGCGCGGAAGATCCCGCAGATTCAGCCGCCCGTTGAGATCCGAGTTCCTGGGAGGGCGCTGCAGGATCCCAGACAGTGCCTGCAGCACCGCGATGACACCGTCAGGAGTAGCCGTCGGCAAGCCCTTGGCATAAAATGCCTGACGCAGGCACGTCTCGCATATATCAAGCGCATCAACACCCAGGCGGGAGATAGCACGAAATGACAAGTCGGATTCGAGAAATTCCCGCGAACAGCAGGCGCATATCTTTCGCATGGCAGGCCGCGAGGAAATGCCGAGCTGCCTGGACCGGCCCCAGGCGAACGCCAGGAGAACGTTGACCCAGGAATATTCTCGGCACAAAGGATCGGAATCCCGCCAGGCGCGGAGCACGGACTCCGGGATCAGCGTTTCCAGATGCGACAAGAGAGGAATCTGCCACGCCCATTGGTACTCAGCCACGGCCTGCCGGACCGCCTTATCATACTCAGGCAGCCACCACACCAGGATGTGGTCGTTCTCCGTCAACCGTAGCGACGGTCCGTAACGCCAATCATCAGACACGACCATTGCGGTCTCGCTGCTGACGTCCCGCCCGTCCAGGGAGAAAAGCGCACTTCCCAGTCGATCTCTATCACTGTCTGCGGGTGAATCCTCTGAGGAAACCATCGGCCTTCTCCTTCGATAATCCATCTTTCACTTTGAAGGTGCAGCCATTGCAGCGGCTCTAAGCGCCCGGTAGAGCAACTGCTGATCACCGAGCCGGTGCCGCAGTTCACGTTCCAGGCCCCCGATGGGAACGAGGTTCTGCGGAGCGCGGGGATCCTTGTGCGGCGTGCTGGCCAGGGGCGGGAGCAATCGGGTGGTCAGGTCAGCGAGCTGGCTCACATTCGCTGGTGGCAGCTCTGCCGAGCATTCGAGGCGGACGATTCCTGACCAGGGCACGCCGGGCGTGCCGGGAAGCTGCAGGTACCAGGAGGTACGTCGCCAGGAGGTGCCCATCGTGAATGCGGGCGTCCGCTGCCCTGTTCTGAGGGCGGCGACGATGGCCGCTTGCTCGGCAGGGAGGTACGTGGCGTGGTGGGTCTTGATGTAGCCGACTGTTCTGTCGAGGTGGGTTCGGCCGCGGAGCGGTCCGTCGACAATGAGCAGGTCATCCTCGGATGGATGCTGGGCTCGGTATGTCATCGCGAGTTGGACTTCGGCGTTGGTAAGCCGCTGCTGCAGTGCGAGGGAGAGCTGGTCGAGTCCTGGACCGGCGGCGAGCCGGGCAGGGTAGCGGGCCGAGCTGGTAGCGATGTCGGTGGCGTCGGGTGCGGCTGTGAACAGGCCGCGCTCGACCATGACGTTGGCGATGTGTGCTGCCCCGTCGCAGGTGACTAGCCCGGCGGCGAAGGATGCGGCTATCCCTGGGGCAGGCTGCGGGTTTCGGCCGTGTACCCAGATGCGCGCGTCGATCCGACGTACCCCATCCAGGAACAGGACCGTTCCGGGCAGCCGAGGAGCGGGATCTGGGTCGAGCGGCCGCCACTGCGAGGCGGGTATTTCCAGGTCGAGGTTCAGCTCGGCGCTGGATTCCTCCAGTACACCCCCGTCGAGCTCGTCGCTGAAGGCGAGTCCGTAGCCCGGATCCCACGGGTCGACGGTGAAGGAGACCCGGGCAGCCGTCGTCATACCTTTTCCTTGCGCAGCGTCGATGTCGTTGCGGTGCGGGCGACGACGAAGCGGACGGGGACGCGGTCGGCGAGCGCCGGGACGTGGGTGATGATGCCCATCATGCGGTCGGAGTCGGAGGCCAGCCGTTCCAGGGTGGTGCCGACGGTTTCGAGGGTGTCCTCATCGAGGGTGCCGAATCCTTCGTCCAAGAACATGGAGTTCAGGTCCCGCATCCCGGCGGAAAGCCCGATGACCTGGCGCGACAGCGCCAAGGCTAGGGCGAGCGACGCCTGGAATGTCTCACCGCCGGACAGGGTGTGCACCGGGCGCCTGGCGCCGGCATCCTGATAGTCGATAACAACCAGGTCGTTGCGATCGTTGCGATCGAGCTGGTACTGGCCCCCTGATAGCTCCATGAGGGTCGTGGACGCCTCCGCCACTAGGGAGTCCAGGGCCGTACCGCATAGCCACCGCTCGAACGTGTTGGCCCGCAGCAGGTTGCCGAGCATGGCGGCGACCTGTTCCTCTTCGCGGTGCGCCCGGATCTGCTTGTCCAGCCTGGCGGCCTTCTTACGATCCTCCTGCACAGCTGCTAGCTGGTTCTGGGCTCGTTCCTGGTGGGTAGCCACGGCGGCTGAAGCATATGCCGGGTCGGTGACATCGCTGATGCCATGCTCGTCTAGGAGGGCGGTAAGGGTGCGTCGGTCGCTGGCGACTTCCTGGAGGAGGGTGTTTGCTGCTGCGTCGAGGGTCGGCTGCTGTTGGCTGTGCTGGGCGTGCTGGGCGTGGGCCCAGCCAGTCAGTGTTTCCCAAGCAGCGGCTAGGTCGCTGTCGTCGATCGCCGGGGCACCGAGTAGGACCAGCGAATCTCGTGCGCTGCTGAGTTCGGCCCGCGCCCGCCGTTCCTCTTCCGTGAGGGACTTGCGGGTCTTCTCGGCGGCTGACAGGGCTGTGCGCCTGCTTTTTGCCTCTTTCTGGGCCAGGGTAAGCGCCTCGTCGGCCACGGTGATGGTGTGGATCGACGCAGCGACGTCGGCTTCGCTAGGGGCGTCGGCCAGTGTGGCTGAGATCTTGTCTAGTTGCTCGTGCGTGCCGGCGACGGCGCTGCTGGCCCGTGTAGTGGCGGTGACCGTCTCCTGATGAGCGGCTCTGACCTGACGGAGGCGCTGGTCGGCTGTGTCAACTGCCTTCCGGGCTTGGGTCAGATGGGCAGGGGCAGGATGGTGCGGGAGCGACGTGACAGGCTGCAGGCACACGGGGCAGTCTTCGCCGATGTGCAGGTCGTGGGCCAAAGCGGCCGCGGCGTGTGACCGTTCAGTGCGGGCTCGATCGTCTTGAGCCAGTTGTAGTTCCCGTTCTGCTGCCTCGAGTCCCCCCGCCGTGCGGTCTTGGGCCACTTGCCTCGCCGCGAGGTCCTGTTCCTGCCGTTCGAGCACAGAGGTCAGTTCTCGCCGGTCGCGGTGTGCCTTGCGGAGCATCTCCATGTGGGTCTTGTCGGGCAGCGCATCGCGGGCCTGCTGGGCAGCCGCTTCGGCTTTGTCGGCGGCATCACGCTGCTTCTTGCATTCGGCCTCCAGCTGATCTGCTCCGACTATCCTGCGGGCCAGGTCTGGAAGGTGGGCAGGGGTATGCACGGAGACGAGCAGACCGGTTTCCTCCCGTGCTTCGTGGGCCTGCCGGGCCGCTTGTTCTGCTCGTTCCGTGAGCCCGGCCAGGGATTGCAGCTTGCCCGCGACGGTCCTGGCTAGGTCTGTAAGTTCGGTGACGCGGGCGGCCGCGCGGGTCTCGGCTTCCTCGGTCGCGCCTGCCAGTTCCTGCCGCGCGTGTTCCGCGTTGCGGGTCCGTTCGGCAGCAAGCTTGGCGCGCTCCCGGGCCCGCTGGCCGACCGTGTTGTACACCCCGAACGCCAGCAGTTCCACCAGCAGGTCCTGCCGGGCGGCCGCCTTAGCGTGCAGGAACTCCGAGAACTGGCCCTGCGGCAGCAAGACGGACTGGGTGAAATGCTCATACGTCAGGCCCAGGATGTCCTGCACGCCGGACTTGACCAGGTCGGGCCCTTCGGCGAGCTGCTCGATGCTGGACCCCAGGATGTCCGCCAGCGGGCCGCTGGCCGGGACCTGCGGGTCGAGCAGCTCGAGCCGGGCCTCCTTGGTGTGCACCAGGCCCCTTGCGTCGCGGGTCAGCGCCCGCACCACGCCGTACCGCTTGCCTGCTGCCTCGAACACCAGGCAGACCCTGCAGGCGTTCGCCGCGGGCGCCAGGGCCTGGGCGATCACGTTCTCCTTCCCCCACCGGGGGACCGTGCCGTACAGCGCGAAGCACAGCCCGTCGATGACCGTGCTTTTCCCCGAGCCGGTGGGACCGACCAGGGCGAAGAAGTCCACGTCGGTGAAATCAACATCGGCAGGCTGACGGTAACAGCCGAAGCCGTCCAACAGCAGGCGCAACGGCCGCATCACGCCTCCCCAGGGACCGACAGAGCGGGATCGGCAGCATCGCCGGATCCGCCGGTGACTTCATCGAGCAGTTCGGCGAACATGGCCGCGATCCGCGGGTCGTCGATGTCCTGCTCGCTCAGGTAGTCGGAGAACAGTTCCTGCGGGCTGCGGCCGATCCGGCTGGGCCGCTCACCATCACGGACGCCGGGCCGCGGCCGGTGCGCGTCGTCGAGCATGACCTCCAAGGCGTTGGGGAGTTTCTCCCGGACCATGTCGCCGAGCCCGGCCCGGCCCGGCTCGGCGAGCACGACCCGCAGGTAGGCATCGCCCGCCTGCTCGCCTTCGGCGATCACCTGATCGAGAGTCCCCCGCAGCGTGCGGAGCCGGCGGCCGCCCGTGATGGGCACCGGGCGGGCATCAGCGCGGATGCCGGGCTCGGCGGTGACGAGCAGGGCGCCCGGCTCGTTGGTTTCCTCGCCGAAGTCGATGGCCAGCGGAGACCCCGAATAAAAGATCGGGCACGGGCCCGGGATCTCCTGCTGGCGGTGCAGATGCCCCAGCGCCACGTAATGCGCGGTGAGCGGGAACATGCTGGCCGGCAGCTCGTAGTCCAGGCTGGTCTGCACCTCCCGCTCGCCGCCGCCACGGCGCCCGCCCAGCAAGGTCGCATGCGCCATGACCACGTTCACCGCGTCCGCGGTGAAATCGGCGGTGAGCAGCCGTACCATCTCTGCGACCCGCTGGGCGTAGTCCAGGGCGTGCTCGGCGAACTCATGCAGCAACACCTCCGCGGCGCGCACCGCATAACGGTGCGACAGGAACGGAAGCGCCGCGACCCGGGCCGTATCGCCCGACCTCGTTCGCAGGGTCAGCGTGCCCCCCGAGTGGGGGCGCTTGGGGGTGCCGAGCACGTGCAGCCCGAGCTGGCCCAGCACCGGCCGGTACACCGCGTCCAGCAGGCTCTGGTTGTCGTGATTCCCGGCGATCATCACCACCTGGCAGCCGTCCTCGCGCAAGGCCAGCAAGGTCCGCATGACCAGGCCCTGGGATTTCGCGGTCGGCGCGGCGCTCTCGAACAGATCCCCCGCGACCAGCACCAGATCCGCGTCTTCGTCCCGGGCGGCCTTGACGATGCTGCCGAGCACGGCGACGTGCTCCTCGTACCGGTCCCGGCCCTTGAGGACCTTGCCGACGTGCCAGTCGCTGGTATGAAGAATCCTCATCGCTGCCTTCCTTCCGGCCTTCTCATGGGCCGAGCTCGCCTAGAACGGCGGCACGTCGTCGTCCGCGCCCGGGATAGTGGCGAACGGATCCGCGGGCCTGGCAGGCCCGGTGTCGTGGCCCGCCCACTCCCCCTTCTCACTCGGCCGGGTCGCCCACGCTGGGAACGGGAAATCCACCGCCAGCGGCACCGGGATGTCAGGTTGGGCGATGAACATCGTGCCCGGCTTGGCCAGCGTGGCGCGCTGCCGCTGCGCCGGCGGCAAGTACCCGTACTCCGGGCGCGCCGCCTCGGCCGCATCCAGCCGCCCGGCAACCCGGATCGCGCAGTTCGCCAGGATCCGCCGCTCCACCTCACTGGCCGTCTGCTGCGCCCCGATCAAGATGACCCCGAGAGACCGGCCCCGCTCGGCCAGGTCGAGCAGGATCTGCTTGATCGGGCTATCACCCTCCCGCGGCGCGTACTTGTTCAGCTCATCGAGCATCACGAACATCAGCGGCCGCGCCGTGCCCTGGCGTTCCTTGCGGGCGAACTCGGTCCGCAGCGTGACACCGACCACGAATCGCTGCGCCCGGTCCGGCAGGTTATGAAGATCCACCACAGTCACCTGAGCGCGTGACGTGCTGATCGACCGCTCCCCTCGATGCGCCAGATCCCCGCGGACGATCACTGAAAGTGGCGCCACCGCCGACCGCAACCTCCGCAGCAGGGCATTGACGCTGCCCGTCACGGTGCTCCCTGCCACCCAGGACCCGCGAGTGCCGTCATCGCCCAGCTCGGCTTCCAGCAGGCTGACCAAGTCGCCGAAGGTACGGATGATCTTGTCATTGGCCGGGTCGACACCCTGGACGCGGACCGCGCCCTCATCCCCGGCCGGGACGGCGTCCCGGCGTAGCCGCGCCGCGACCTGGGCGATCAGCATCGTGTACTGAGCCCGCTCGTCCTCCGCGTCGGCGAACACGAATGGCAGCAGTTCATCCCGGCAGAACTCCGTCAGCGTCCAGAAAAACGGGCTGACCGCCCTGTCTCGGGCGAAGACGTCCGGCGTACCTGCCGGGTCCCCTTTACGGGGCGGCGCGAAGACGCGAACGTTGGCGAACGGCGTGGCGGGCAGCCCCAGCGCTGCGTAACGCTGCTCCTGGCTGGTGGTCAGCTTGCTGTTGGCGTAGTCCAGGAACAGCAGATCCTCGCCCTTGACGCTGAACACCAGCGCCTTGGTGTTATGCGCCTCCCCCGCCAGCACCCCGCAGTTCGCGATCGAATGCAGCAAGAACATCGCGAACGACGTCTTGGTCGCGATCCCTGACACCCCCGAGATCGACACATGCGCACCCCGCGTGCCGTCAAGGAACTCGAAGTTGACGTACACCGGCTGCCCATCCCGGCCAAACCCCACCGGCACTCGCGAGGCACCCATCTCATCGAAATACAGCGCCGACTCGCGCTGTGCCCCCACAGCACGCCTCACCTGAGCCCCCGGAAGCGGCGGCACATACAACTCCGGCTCAACCCGGGTGACGGCCACCTCCGCCACCTCACACACCTCTGCCGGCAGCGCACCCTGCTCAATCAAGAACACGTCCGACGCAAACCGCGCCCCCTCATGTACTGCCTCAATATTCGTCACCACACCCGCGATCTGAACTCCCGGCTGGCCAGGCAACGGCCGCTGAGTCACCACCACGTCATCAAGCTGCACGTATTGTCCCGGGGCCAGCCCTACCGAGAACTGCAGCGGGGTCGCGGGCACTGTGCCCACGACCAGGCCCAGCGCGTCAGTATTCAGTCGGTCCGGCAAGGACACCACTTGCTCGGCAGAGTTAGCCTGCGCGTCGCCATCGTGACTTACTTCATGCTCCGCTGCACCTGTCATCAGACCCCCAAATAACTCATGTCGCTAGCTGTCCGGAGCCTACGCCCGAGTCACGACATTAAGAGCCCGTTTGATGCGAGGAACCGGTGCCGACTGCTTGTCTCGCTGGTACTCAGACCTGTCAGTAGCCAGCATATTCGTGGCCGAGGAGCGTGTGTACAGTACCTATCCGGTCAGGCGGACGGCGATCGGGGTGCTCTATGGACTCCAGACGGTCAGACCTAGTCGAGCCGGATTCTCAGCAACGAAGGCCACGCTGAACCTAGCCCGCGTTACAGCAACGTAGAGCGAGCAACTCGGTGTCTCGCCGATGGGCTTCCCTTTCCGTAGGAAATCGATCATACCCGCTGTCGGGCCTATCAGGACTCGGGGAACGCTTAGACCCTTCGCGATCGCAATATTCATGAAGGGGAGATCCAGTGACTTGCAACAGTTCGCGTTGTATCGAACGCAGAGCGGGCTGTAGCGGGCTACGTATTCGTCGACATGTCCAGGAGATATTGCAAAAATGCCATCATGGCCTGTGACATCTGTATTCTGCGAGACCGTCCTGCCGAACCCCCAACTATCGTCGAAGATGGTGTCCGCAAAGTCGGCGATCAGTTGATTCGACCGCCAAGTGATAGTCTGGTGAAAGAAATCTAGATTACCACGGCTCTTCTGCTTTTCGAACCAAGTCTTGATGCTAATTCCCTTATACTGTTTGTTCTTTGGATCTCGGATGTTGGTCTGTATGAGAGCCTGCCGAACATCACCAACGAGGTTCAGCTCGATCGGCGAAGTCATCAGCTCCGCTAGTATTTCGAGGTCGTAGCCGTTGAGGTCTTGTACCTCATCAATGTGAATCTCTTGGTAGATGCGGCTTAGCCGGTCCAGCACCGCGCTGGAGCTGGCCTGATGAGTTTCAAGGGCAAGCTGGGCGAGGTGCAGCTTGTAGGCTCGCCCATCGCTGTCGAGAAACCTCGACTCGCCAGTGGCGAACCTGCCCGGATCGCCGTCAAAGTTAAGGCCGCGCAGGCGCCTACCAGGGAATCTGACAGGCAGATAAGGGCGCACCCAGTGGCCGAGCAGGAAGCTGAACCAGCCCTGGACCTCGACGCCCGCTTCAAGGGGACGATGGCGGGCCAAGCGACTGACCAGTTCTCGCTGGTTATTTTGAGTGTACGTCAGTACCAGGATCTGCTGCCCTCTCGGCGCCGTGCGACATCGATCGACGATTGATTGCGTCTTTCTGCCGCCAGCGACGGCAAGTGTGAGCCTATTCATCGCAGCAGATCGACGGCCTCGTTGATGTAGTCAGGGAACGTGATGGACTCGTCAGCATCGAGGAGCCGTAGGGCCCACTCCGTCTTGTTGTTGGTCATCCAGGTCTGAGGATCGGCTTGGTCGGTGATCCTCAGCACTCGCCGTAGGACCTGCTCGTCGTTGACGGAGCAGATCTGAGGCTCCAAAGTCTTGCCGCTGGCCGGGTCGCTGACCAGCATCGTGCGCTTGCCATTGACAAGTAGATGGCCGACCGCCCTACGGATGTCGCCCGGCGAACGCCCGTCGTTGTCTTGGAGGGCGACAGCCTGTCTGTCCAAGCAGGCGCAGAGCTCAAGTGCCCGTTTGAAGGTCAGTCCGCCCATAGAGACGATGTCGATGCCGTCTTCGGACGGCATCTTGCCCACCCTGTCCTTATAGGCACGCTCTAGGGCGATGGTGTCGGACGGGCCTTCGACAAGGGCGAGCTTGTTTGCGAGGACCAGACGCAAGGTGTCGTAGCCAGCGAGTTTTCGGAAGTAACTCGCGGTGTCCTCGCCGAGATCCGCGAGCTTGGTGGTCCTGTCACCGTGCAAGAGCAACAACTTGTCAACGCCGAGTCTGTTCAGGACAAAAGAGCTGTGCGTTGTCACAAACAGCTGCTGATCATCGCCTGCGAGAGCCTTAATGCGGGAGATCAATCGGGTAAGGCTGGTGTGCGATAGGTGATTCTCAGGCTCCTCGATCAGGATGAAAGTTGAGGTCCCTCTTATCCTGCTCATTGCTAGGGCGACCTTTATGGCCGCTTGCTGGCCTTGACCGGCCATGGCAAACGGAATGTCGTCGACCTGCGGGACGATGCCGACTTCCCATGAGGCCCTCGACGACTGGTCCATCTGCAAGCCGATTGGGCGATCATGCAGTGAGGAGTGCTCGGCGGCAAGCCGTTCATTGATGTCAGTTAAAGTGCTGTCCGTAATTTGCTGGCGAGACTTCCGATGGGCTATTGAGATGCGCGCTCGCTCCTTGCTGTCGAGATGCTCGCTGAGCATCTCCCGCGTGTGATAGTCCACGCCTGAGGTTGAGCGGATGGTGCGCGAGTCGATAAAAGAGGCCGTAAGCTCCTTCGGCCTCTGGTTTAGGAACCTATCTCCGAAGTCCTTCCAGTCGACGTCATAGAACTCAACCGGCAGGACACTGGGCGGTGCGTCCTGAAGATATGCTTCGAACTCCTCCGCGTACTCATCATCTGGGGCGATCCGCATCAGGACGCCGGGACAATCTGCTTGTTGCGAATTGTGAACACCACGCAAACGCTGGAACTCGTCGCAGTCAGCCAGATAGAGCTCGATCAGGATCTCTGGAAGCGGCACTTGTTCCAACGTGCCGTATTTCGTGAAGAACTCCGTCACCTTAGCTCTATTGAACCAGAACGGATTGAGTTCCTCGCGCGCCCACCGTCCGTTAACCTTGCCGGTCAGGACGAGCGCAATGGCTTCAAGCAACGTCGACTTTCCAGACTCGTTATCACCGACGATGACGTTCAAACCAGCATTCGGGCTGAGATAGAGGTTGTTAAATCGCCGATAGCCTCTTATAACTATACGGTCAATCATGATCTCGTTCATTTCTCCGTTACGCTTTCGCTGCCGTGCGGCATGCCGGACAGAGCGTCGGTTTACGGCCGCGGACTCGCATGCGTTCGAAGCGGCGGTTGCATTCTTGGCAGACAAGCACTTCGACTTCGGCATCCTGGCCGATTGCGCCCGGTATGCCTCCGGAGGGAGGGGCGGACACGACAGCGGTATGGGTGCGTTCCAACCGGACCTGGCTCTGTGGCCTGGCTGCAGCTTCAAGTTTCGCGATGGCCCGGTTGCGGCGCTTGATGAGGTCCTCGACAGCCTCTTCCCGTGCCGCCCGCTGCCCGTATAGGGCAAGACCACGTTCGGCCCACCATTTACAGGCCTGCCAGTCCCTCTTCTTCTGCTGGCGTATTGCCATCTGCCGGTACGTGTCCAGCAACGGGATCTTGCCCCACTTGGTTATAAAGGCCGCGCAGATGCCTTCCATCTCCGCGTCGTGGCGGGCACACGCCTCGTCGTACTCGGCCAGGGCTGACTCGTACAGCTCACGCGACCGGTACAGCCGTGCCTCCAGCTCGGCGAACTGGAAGTGCCGGTCAATCGGGTCGGGATCAGCAGCGAGCAACTCGCGGAGTTTCGCGATCGCCGGCCGGTCAGCCTCGGGGAGGTCGTTGAACCACGACAGGTCGTACGAGTCATCCTCGGCATCGGTGAGCCAGGCCTCTGTGAGGCCGGTCCGCATGACGCCATCCGCGCTCGCGTGTCCCGGTGGCGCCAGCCCCGAGGAGGCTGAGCGGACCCCGAAGTCGGCAGGGTCGTGTTCCAGCCACACTCCTAGCCGCCCGGGACCATCGTCGTAGAAACCGCCGCCCACGATCACCCCGTGCAGGGCAATGTAGCCGCCGCGCACAGACATCAAGCGCTGCAGGCCCGGCAGATACTCCTGCGCCGTAGCCCGCGGCAGATAGCCGATAACCTGACCGTCAATCTGCACGGCGATAGCGTTCGTGTCATACGGATTCGTGGGCTCTGGAACCAGCACCGCCACGACGTGGCGGCGAATCCGGTCTCCAAGGGTCCCGCCCGACAAACGCCACAATGCGTCCTGATATGCGAGTTCGCCAACCACCTCAAGATCATCTTGCCCGCCGAGCAAGGACACCGTTACGGCAGTCGCCTCAATCCGCGTGGATACTGAAGTTCCACGCCCGCCCCTCAAACGGTCCAACAGCCCCATCTAACCTCCCCACCGCTGGCGAAAGACTAGTGGGAAGATTCGGCCGACGCCACCCAATCGCGGCACGAGAGTGCAAGGTGTGATGTGGTTTAGCTTTAGGAGCGCAGGTCATGCGTGCGGTTCGGGTGCATCGGCCACGGGGTCTTTCCAGTCATCTGGCGGCACGATCTTGGCCTCGATGCGGGCATGTTCTGCGAGCAGGTAAAGCAGGTTCGATCCGTCAATGAGCTCGATCGGCTTGTTTCTGGCGAAGTCGAAGCTTGCCTGCCCGTACCCGGATGTGGTTACCAGGATTCCCTTGCTGGCGCCTTCGTTTTGCAAGGTTCCGAATAGGTCCCGGACGGCGGAGACGCCGACAGTGTTCTTATACCTTTTTGCCTGGATGACCACCTTGCCGCCGAAGATCGGCCGCGGGTCCCAGGCCACGCAGTCGACGCCGCCGTCGCGGGATGGCCGTGTCTGCCGGGCTTCCAGGCCCATCTTGGTGAATAGGTTCTGGATCAGGGCCTCGAATTCGAGGAAGGTCAAGTCCATGAGGTTGGGGCGCTGGTCAAGCTGTGACAGGGCATCTGTTTCGGCGACGAACCTCGGGTCCACCATGCTGAACTCAAGCACCGGCCGTACTGGCAGCAGTTCGGCCGGGCTCTTCGAGACTCCTGCTGAGAGATGCTTCAGGCACGCCAGGGGCTCGATGTGTGACAGGTCGAGCTCGCTGAACGATTCACGTGTGGTGCGCACCGTCACCAGGCACGGCCGGATACGCTGCCCGCTTCCCGGATCGGTGGTGTCCACGACACCGTTGAACACCACCGTGTCGAGATGCCCGCCCTTATCCGACCGGAAGAGCTCATACAGCGTCCGGATGGCAACCTGCGCTACAGCCGACGCATACAGGGCCTTGATCTGGGACTGAGGTCGTGCGGATTCGGCGATCGTGTCACTGGCCTTGACATATCGGTAAGCCTTGACCGCCGACACTACCTCAACCGTCGGCAGTTCATACTCGACGACAGCCTGCCGGGATTCCGGCACGTAAGCGAACTTGAATGCCTGCGGGAATCTGCCCGGGTATCGGGAAGAGTCCAG
>Ga0116216_10000650_pt1 | contig 26560 bp, 22 predicted proteins | sample Sb_taG_11_FD_89696 | JGI IMG/M metagenome (GOLD analysis project Ga0116216, IMG submission 89696) | Peat soil microbial communities from Weissenstadt, Germany - Sb_50d_3_AS metaG | ecosystem: Environmental > Terrestrial > Soil > Wetlands > Peat | place: Germany: Weissenstadt | collected 2010-09-21
CAGTTGGGGAGGCTGAGGCGATTGTTGCCACTTCCCAAAGGCCATGCGCATGGGTTCGTCCCAAACGTGGCGGCGGACCTGTGTCTTCGGACTGGATATTGGGCTTTGCGACGCGACGCGGCGTCGCCGAACAGGGCTAGGGAAATCGTATCGTCGACCACCCAGGGCTCTGCATCGACGATGCGATGCAAAGCCCGGAGCATGCCCACCCCAAAGGCGGTTTGGCTTGCTCCGGGCATCAAGCGCATGTCACAGACTAAAGATATCGGTCTAGCGTGGAAGAATGACGACGCCCTCGGCCGCGGATCCACGCATCCCGATCACAGATCGTGATAGAGGTAGAACTCGTAGGGATGCGGCCGGATCTTGACCTCTTGCAGCTCTTTTACGCGCTTGTACGAGATCCACGACTCGATGAGCTCGCGCGAGAAGACCCCGCCGTCAAGCAGGTATGCGTGGTCGTCCTCGAGCGCGGCCAGCGATTCGTCAAGACTCCCTGGGACCGACTTGATCTTGCGCGCCTCGCGCTCGGGCAGGTCGTAGATGTTCTTGTCGATCGGGCCGAAGCCGGCGCGCGTCGGATCGATCTTGCGCTTCACTCCGTCGAGGCCTGCCATGAGCATCGCCGAGAAGGCGAGATACGGGTTTGCGGCCGGGTCCGGCGGCCGGAACTCGATGCGCTTGGATTTCGAGAATTTGGCCCCGGTGAAGAAGATCGGGATGCGGATCGCGGCTGAGCGATTGCCCTTGGAGAACGCCACGTTGACCGGTGCTTCGTAATGCGGCACGAGCCGTTTGTACGAGTTCGTCGTGGGCGCGCAAAAAGCCATGAGTGAATCGATGTGCGTCAGCAGGCCGCCGATGTAGTACAGCCCGAGCTGCGAGAGCTCGGCGTAGCCACCCGCCGAGTAGAACAGGTTCTTGCCCGCCTTCCACAAGCTTTGGTGCACGTGCATGCCCGATCCGTTGTCGCCGAAGAGCGGCTTGGGCATGAAGGTGACGGTCTTGCCGTGGCGCCGTGCCACGTTGCGCGTCACGTACTTGTAGATCATGACGTTGTCGCACTGCTGGAGCAACGTCTCGTAGCGGATGTCGATCTCGGTCTGGCCCGCCGTGCCGACTTCGTGGTGGTGCATCTCGACGTCGACGCCCCACTCTTTGAGTCCGAGTACCATCTCCGAACGGATGTCCATGTGCTTATCGGAGGGTTGCACGGGGAAGTAGCCCTCTTTGGGCCGCAACGCATAGCCGAGATTCGCGCTCTCGCTCTCGCCGGAGTTCCAGTGTCCCTCTTCGGAGTCGATGGCGTAGCCCGTCATGTAGGGCAAGATGTCGAAACTGATGTGATCGAAGATGTAGAACTCGAGTTCCGGCCCGAAGTAGGCGGTGTCCGCGATGCCGGTCTTCTTCAAATGCGCTTGCGCGCGCTGCGCGATGTTGCGCGGGTCTCGGCTGTACGCGGTCTGCTCGCGCGGGTCGAAGACGCTGCAGATGAACGACGCGGTGGGGATGTTGCAGAACGTGTCGACGCGCCCCGAACCGGGGTCGGGTAGCAGCACCATGTCGCTCTCTTGGATCTCCTGGAACCCACGGATGCTCGACCCGTCGAAGCCGATGCCGTATGCGAACGTGCCCTCATCGACTTGGTCTGCAGGCAATGAGGTGTGCTGCCACATCCCGGGCATGTCTATGAACTTGAAGTCGACGACTTTAGCGCCGCACTTCTTGATGAAGGCCAGCGCGGATTTCGCTGCTGAGGCAGGTGGCACGTGATCGCTCCTCTCCAGATCGAACTGTTGGCATCCGAACCATCGGAACTTGACGCATCGGACCTTTAGGTCCGATTTTCCCGATGCACGCCTAGGCTTTCAGGAAATCGGCCACGGTCTTTTAGCCTGCAGGCAAAGCGTGGGCCTCCGCCTTTGGCCATGTGGCGTTGTGGATAACTATGTCTGACAACCCCGGCAGAAGAACGTGCTCTCGCCCCCGGCGTGGACCGATGAGATGCGGTGACCGCAGCGCGGGCAGCTCGCCTTGCCGCGCGCATGGACCCGCATGAAGGAGCGGTCCTGGCGATGGAGTTTGTGCTTGCCGTCGGCGTATTGCCGCTTCACGGTGGCGACGGCGGCGGTGAGCACCGAGCGCATCGCATCGTAGAGCGCACGGCGCTCGACGTCGGATAACGTCGAGGCTCGGCGCAGCGGGCGCAGTCTGGCTTCGAAGAGGATCTCGTCCGCGTACCCCTTGCCGATGCCGGCGACGAAGACCTGGTTGCGCAAGACGTTCTTGAGCTCGCCACGGTGGCGTCGCAGCCGCGCCGCGAACGTCTCGAAATCGAGCGCGGGATCCAGCGCATCAGGTCCGAGATCGGCGAAGTTTGGGATCTCGGTCGCGGGATCAGCCGTGAGGTAGACCCGGGCCATCAGGGTGTTGTCGAGGAATCGCAGGTCTTCGGCGCCGGAGAGCTGGAGCGTGAAACAGGTCGCGGGGAGCGCGGGAGCGCCGCGGCTGCAATAGGCGAAGCGCCCGCTCAGCATGGGGTTGATGACAAGCTGCGCACCCTGGTCGCGGAAATCGAATATGAGGAATTTCCCACGCCGGCTGACTCGAGCGATGGTGCGCCCTGCAAGGTCGCGGCTGAAATCCGCCGGAGGGTACCGGATGACAAAGGCGCGTGCCGGTACGGTGATGACGGCGAGGATGGATTTGCCTACGGTATAGGTGGTCAGCGCCTCGCGCAGCAGCTCGAGCTCAGGGAGTTCCGGCACATCGCCGCCAGGTCAGGAGCTCGGCACCATCAAGACCTGCTGTGTGATCGTCTGGTCTTGGATGACGGTGACCGTGACCGGTTCATTGTCGAGACCAGCGGCGTGAGCGTCGATTGCGTGCGAACCGATCGGCACCGGGGTGACCGTCGTCTTGCCCGAGGCATCCGTCAAGTTTTGCGCGGTCGTGCCACCGATGGTCACGAGCACGCCGGCGACCGGCTGGTTGTTGCTGGCGAGCACGCAGGTCACGTTGACCGTGCCGAACTGCTGCACGCCGATGGCGTTTGGATTCGGACAGCCCCATAGGCCCAAGGTCGCACATACCACGGCGACCGAACCGGCTGCCCTTGCCCATATGGTGGACTTTTTCATATCAACTGGCACTCAATTCGGCGCTTACGGCCATGCTAGAAGGCTTTCTGAAAGCGAAGTTCGCTCCAAGGCCGGTCACACCTCGTCCCCCCTCATTGCAAGCCGGACGCCGGAGAGTTATACTCGTGCTACCTATGAACCGACACATGCGGCTGGTCGCCATGATGGTGGCTGCGATGGCCTTCATGGTGGCGGGTTTTGCCGTTTGCGCGGCGGACGAGGGGACCGTCATCAGCTCCGAGTCCCCGGGTGCGCTGCTGGCCCAAGCCCAGGCTGAAGCGGACGCTGGCCACAATAGCGCCGCAAAAGACATCTTGGTCACGGCTGTGGCCGCGTACCCGTACGACATAGCTCTCGTGAAGCTGCTCGGCGACGTCGACTATCGGACGGGCGACTACAACGGAGCAGTCGCGGCCTACGAGAAAGTGCTCGCGGTTAATCCCAACGACAAGGACGTGCACAACCGGTTGGGCGGCGTCTACGCGGCGCAAGACAAGTATCAAATGGCCATCGACGAGTTTCGCAAGAGTCTGCCGCTGTCGGAAGGATTCGCAAATCTGATCCAGCTGTATCTGGACGAGGATAGGCTGGGCGATCTCGAAGCCGAAGAGACAAACGAGCTCATGCTGGCGCCGTTTGATCCTAAGGCGCATTTCGATCTCGGACTCGTCTACTATTACGAGAAGAAGTACGATCAATCAATGGCTCAGTTCGAGTCCGCGCTCAGCGAGGATTCGCACTCGAGCGACGCACGTAACGGCATAGGCATGGTCGACGGCGAGCTTGGCCGCCATGCCGAGGCGATCAACGAGTATAAGACGGTCATCGCCCAAGACCCCACCTATGCCAACGCCTGGATCAATTGGGGCGTCGAGCTCATCACGCTGTCCGACTACAAAGGCGCGATCGAGAAGCTCAATCATGCGCTCGAACTCAAGCCGAACTACGCGGTGGGCTATGGCAACCTCGGCGTCGCCTATGATTATCTGGGTGATTTCACGCAAGCCGTGGAGCTCTACGAGCGCAGTCTACAGCTCGACCCACGCGAGCGCGAAGCGTACGAGAATCTCGGCAGCCTGTACTTCAATCACGATCTGCTCAACCTGGCTGAGGCGGCGTTCATCAAAGGCCTGTCGGTCTCTCCGCACATGGCGGAGCTGCACTTCAATCTCGGCGTCGTCTACGAGCAGCAGCAGAAGTACGATCTCGCTGCCGAGCAATACAAAGAAGCGCTCAGTAGCGCCCCAAACAACGTGGAGATGCGTCAGCAGCTAGCGGAGGTGCAGGCAAAACTCGTCCACCAATAGACTTCTCGGACAACGAACAGACCTTTGCGGCAACGGACCTTTGAAGCAGCGGACCTTTAGGTCCGTTTTTTGATATTCACCCGTAGCCCGCACGACGCGGTGAAATCAGGCCCTGATAGGCTTCTACTTCGTTGCGATGACGTCGACTTCGATCAATGCGCCGAGCGGCAGAGCGCCGCACCCCACCGTGGTGCGCGCCGGGCGGTGCGCGCCCATGTGCCGTTCGTAGATCGCGTTGACCTCCCCGAAATGAGTAAGGTCGACCAAGAAGATCGAGACCTTGACGATCTTGTCGACGGCCGAACCAGCCGCGCTCAGGACGGCGCTCAGGTTGCGGAAGACCTGTTCGGTCTGTGCCGTGAGCCCGTTCGCGAGGCTGCCCGACGCGGGGTCGAGACCGACCTGCCCCGAGCAGAAGATGAAGCCATTCGCTTCGATGGCCTGGCTATACGCCGCGACGGGTTTCGGTGCGGCGGGGGTAGAAATGAATTTCATCGCCACGTGTAGTCCACCGTGGCGCGTACGGCCACCTTCTCTCATGAGGTCGTCACAGTGGCAGAAACGCTGATCTACACCAAACCTGGTTGCCCGTATTGCGCGGCCGCGCTGGAGGATTTCCGCGAGCGCAAGCTCGCGTTTCGCCAGATCGACGTGCAGCACGACCTCGCCGCCCGCGAGGAGATGCGCAAGCTCTCCGGGGGCTTGCGGGTGCCCGTCATCGTCCAGCCCGACGGCACGGTGGCCGTCGGCTTCGACGGCTCCTGAACGGTTCATTGACGGGCGTGTCCCGTCACTAGCGACCACCAGGCGTCTCTGCCGATAACTGAAAGCATAGCCACCTTTTCTGGGTGGTCGCTTGAGGATGACAGAGACCACCTTCCGTAATCCTGTGGACGAAGCACGCTGGCTCGAGAGCAGCGTGCTCAAGTCACGCCTGCTCACGATCGGGGTGGCTGCTCTCATCTTCGCGGCGCTGCCCTGGCCCTATTCGCGCTGGCTGCAAGCCGCCATCCTCGTGGTCTGGCTCGTGCAGGGGATCGTGGCCGCCACGTTCGTCCGGCGCGCGACGACCGCAAGCCAAGTGATGTGGTCCGGCCGCATCCTCCTCGCGCTCGATACCCTCACCCTCACGGTGCCGGTGCTCCTGTATATGCCGCACCTGCCCGAAGTCTGGATCGCGATGCTCATCCCCATCATGTGGGGCGGCGTGCGCGAGCGCCTCGCCGGAGCAGCCAGCGTCGCAGCGCTGGCGACCGTCGTCATCTTCATCGCTTCCGCGTTGCATCTCATCGCACCGGCCGGCGTGCCGCAGTTCGGCCGCATCCTCTTTGACGTCAGCATCATCTGGCTGAGCGTGCTCGCCATCCGCCAGCTCGTGCGCGCGGTGGCGCTGCGCAATGAAGCGCTCGCGGCGCAGCGCGAGAAGCTGGAAACGGCCTATGGCGCCCAAGCCGAGATGCGCATGCGCGCCGACACGCAAGCCGCCACGCTGAAAAAAGTGACCGAGCTCGCCGTCAGCTTGTTGCGCGAGCGCCAGCTCGACCAGCTCTTGGACCGCATGCTCGACGTCACCATGCAATCTTTCGGATTCCGCGCCGGTGCGATCTTGGTCGCCGAGCGGGAGACGGAGTCGTATGCGTATTCGGTGGTGCGCGGATACCCCGCGCCGGCCGATGAGCTTCTGCGTAAGCGCCACATCCCGTTCGCGCTCGCCGACCTGAAGATGGATAAACGCTTTGCCATCCGGCCATCCGTGTACTACGCTCCCGCGGAGCGGCAGACGTGGTACACCGACCCCGAGATCTGCTACCATCCGGATCACGTCGATCAGCGTCGCCACGGCGCGGGATCGTGGCATGAGGCTGACACGCTCACCTTCGCGCTGCGCAGCTCGTCGGGCGAGGTCATCGGAATCCTCATCCCGGACGCGCCACTCGACGGGAAAGTGCCGTCCGACGAGACCATCGACAACATCGCGTTGTTCGCGCGCTTGGCCGCAGCCGCCATCGAAAACGTCCATATCGTCGCCACGGAGAAGAGCCGCGCCAACACGCTCTCCGAGCAGAACGTCGAGATGAAGCGTTTGTACGCGAACGTCGAGGCGCTTGCCGAGGAGCGCCGGCTGCAGGCGGACCGCCTGGCGCGCATCCTCGAGCTCACCGCAGCCATCTTCCGCGAACGCAACCTCAAGACCATGTTGCAGCGCATCCTCAAGGTGGCCATCGATACGTTCGGTTTCTCCGCCGGGACGATTCTCTTGCGCGATCCGCACCGCGACGTCTACGTCCGCCACGCGGCGGTCGGCTACCCAAGCGGTGTCGAGGGCGGCGAGGTCTCAACCGCCGAGATGCTGCGCGACATGACGCCGGCGACCAAAGTGCGCGACACCTTCTACTATGTCCCTATGGAGCTGCACCACGGCGGCGGCGTATCGCGCCATCCGGACCGGCTCGAGCTGCCGCGCATCCAGCCCGGCGACTGGCATGAGAACGATCTGTTGCTCTTCCCGATCTTCGATTCGGGCGGGCAGCTCATCGGCGTGCTCTCGCCCGACGACCCGAAGGACCGGCGCGTGCCGCGCGACGAGACCATCCGCACCATCGAGGTGTTCGCGCAGCTCGCGGGCATCGCGGTCGAGACCGCGCGCCTGCGCGCATCGGCCAACGCAGACATCCCCGCCTAAACGGACCTAAAGGTCCGTTGCTTCAACGCTTTAGGACGCTCTGCTCACAGACGCAAGTACGCGTCGAGCTCCCACGGATGCACTTGCGTCCTGTACGTATCCCATTCCGCAAGTTTCGCCTCGCGTAGGCGCTGGTAGCTGTGGTCGCCGAGCGCAGCGCGCACCACAGCGTCCTCGTCAAGAGCCAGGACGGCCTCGTGCAGCGAGAGCGGCAGCTGCTCGATGCCCAGACTCGCCCGCTCGTCATCGCTGAGCGTGAACACGGCCACCTCGATCGGGTCGCCAGGCACGAGCTTGCGGCGGACGCCGTCCAGACCGGATTTCACGATGCAGGCCAGGGCCAGATACGGATTGCATGATGGGTCCGGCGAGCGCAGCTCAACCCGCACGTCACCGCCGGCTGCGTCTGGGACCCGCACGAGCGCGCTCTTGGCGCGCTGCGCCCACTGCACGTAGGTGGGAGCGTCGTACCCGGGCACGAGCCGCTTGTACGAGTTCACCGTCGGGTTGGTCACGAGCGTGAAGCCGCGCGCGTGTGCGAGTAGTCCGCCGATGTACGAGAGCCCGACGTCGCTCACGTTGGCCGGATTGCCGCTGGCCATATCGGCAAAGGCATTGGCATCGTCGCGCCGCAGATGCTGCGAGATATGCAAACCACTGCCGTCTTGCGCGACGAATGGCTTGGGCATGAACGTGGCGTCCAGGCCGTGACGCGCGGCCACGGTCTTGACGACCACGCGCGCGGTTGAAATCGCGTCGGCCAGCACGAGGACGTCCGCATCGCAGAGGTCGATCTCGTGCTGGCCGTGCGAGACCTCGTGATGGGTCGCCTCGACCCGGATGCCCATCTCCTCGAGAGCGAGGGCGACGTCGCATCGCGCCAGGTCGCCCCGGTCGATCGGGCTCAGATCGAAGTACGAACCTCGATCCGAGGTGGCAGTCGTGGGTCTGCCGTCGCGCGACTGCTCGAAGAGGAAGAACTCGAGCTCCGCGCTGGCCTGCGGGGTGAAGCCCTCGCGCTTGGCCTCCTCCAGCACGCGCCGCAGCGTGCTGCGCGTGCAGCCTTCGAACGGCGTGCCATCGGGGTTGTGCACGTCGCAGAGCAGGCGGGCCTGGGCGGGTTGGTCTGGCGGGGCGGGCAGCACGGCGAACGTATCGGCATCGGGCGCGAGATACATATCGGTTTCTTCGTGGCGGACGAACCCTTCGATGCACGATCCGTCAAAGGCGACTTTGTCCTCGAGCGCGGTGTCGAGCTCCCCGATCGGGATGGCCACGTTTTTTGTGACGCCATGGATGTCGTTGAACTGCAAGCGGACCAGACGGACGCCCGCGTCCTTCGCGCGCTTGATCAGGTCTCGCTTACTCATGGGTCTCCTCGCGCGTGTTCATCTGCCGGATGGCGAGCGCGGCTCGCAGCGACAGCTGGCCCTTGGGCGTTTTCAGATCCGTCTTGAGGATCTGTGAGATCTGGTTCAGCCTGTAGAAGATCGTGTGCCGGTGGACCGACAACCGCTCGGCGGCCTCCTTGACGTTCTCGCCCACCTCGAAGTAGAGATGGAGCGTGGCGACGAGATCGGTCTTGTGCTTGCGGTCGTATGCCAACAATGGCTCGATGAGGCCCTCGGCAAACGCCACGAGCGCATCGCGATCGGCGCCGCCGTGCAGCAGCGCGTAGATGCCGAGATCGGGGTACACGGCGACCGTGCCGCGGCCGAAGAGGCGCCGCCCGAGCGAGAGCGCGAGGCGCGCCTCACGCAGGGTGAGCGGCACCTCGAGCAGGTCGCTGCGATACGAGCCGATGCCGCAGTTCACCGACGTGGCAGCGCCGGCGTCGGGGAGATCGCGCAGCGCGTTGGCCGCGGCTTGGCGCGCGCGCGCCACGTCGACTTTGTGGCGGATCGGGAAGAGGGCGACGACTTGCCCGCCCGCCGCGCTCAGCGGACAGATGGCATCGGCCGGCGACAGCGCCTGATGGACGAAGTCCCTGCAGCTCGGCGAGGCGCTACCCTCGAGATCGAAGACGCCGACGAGATAGGACGGCGGCAGCGTCACCCCGACCGCGTGCGCCTGTGCCTTGAGGTCGTTCGCGTCTGAGATCTCACCACCCAGATACTGCTCCCAAAAGACGCGCCGTGCCTGACCGCGTCCGGCCCCGCGGCGTGCATATTCGACCGCCGCTGCGCTTGCCGCGATGCGCAGCGCCGGCGAGACGTCGCCGCGCGACGGGCCGCGCACGAAAAGAGTGACGTATCCTGGCCCTGCATCCACGTCGCTCTGCCCGGGCATCTGCACGCAGAGCGCGTGCAGCGACTCCGAGATCGCGCTGCGCACCACCGCGCCGTTCTTGGCGCGCTTGCCCGCCTCGAGATAAAAGGTCGAGAACGACGGAGGCAAGGGTCCAACGCCGCCGTGCGCCTCGGCCAGCGCCAGATGACGCCACTGATCGTCCTCGATGAGGACGGCGCCATGGGTCGCCTCGGCGAGCAGTTGGGCGATCGCTTTGAGGCCGCCGCCGCCTGAGATGACGCGTGCGGCTTGTTCGCTCAGAGCGGCGAGTTCGTCTGCAGTCATGATCCGATGTGGAAGAGTGTGACGACCAGGTACAACGCGGTGACGATGATGAGGCCGATGGCGGTTACCCAGGCGACCAGATTGAAGAACGGGCTATTGACGTGCTCGCCCATCAGATCGCGGTTGTTGATGAGCCGCAGCATGGAGATGACGACGACCGGCAGCAGCATGCCCGAGACGACCTGCGACCAGAAGATGATGGCCAGCAGCGGCGCGCCCGGCGTGAGCACGGGTAACGCCCCGAAGAGGATGATCCCCAGGTACAAGCCATAGAAGATCGGCGCCTCACCGAAGCGCTTGTCGACACCGGATGCGAATCCGAACGCCTCGCACACCGAATATGAGGTCGAGAGCGGCAGCACCGACGCCGCGAACAGACCGGCGTTGAGCAGGCCGACGGCGAACAGAAGGCCGGCGTACTTGCCGGCCAGCGGTTCGAGCGCGAGCGCCGCTTGCCCGGCGTCACTGACGACGATGTGATGGACGAAGAGCGTGGCGCCGCACGCCACGATGATGAAGTAGGCGACGATGTCGGTGATGAGCGACCCAACCACGACGTCGGCCTGCGAATAGCGCAGCTCTCGCGGCTTGACGCCTTTCTCGACGACGGACGATTGGATATAGAATTGCATCCATGGCGCGATCGTCGTGCCGATCACCCCGATGAACATGGCGAGGTAGGCCGACGACCACGCGAAGCTCGGCACGAACGTCTGGTGCGCGACGTCCGCCCAATCCGGTTTGGCCAGCAGCCCGGAGATGATGTAGGTGACGTAGACGAGGCAGGCGAGCAAGAAGACCTTCTCGACCGATTTGTAGTTGCCGCGCAGCACGAGCAGCGAGACGAAGATCGCAGCGGCGACGACCATAGCGAAGCGGGTGAAAATGACCCACGGGAACGCGTTGTGGAGGACGTCAGCGCTGGCCGCTACGCCGGCGAACTCGGCGACGGTGGTGAAGAGGTTGGTGATCAGCAGGCTGATCATCACGAAGACCGTGATGCGCACGCCGAACTGCTCGCGGATGAGGTCGGCCAGTCCCTTGCCCGTGATGACGCCCAAGCGGATGCACATCTCTTGGATGACGATGAGCGCGACCGTCACCGGTATGAGCAGCCACAAAAAGGCGTAGCTGAATTGCGATCCGGCGAGCGAGTACGTCGCGATCCCGCCAGCATCGTTGTCGATGTTGGCGGTGATCATCCCCGGGCCGACGATAGACAAGAAGAGCAGGAGCGAGCGCCACATGCCGACGCGCCTGCGCGGACCCCGTCTCTCTACTGTCTCGACCGCCTCCATATCGGGCGGTTTGCGCTCACTGCTTGGGAAGCCTTGCTTTCGAACGCGACTTTCCGACGCGAGGCAGCATCTTGCGCATCTTCTCCGGCAAGAGCACGTCGATGACGTCGTCCACGGTGACGATGCCCTGCATGCGGCCTTCAGCATCGACCACGGGAACGGCGACGAAATCGTAGCGGGCGATGGTCGTCGCCACTTCCTCGCGCGGGGTCTCGAGGTCCACGGTCACCACGTCATCGATGGCGATGTCGGCGACCTGCGTCTCCGGCTGTGCCTTGATGAGCTCTCGTAACGACACGACCCCGAGGATCCGCTCTTGCGGATCCAACACGTAGATGTAGTAGACGAGCTCGGCGTCTTCGGCCGCCGCGCGGATGTGCTCGAACGCCTGCGCGACCGTCAACCCCGGCGGCAGCCACAGGTACTCGGTCGTCATGAGTCCGCCCGCGGTCTCCTCGGGATGGGCCAGCAGCTCGCGCACGTCCTGCGCCTCTGCCGGTTCCATGAGCTCGAGGATCTCTTGCTGTTTGTCGGTGTCGATCTCGCCGAGCAGATCGGCGGCGTCGTCTGGGGTCATGTTCTCGATGATGTCCGCCGCGCGATCCGGGTTGAGATCTTCGAGGATGGAGAGCTGCGTGTCGACCGGCAGCTGCTCGAGGGCATCAGCCGCGGTCTCTTCGTCAAGCGAGCCGATGAGCGAGGCCTGGTCTGCAGCCGCGAGCTCCTCGATGATCGAGGCGAGGTCCGCTGGGTGGATGCGGTCGATCTTGTCTTGGGGAACGCGCAGCCGCAGGGCCTCGCCTGGACCTTCCAGGTGCAGCGGCTGCACGGCGTCCCAGGAGATGAGGGCCGAGCGGACGCCGGGCGCGGGAACGCGATCGAGCAAGCGGTCCCCCAGATAGCGCAACCCCAGCCTGCGCAGCAGACCCGGCAGGCCCACGTCGGCGGCGATGACGCGTAGATGATCTCCGGCGGGAGCGAGCTTGACGTCATTGACGCGCACGACCTTGCGTCCGTCGACGTCGACGATCTGCTTGTCGAGCAGCTCCTTCTGCAAGAGCAGCTCGTCGATAGCGACGGGTGCGCTCGAGCCCTCGAGCGGCGGAGCGCCGAGCGTCACGGCGTAGTCGGTGATGGAGACGATGCTGGAGAAGGGCGCATAGCGGACGACGCCGTCCGTGCCTTTAACGTACATGCCGACGACGGGTGGGAAGCTCTCGGAGCCGGCGACCGCGATGTCATCGACGCGGCCGATGCGCGACCGCTTTGTCCCGGTCAAGAGCTCGACCGGGCGTCCGCACAGTTCGCTGACGAACGCCTCGCGCAGCTCCACGTCATCTCCCCCTCTCGCGCGGCTTTGCAGCACCGGATCTCGACGCAACCGACCTTTGAAGCAACGGACCTTTACGTCCGTTAGTATACTACGCTTCCCTGATCGACCTATCGAGCACCGCGACCGCGTGGTCGATCTGCGAGCGATCGACGACCAAGGCCGGGGTGAAGCGCAGCGCGGAAAAGCCGGCGGGCAGCAACATGAGTCCATGGACGAAGCAACGCGCCAGCACGCGATCGCGCAGGGCGCTGTCGTGATTGCGCGTCGCGCGGTCGGTGACGAAATCGACCGCCAGCATGAGGCCTTTGCCGCGCACGTCGCCGATGCAGGCGTGGCGCTCCTGCAGTTCGCGCAAGCGGGCGATGAAATACTCGCCGAGCTCTGCTGCGCGCTCGACCAGTTTCTCCTCATGCATGACGTCCAGCGTCGCCTTGATCGCGGCCAGCCCGATGCCATTGCCGCCAAAGGTGTTCGAGTGGGCGCCCTGCACGCCGAAATCCAAGTCGGCATCCAGCACTTGCGCCGCGACTGCCACCCCCGAACCCACCGCCTTGCCGAGCGACGTGCAATTGGCGGTCACGCCAAAATGCTCGATGGCGAGCATCTTGCCGGTCTTGCCCATGCCGGCCTGGACCTCGTCATCGACGTAGGCGATGCCATGTCGCTCGGCGATGTCGCGGATGATCTGGATGAACTCGGGCGGTGGCACGATGTACCCGCCCTCGCCCTGAATGGGTTCGACGAAGATGGCCGAGACTTCGTCCGGCGGGATCAGCTGTTTGAAATACAACTCCTCGAGGATGCGGGCGCACCAGATATCGCAGCTCGGATATGACATCTTGTACGGGCAGCGATAACACGAGGCATAGGGCACGTGGTGGACGTCGGGCAGATTCGAGGTGAAGCGGGCGCGCTGCGCGATCTTGCTGGCGGTCATCGCGTTGGCTCCCATGGTGCGGCCGTGGAACGCACCGAGGAATGCGATGAGGCGCTTGCGCGTGGGTTTGTTGTAGCGGGTGGCTTTGATGGCGGCTTCATTGGCTTCGGTGCCGCTGTTGCAGAGGAAGACCCGCTTGTCTTTGATGCCGGGCACGAGCTTGATGAGCCGTTCTGCGACCTCGGCCTGCAGGGGCGAATAGAAATCCGGGCTATTGATGAAGAGCCAGCGCTCGGCTTGCTCTGCGATGGCTTTGACCACCTTGGGGTGTGAGTGCCCCGTTGCCGCCACCATGCCGTTGGTGAAGTCCAAGAAGACATTGCCGTCGACGTCTTCAACCATGAGCCCGCTGGCCTGTTTGACCACGATGGGCGCGGTCTTCGTGCCGGTCGTCAGCGTGGCGGTCTCCCGCGCGACGATGGCCTTGCCGCGTGGGCCGGGCAGGTCGTAGGTGGGGATGCCGGTCGATGTTTCGAGCATTGTACGGGTTTCGACGACGCGGAAAGGGACACATCCTCCATGAAGGGAGGCCGCATGCCGCGCTTCGCCATCGGTTTTGACTTCGACCACACGCTGGGCATCGACAACAAGCTGGAGGTCGATGCGTTTGTGCGACTCGTGCGCGATCTCGCGCCGTCCGCGCAACGCGATGTCGACGAGCAGCGCGCTCGTATTGCGATGGTGCGCGAGATCGGACACTACCGCAGCGGACGCTGCTCGATCGACCACGCCGTGGCGCTGGCGCTTGAAGACGTGTTGGGCGACGGAACGGGCGTGCAGCCGGCCATCGATGCCTTTCGCGCGCTCGCGCTGCAGATGGCTCCGGGCCACGTCCAGCCCGTGCCCGGAGCGATCGAGCTGCTGCGCGTGCTCGATGCGCGCTCGGTGCCATATGCCATCCTCACCAACGGCTGGAATCCGCTGCAACAAGTCAAGGCGGACTGCATCGGATTCGCAAAGCCCGTCTTCGTGAGTGACGACCTTGGGATTCGTAAACCGAACATCCACGCGTTCAACGTGTTGCGCGATCATTTCACCTTGCCCGCCGACAGCATCTGGTACGTGGGTGACGAACCCAAAATCGACGTGCTGGGCGCATTGGGCGCCGGCATGCGCGCGGTCTGGTTCGACGGAGAGCAGGGCAAGTTTCCGACCGACATCCCGGCCCCGACGGCGATCGTGACAGACCTGCGCGAGATCGCGGCGCTCATCCCCATCGAAGCGCACGCGAAGGACTGACGTGGTAGAACCGATCGACGGTCGATTCGCCGTCGCACGCGCGGCCGCGCGCGAAGCGGGAGCGCTGCTGCACGCCAAGCTCGGGACCCACCTCGCCGTGCGGTCCAAGGACGTGCGTTCCAATCTCGTGACCGAGGCGGACACGCAAAGCGAAGCGCTCATCCGCTCGATGATCGGCGCCGCTTTTCCCGACGACGGCGTACTGGGCGAAGAAGCCGGGCGCTCAGGCCGAGATAGCGAACACCTGTGGATCGTGGATCCGTTGGACGGCACGACGAATTACGCGCACGGCTACCGCTGCTTTTGCGTCTCCATCGCCTTCGCGCGCAGCGGCGTCGTCGAGTTCGGCATCGTCTACGACCCGATGGCCACGGAGATGTACGAGGCGCGCCGCGGAGGGGGTGCCACCTGCAACGGAGCGGCGTTGCAGATCTCCCATCACGACGATCTGCGCGACGCGTTGCTCGTGACCGGCTTCCCGGCGCACAAGGTCGATGATCCGCGCGGGAACCTTCGGCCGTTCGCAGATTTCATGCAACGCGCGCAGGCTATTCGCCGCGACGGGTCGGCCGCGCTCGATCTGTGCTATGTCGCGGCCGGACGCTTCGATGGTTTTTGGGAGCCGGGTTTGCATGCCTGGGATATCGCGGCGGGCATGCTCATCGTGCACGAGGCCGGCGGCATGACGACCGATTATCGCGGCGAGCCTGCGAGCCTTGACGGCGGGCAGATCGTCGCGTCCAATGGGAAGATCCACAACGCGATGATCGAGACGCTGCGGCCGTATGCCTAATCACGGGGTTGCTATCTCGATCGAGCGCGCGCGATGATGGCTCGCGTCGGCTGCATCGTGCTGGCCGCCGGTGAGAGCCGGCGCATGGGGAGCGCCGACAACAAGCTGCTGCTCCCCTTCGACGGCGATCCGCTCGTGCAGCGCGCGATCGACACGGCGGCGCAATCCAACGCGCTCACCTGCACGCTCGTGGTCGGCGCCCTTGCCGAGCAGGTGCTCGACACGGTCGACGTGCGGCGCTGTGCTGTCGTCGAAAACACACACTGGCGGGAGGGCATCGCGAGCTCGATCCGTGCTGGCCTCGCCCAGCACCGCGGCGATGAGGCGTGTCTTTTCATGGTCGCAGATCAGCCCTTCATCGAGATCGATGACCTCAACGGGCTCATCGCCCATCACCTCGCCGAGCGCGACGCGATCGTGGCCCTACGTTCGGGAGAAGTCTGGGGCACGCCGATGCTCTTTCCGCAGACCGCCTTCCCGGGTCTTGAGCGATTGCGTGGAGACGAGGGAGCAAAACGCTACGCGCGGGCTCACGAGTCTCAGCTGCGCTTCGTCAGGGCGCGCTCGACCCACGCGTTCGCAGACGTCGACACGAAGTCGGATTACGACGCCATCCGTCAGATCGATCCGCGCACGTAGAACGCCGCGAATTCGCCCGTCTCGGCGTCGACGATCTCCTCGATGCTCTCCACGACGGCGCCCGGCGGACCGGAGCGCGCCCATACACGCAGAGCGCTGACGTGTTGCGGCGCACCTTCGGCGACCACTTCGACGCTATCGTCGATGCGGTTGCGCACCCAACCGGTGAGCCCGAGGGAGGCTGCGAGCTTGTGCGTGCTGCCTCGGAAGAAGACTCCTTGCACGCGCCCGCGGATGATCAGATGCACTCGGCTCATTGTGACGGAACGGGCCCTTGACGCAACGGACCTTCAGGTCCGTTTATGGCGGAGGGGGTGAGATTCGAACTCACGAGGGACTTGCGCCCCTAACGGTTTTCAAGACCGTCGCGTTCAACCGCTCTGCCACCCCTCCACGCCCATGGATTAAGGGTTCCCTGTTTCTTGAAAAGAGAACGCCTCGTCACGCAGCATAACGGGGCGATACCATGTCAACGAACTTCCAGTTGGCGGATTTAGCCGCGTTCCATTGCTGTCAGCCTGGGGCGCGAAGTAGGCTACATTTAGGGCATCGGTCTGACAAGCACCTGTAATGTAGCCCAGCGGAGAATGCGATTCCACCATGAGACTGCCCTTCGTTACATCAAGGACTTCTAACGCCTGCGTGCGCCAGCCTGAAGTCCCTGGCGAGCTGACTCGCTTTGGACCTAAAGCTGGGCTACGGCCGGTTCAACTGGGAAACTTGGCCGTTTTCAGGCGGCTGGCGCTTTCAAAATGAAAGGACGGTGCTGTGGAGGATTAAGAACAGCTTACAAGTTAATTACGGGCTGTGGCTAGCGATTCGACTCTCCTGGCTGGCCGCCGTGTTCGTCTTTCGTGACAATGCTAGACGACCGCGCCTTTTTGCCATTCCAGAAAGGGTCACCATGTTAGTCAATCGCTTTATCCGCGCTGGCATTGGTGTTCTCACTACCCTCTGGTTGATCTCCCAGGCAACAGGGACACTGGCAGGTACGACCGGCACCATCAATGGGACAGTATCTAACGCCGATGGAACACCAGTCGTCGATGCGCAAGTCATAGCGTTATCTCCATCGGCGACGCAACGTGGCGTCACTGACGCTCACGGCCACTATATCCTGCTCTCGGTCCTTCCTGACACGTATACGGTCACGGCCTCCAAAGATGGCTATGACACCGTCCAACAAAATGGCATCACGGTTATCGCCGATCAGACGCAAACCGTCAACTTCGTCACGAAGAAGTCGGTGGCCACGCTTGGCAAGGTCACAGTTGTGGGCACGGCGACGGCCCTCGTGAGCCGCAGTCAGACCTCAAATATCTACGCCGTGAACTCCCAGCAGATGACCACCGTACAATCGGCGGGCGGAGGCAACAATCTCGCCAACGCGTACTCCGCGATCGACACGGTTCCCGGCATCTATCACTTCTCGAGCAACGCCGGCTGGGGACAGACGCTATATATCCACGGCGGCAGCTACACAGAAGTAGGGTACGAATACGATGGCGTGCCGGTCAACCGGGCCTTCGACCAGTACAACGGCGACACGCTCTCGACGCTCGGCAACCAACAGGTACAGGTCTATACGGGGGGCGCCCCGGCGAGCTCTTCGACCTCAACGGTCTCGGGCTTTATCAACCAGGTCATTCGAACCGGCACGTATCCGGGCTTTGCCAACCTCAATCTCGCCATGGGTTCGCCCAGCCTCTGGAACGGCGCGAAGTTCGAGATCGGCGGTGCCGTCCCCGACCAGCGCTTCACGTATTACGCCGGCGTCTCCGGCTATTCGCAAACGCTGCGCTATTACGATCAGTTCAATGGCGGTAATTCAGTCAGCAGCCCCTTTGAGAACATCTCGGCGTATAACTCGGCGCTCTTCACGTTCTACGGAGAAGGAACGCTTCCGTATTGCAACGTCAGCAGCTCGGGCGTCATCATCGACCCAACCCCAAAAACCTTACCGGACGCCGGCTGTTATATCCGCGGGATCCCCCAGAACATCAACACGAACGTCGGGGCCGGGGACACGCCCGCCCAAGTCGTCGATCATGAGGGCGTGATCAATCTGCACTACGAACTGCGGCACCAAAACGGCACCCAGGATGACATCCAAGGATTGTACAGCGGTTCGTTCCTCTATCAACGATACTATAGCAGTATTGCCGACGACGGCGGCCTGACCAACGTCACGACGGCCACCGGCGGAACCGGTTTTCTGGCCCCCAGTGTTCCGGCAAACTTGATACCGCTGATCACCCCGTGCTCGACGACAGCACCCTGCTTCACCGACGGCTACGCCTTCCCGAACGGCACGCAGTTCGGACAGTCGGTGACGCCGGCGGGTGGCAGCAGCAACAACGGGTCCAGCCTCCCCTACATCAGGTATCTGTATCCGAGCTCACCGACGAACCGTGCCTATAACTCCACGATTCCCATCGACCAGCGTGACGGTGAATCGGTTGGTGACGAGATCGAAAAGCTGCAATACACGCACGCCATGGGCTCGAATGCGTACTTGCGCTTCTTCGGGTATTCGCTCTTTTCTGACTGGCTTCAGAATGCGCCCAACGCGAATATCTATGCCTATGAGATCGGCCTCGAGCAGCTCGCGCCGGCCATTGCTAGTCCCGACTACGAGCTTTCGAGCCACACCTATGGCGGCGAGCTTCAATTCCAAGATCAGGTCAACGATAAGAACCTGCTCAACTTCACCGTGAACTACGTGACGGCGCATACCCTGCGCTACAATAACAGCGAGATGCGCAACACCGCCGGAACGGCCGCCACGGTGCTTTCCGACTCCGCCGGCAACTGTTACGATGCAGCAACTGGCGCGAAAACGTTCTGTTACGATCCGACGGCGACCGGAACGTTCGGCGACCCGACACAAGGCGGCACGCCGATCACCGGTGCAGCCGCAGCGGCGGGCGCCGGCTGGCACGTCTCGTTCCTAGGGCCCAATGGCACCTACAACACGGTGACGCCTACGTTCGCGACGGGCGGATTGCAGGATCAATTCCACCCGAGCGATCGATGGCTGCTCAACGCCGGTCTGCGCTACGAGAACTACAACTATCAGCTCGCCAACAGCGACACTCCCGACAACAACTTCTGGTTCAAGGCAGCAGCCCAGACATTTTGTTACGACCCGGCGACCGGGCAACCCGTGACACAGCCACTGGGGGCGACGCAGCCGCCGCCGGCCCCCCCGTTTGAGGGGCTAACGTGTCCGAACAGCCCGATCACGGGCCAACCGACCGTCCATCCGGACGGCCTCAACGGACATCTGCTCTTCACCAACCTCATCAGCGGCAACATCAACCACAGCGAATGGCTCCCGCGCTTCGGCGGTACCTACACGATCAACCAGGACTCGGTCGTGCGGTTCAACTATGGCCGGTACGCACAGCCCGTCGAAACCGCGTTCACCGAGTATCTCTACGCCCCGGGTGCCGGCCGTAGCGCCGCCTCGTTCAACTTCGTGAACTTCTGGGGCTTCGGCTTCACGAACCCGCGGCACGATCTGCCGCCGGTCACCGCGAACAACTACGACTTCTCCTACGAACAGAATCTGCCCAAAGAGAGCATGTCGTTCCGCGTGACGCCGTTCTTCCGTGCGTCCCACGGCGAATTCGGCACGATCAGCATCGGGCCGAACTTCGCAAGCGGTTACCCCTACGCCAACGAGCAAGCGCAAGGCGTCGAATTCCAGATCAACGGGGGCAACCCGAACGCGAACGGATTCTCCGGACAGTTCTCGGCGACATACACGCATGCGACGGTGAAACTGCTCGACAATCCCCAGGGCAAGAACGCCGCCGACACACTCAACGCCCAAATCGACGGCTTCAACGCTCTCACCGCGGGGGGCAACGTCCAAGGGCAAAAGGGCGCGCCGTGCTATTTGAATACGCCGACCAGCACGGCACCGGACCCTGGTGATTGCGTCATCTCCGGAAATAACATCACGCTGAAGGCGGGTGCTCCCGGCAACGTGATCATCAACCCGTACTACTTCGATGCTCCGCAGGCGGACCTCGACCGCAATGGCTCGTTTCCGCCGTACCTCTCGTTCCCGAGCGGCGTCCTGAGCTCAGGCAATGACATCGTGTGGCCGTGGCTCTTCTCGGGGTATGCGAGCTACAAGCACAACCGCATCACCATCACGCCGGTTGTTTCGCTGCTCTCCGGCAACGGATACGGCGGCCCGACAGACCTCATCGGCTACGATCCGCGGACGTGCCAAAGCAACCAAGGAGCAGCGGGCATTACGACTGGCAACCCCGGCAAGGCATTGTTCCAGTCCTGCGGCGCGTCGCTCGTGAGCGGGGGCAATCTCTCCATCCCTAATCCAGCGACGGGCAGATACGACGGCCTCAGCCAATATCTGGAGCCGTGGTTGCTCAACCTCAACGCGCAGATCTCGGCGGAGCTCAGTCCGAGGACGACCGCGCGAATCGTCTTCGCAAACCTCATCAACACGTGCTTTGGCGGCAGCTCGACGCCATGGAGCAAGGCGTTCGCGCCTGGCAACCAGACCTGCGTCTATCTGCCGAACGGCTGGGCGGTCTCCAACTTCTGGAACGGGACCGGCCCGAACGACTCGGCCTCCAATGCCGCACCACCAATACCCCAATTCAATCAGGCCTACGCACCCGAACCGTATGCGGGCGGGTTCAACCCATTCCAGATGACCTTCGAGCTCCAGTTCCACCTCTGATCGCTCGACCGAACGGTCACGACGAAACGGGCCTTGCGAAAGCAGGGCCCGTTCTTTCATGAGGCGTGAACCAGGCGATTGAGTGGATCGTGCGGCCGTCCCAGTTGGTTCTCAGACCATGCTGGTATGATCGCAGGCATGAAACACTTTGTTCCGGCGGTCATCGCCGCCACCCTTATCGCACTGCCCTGTCTCGCGTGGGCCGACCAAAACGACGCACCACCCGCGCCCCCGCCGGCCGCTTTCCAGCTCATGGAGCAGACGCGAACGAAGGTCGACCAGCTCAACGCACAAGCCCGCTTGTCGATGCTCGCCACGCTCTCGTCCGCGCAACGTACGCTGCTGGCGCAGGTCGTCGGCCAGCTTGCCACCGCGCAAACGCCGGACACAGCCGGCGCGGCGAAAACACTGGATGCGAACCTCTCGCCGGCTCAGGCGAAGAACATCCTGAGCATCTCGTCGTCGCTCGATGACCAGGTCCACCAGGTCATGGACGCCTCACGCAAACAGATGGAGGCGGCCATGCCAAATGCTTCAGCGCCGCACGGGCAATGGGGCATGCGTAGCATGCGCGACGGCGGCACGCAAGACACAGACCCAGGGATGATATTGCTCGCGATGTCAGCGCGCGCGCTCGGAGCCGGTGACGTTCATGTCATGGCTGGGCCGCAAGGCTTGCAGAGATAAGGTAGCCGGCATAACGCGCGGGATGCCGCGAAAGACCGAACGTATGCTCCCAGGAACGACGGGAAAAAGAACCAAGCCCCACTTCCCAGCCGTGAAAGGTTCAGGAAGTGAAAGCCTGCGACATCTGCAAGCGCATGAGCGCTGAGCTGTATCCTATCGACGATCACTGCGTCTGCGAGACCTGCCTCATGCAAGGCAGGCTGGCTGAGATCCCTGACTTCGCGGCCATCGAGCTGCACGAGCTCGAGCTCGTCGGGGCCGGTGCGACGCTTTCGTCGTGGTGGAACCGGGGCATCCCGGCTTCTGATACTCGCTAGCAGCCACTGACCTGCCCGGCGCGACCACTCGGGTCTGCGCGGCGCGGGCACACAGACTCTCCAAACCCTCACCGAACTCTCAGCCCTCTCCCATCGCCCGCGTGACGACCGTCACAGAGCGCAATCGCGTTCTCGACGATGATGACAAGCATGGATACCACGCGCGCGCACGAACGCGGATTCACTCTCATCGAGCTCATCATCGTCGTGGCCATCATCTCGATACTGGCAGCGATCCTCATCCCGAATTTTCTGCACGCCCGTGCCGAGGCCGCGTCGGCGTCGTGCGAGGGCAACCTCAAGAACATCGCGACCGCGTTGCAAGAATATGCGGTAGACAATGGCGGCCAGTATCCAGCGACGAGCGCAGCGGTGGATGTGAACCTCTTCGGCGGCCCGGGAAATCCCTACTTGAGCTCGGTGCCCAACGACCCGGCGGGCGGCACGTATTACTACGTCACGCCTGCGAACGGCGTCTGCGCGCCCGGCGATAGCTTCAAGTTGCGCGACGGCGACAACCACGACACGACGACGCTCACCCAGCTGCCCAGCTACCTCCCGGGTGTCACGGGCGTCCGTTGGTGCTCGGGCGACGGCCTGCACGCCTGCGTCTGCTAGCAGCGCTCGATATCGCCTAGCTCTGCCTGCTACATTTGCCTCCCTGAGGCAAAGGCATGAGGCTACCCCCTCACAAAAGACCCTGCCTTCAGCTTGACGTCTGCCATCGTCGTGCCTGACGTTCGCGCGTCTGCATCTGAACTTGTGCGGAGGTGATCCTGCGTGTCGAATGAGGCCAAAGCGTACAAGGACCCCGGCACTCCGGAAGAGATCAGCCGGCGCGCCTTCCTCGCCCGCGCCACGATCTTCTCGGGAACCGTCATCGGGATCGGCCTGACGATCCCGCTGGTCGGCTCGCTCGTCCCCAAGTCCGAGCTCGTCGACGCAAACAAAGGCTTCGCGCCGCTCGACAAAGACGAGTTCGCGCAACTCGAGCAGTCGATCGACAAGCCGGTGAAGATATTCTTCAGCAAGCTCGTCGTCAACGGGTATATGAAGGAGGACACCGAGTACTACGTCTGGGGCTTGAAGCTCAGCGACGCAGACGTGGCGCAGATGCGCACGGAGCGCCCCGAGCTCTTCACGGCCAACGCCATGGGTTATCCGGTCGGCAACCTCAACTTCGTCATGTTCAGCTCGCTGTGCCCGCACCTCAACTGCAAGTACGATTGGGACACAGGGCTTAACGCGTTCTTGTGCCCCTGCCACGGGTCGCAATTCAGCAAGTACGGCAAGCATATGAAGAACGCGGCTGGCAAGTTCATCGGTCCGGCGCCGCGCGGTCTGGATCCGCTGCCGTTCAGCGAAGAGGGCGGCGTGGCGCAAGTCGAGTGGATCAAGTTCGCGGCCAACACACCGGACATGGTCCGCATGTCGTACTGGTAGGAGACGGCTTCATGATAGCTTGGCTCGAGAATCGGACTGGCCTGATCGGCGCGCTGAAGACGTTTCTCACAGAAGACGTCCCCGGCGGAGCGAGTTACTGGTATGTCTTCGGCAGCGCGACCCTGCTCGTGCTCGTCGTCCAGATCGTCACCGGCATCATCCTGTGCTTCTACTATTCACCATCGTCGTGGACGGCCTGGGAGTCCACCCAATTCATCTACCGGCACGTGTGGGGCGGATCGTTCCTCATCAGCCTGCATTACTGGGGTGCGTCGGCCATGATCGTCCTCATGTCGATGCATCTGCTGCAAGTCGTGCTCTTCGGCGCGTACAAGAAACCCCGCGAGATCCAGTGGGTCGTAGGCGTGTTGTTGTTCTTCATCGTGCTCTCGATGGGACTCACCGGCTATCTCTTGCCCTGGGATCTCAACGCATACTTCGCGACGCAGGTAGCGATCAACATCGCGGCCAGCGTGCCCATCATGGGTCAGTTCATCTATCATTTCCTCAGCGACGGGTCGACGCTGGGCACGCTCACCGTCGGACGGTTCTTCGGCCTTCACGTCTGGGCGACGCCGGCCGCCATCCTCGCGCTCGTCGGCATGCACCTGTTCATCTTGCGTCACAACAGCCCGGCCGGCCCGCCGTCGGACGAGCCACCCAAGACGTACGGTAGATTCTATCCCAACCAGGTGTTCATGGACACGGTGAGCGCCGTCATCACCTTCGGCATCATCGTGGCCCTGTCGGTCTTCATGCCTGCACCGCTGCTCGCCAAGGCCGATCCCAACAACGCGCAATTCATCCCGGCTCCGGCGTGGTATTTCTACGCGCTCTACGGCTTGCTGCGCATGTTCCCGGCCAATCTCTCGCTCGTGCCGACCGTGATCCTGCCCGGTCTCTTCACCATGGTGCTCTTGCTCCTGCCGTGGCTCGACCGCAATCCGAGTCGTGCGCTCGCGCGGCGTCCGTTCGCGATCCCGTTCACGATCATCTCTGTCGGATTGATCGTCGGTATCACGTTCTACTCAGCCAAGCTCATCGGCGCAGAGCAAGCGGCGAGCCCAGTCGGCCAGACGCCCGTCGAAGGGTATGGCGCGGCACCCGGGCCTGAGGCCGTACCGAACATCGCGCTCACCTATCCGACGCCGGCGGGCGCTGTGGCCGGTCCCTCAGGCGCCGCGGTCTTCTCGCAGAACTGCGCAAGCTGTCACAGCGCGACTGGACAGGGCATCCCCGGTGCGTTCCCGAGGCTTGCCGGTAACTCGTACGTGACCGGCGATGCGAGCAAAGTGATCAAGACGGTGCTCGGCGGCATGAATGGCCCGATGGCCGTTGGCGCAGCGCATTTCAACGGCGCGATGCCGGCGTGGAAAGACAAGCTCAGCCCGGCTGAGGTGGCGGCGGTCGTCACCTACATCCGCGGCTCGTGGGGCAATAAGGCCTCGGCCGTGACGGAAGCGCAAGTCAAAGCGCTCATGAAATGAGCGCTCCTCGAGCGGCGCGTGCCTCTCAGGGTTGACCGCGAGACGCGCGTAACCGTTTGACTTCGGTTTCGATCGGCCACTCGCTGAACACCCACAAGAGCTGCACGACGATGTTGGCGATGGGGACGAGCAGCCAGAGGCTCATGACGCCCTGGTAGCCGCATTTCTCGGCGACGCGCCAGCAACAGTAGATCTGAAAGGCGAGCAGCGCCAGCCCGACGATCACAAAGAATAAAATGAAACCTGAGCCGAGGATCGCGGGCAGGGCGCGGCCGTTGTCGTCTACCAGCATGAGTGCGATGAGCGACGCTGCAATTGCCATGGGCTACTCCTTACTCATAAGCTGCCGTTGTGGAGGACTGAAAACCCTTAGGGACGGCGCACGCAGCCCCTGCCGCTTCACGAATGAGCTCTGGATGGGCCGTCGCCACAAGGTCCGTCGCCATATTTGCGGCGAAAGCAAAAGTTCCGCAACAAGAGAACTGCACGGGAGTCCGCTATAGGACTGAGAGGGCGACGTCCGCCGCCGACCGTCAGAACCTGATCTGGGTGATACCAGCGAAGGGAAGCATTCATGAGCCTGATTTTCAAACCCAACGAAGAAGATAGCGGACCTGAAGGTCCGTTGCTTCAAAGCTCGTCGCAGCAAAGCTCGTCTCGTCAAAGTCCGCCGCTGCGATCGCATAAGGTCTACGTGGACGGCCCGCGCGGCATACGGGTGCCGATGCGCCAGATCCATCTCAGCGACGGCACCGACTTCCGCGTCTACGATACGAGCGGCATCCACACAGATCCGGGCATCGACGTGGACGTGCGCCGCGGACTCCCTGCGCTGCGGGCCGACTGGATCGCGGCGCGCGCCGATACAGACGAACTCGCGCACGCAAGCTCGAGCTACCGCCGCAGCCGCGAAGCGGATGCCGAACTCGCCGGCGTGCGCTTTCCCGACCCGCGCCCGCCCCGGCGCGCGAAAGCGGGATGCACCGTCACCCAGCTGCACTACGCGCGGCGCGGCGAGATCACGCCGGAGATGGAGTTCATCGCGCTGCGTGAAGGGGTCGCCTCCGAATTCGTCCGCGACGAAGTCGCGCGTGGCCGCGCCATCATCCCCGCCAACGTCAATCACCCCGAATCGGAGCCCATGATCATCGGGCGTAACTTCCTCGTGAAGATCAACGCCAACATCGGCAACTCGGCGATCAGTTCGTCGATCGAAGAAGAAGTCGAGAAGATGACCTGGGCCATCCGCTGGGGCGCGGATACGGTCATGGATCTGTCGACGGGCAAGAACATCCACGAGACGCGCGAGTGGATCTTGCGCAATTCGCCCGTGCCCATCGGAACCGTTCCCATCTATCAGGCGCTCGAGAAGGTCAAGGGCCTGGTGGCGGACCTTGATTGGGAGGTCTATCGCGACACGCTCATCGAGCAAGCCGAGCAAGGCGTGGACTATTTCACGATCCATGCCGGCGTGCTGCTGCGCTACGTGCCGCTGACCGCCAAGCGCGTCACCGGCATCGTCTCGCGCGGCGGCTCCATCCTCGCGCAGTGGTGCCTGCTGCATCACCAAGAGAACTTCTTGTACACGCATTTCGACGAGATCTGCGAGATCATGCAGGCTTACGACGTGTCCTTCTCGCTCGGCGACGGGTTGCGCCCGGGTTCGACCGCCGACGCGAACGATGCAGCGCAGTTCGCCGAGCTCGAGACGCTGGGCGAGCTGACCAAGATCGCCTGGGCGCACGACGTCCAGGTGATGATCGAGGGACCTGGCCACGTGCAGATGCATCTCATCAAGGAGAACATGGACCGCCAGCTGGCTGTGTGCCAGGAAGCTCCGTTCTACACGCTGGGGCCGCTGGTCACCGACATCGCTCCCGGCTACGACCACATGGTCGGAGCCATCGGGGGCTCGCTGGCGGGCATGGCGGGCGCGGATTTCCTTTGTATTGTAACGCCTTCG
>Ga0116216_10000651_pt1 | contig 26557 bp, 31 predicted proteins | sample Sb_taG_11_FD_89696 | JGI IMG/M metagenome (GOLD analysis project Ga0116216, IMG submission 89696) | Peat soil microbial communities from Weissenstadt, Germany - Sb_50d_3_AS metaG | ecosystem: Environmental > Terrestrial > Soil > Wetlands > Peat | place: Germany: Weissenstadt | collected 2010-09-21
GGCCCCCCGAGAGTTCGGACGGTCGGTGGTTGACCCGGTCGGCGAGGTCGAGGTCCTTCAGGATCTCCGTCGCCCGGGTCCGGGCCTCGTTCCGCGGGACCCCGGCGATCAGGAGGGGCAGCTCGACGTTCTCGACCGCCGAGAGGATCGGAAGGAGGTTGTACGACTGGAAGACGAACCCGGTGCGCTTCGCGCGGTACGCGCTACGCTCGTGGTCCGCCATCCGATGGATGTCGGTGCCCTCGAGCGAGACGGCCCCCTTCGAGATATCGTCGAGTCCGGAAAAGCAGTTGAGGAACGTCGTCTTTCCGCAGCCCGACGGCCCCATCACGGCGACCATTTCGCCCCGGGTGATCTCGAGGTCGATTCCTTTCAGGGCGTTGACCGCCGTCTCGCCGCTGCCGTAGACCTTCCAGACGTCCTTTCCGGACACCACGACTTCGCCCATGGTCGCGGTCGCCACCACCGCGGGGAGGCTATGAATTTGACGACGGACCCAGGTCGTTCGGACTCCGAACAACACCGCTCGGCCCCGTCGCCGGCGCGACGAGTCGAGGGTCGTTTGGCCGCTCCGGCGCTCGGCGATGATTTATATACCCATCTTAAATAGCGCACCCCCGAGTGGAACTTCATGGCGAAGATCCGAATCGAGAACGTTGTCGCGTCCACTTCCCTCGGCGACGAGCTCGACCTGCAGTCGATCGCGCTCGGTCTCGATGGGGCCGAGTACGAGCCCGAGCAGTTCCCCGGGCTGATCTACCGGCTCAAGGAGCCGAAGACCGCGATCCTCCTGTTCCGGTCCGGCAAGGTCGTCTGCACCGGCGCGAAGAGCATGCGCGAGGTCGAGCTCTCGATCGCGACGGTCGCCGCGCAGATCAAGAAGGGCGGCCAGAAGATCAACATGCACCCGAAGATCCAGGTGCAGAACATCGTCGCGAGCTCCGACCTTGAGTCGGAGATCAACCTCAACGCGATCGCCGTCACCCTCGGCCTCGACCGCGTCGAGTACGAGCCCGAGCAGTTCCCCGGCCTCGTCTGCCGGATCGAGGAGCCGCGCGTCGTCGTGCTCCTGTTCGGTTCCGGCAAGCTCGTCTGCACGGGCGCGCGGAAGCCGTCCGACGTCGAAGTCGCCGTCAAGAAGATTACGAAGGAGCTGCGCGGCGCGAGCCTTCTCCGCTGAGGCGGGGCGCGCCCCCGCGGTCGTGCCGCTTCCGTCCGACCTGCCGGTCGTCGACCACCACTGCCACCTCTCCCCGAACGGGGAGGGCGTCGCGGCCGCCCGGCGATTCCGTGCGGCCGGCGGGACGCACCTGTTCCTGACGACGCAGGCCTACTCCGCCGCCCCGATCGTCGACCTCGAGGCGTATTCGACCCAGTTCGCCACCACCGAACGCCTCGCGACGGCAATCCGGGCCGAGTCGGGGGTGGTGGCCTACGTCGTCGTCGCTCCGTACCCCGTCGACCTCGTCCGGGCCTCGGAATCGATCGGCCTCCCCGCGGCCATCGACCTGCAGCGGGCCGCCCTCGACCTCGCCGGTCACTGGGTCGAGGAAGGTCGGGCCGTCGCCCTTGGCGAGGTCGGACGGCCGCATTTCCCGGTAACCCCGGAACTCTCCGCCGCCGCCGAGGCGGTGTTCCGGTACGCCCTCGGCGTCGCCCGCGACGCCGGGTGTCCCGCGATCGTCCACTCCGAGCACCTCGATGACGAGGGGCTCCTCGGGCTCGCGAGACTCGCCGCTTCGGAGGGATTCCCGCTCGGCAAGCTCGTCAAACATTACCAACGCACGCGCGTCGCGCCCGGGCAACGGTCCGGCGTGGTTCCCTCCTACGTCGCCCGGCGAGAACTCTGCGCGGAGACGCTCGGCACCGACGGACCCTGGTTCTGGGAGACCGACTTCCTCGACGACCCGTCCCGGCCGGGCGCGGTCCTCGACATTGAGACCGTCCCTCGTCGAGCGCGCGCGGTCGCGGACCGGACCCCGGGGGACGTCGAGCGGCTGCGCATCCCGTTTGTCTCCTCCGTCGAGCAGGTGTACGGCCTCCGGCCGAGCGTCGAGGAGGTTCGAGCTCCATGACCGGCCGGTTCCGACGCCTGATCGTCCTCGAGGGGATCGACGGGAGCGGGAAGTCGACGCTCGCCGACGCCCTGGCGGCCCGGTGGACCGAGCGGGGCTGGCCCGTCGGCCGGTGGCGGGAGCCCACGGACCGGAAGATCGGCGCCCAGGGGGCGCAAGCCGACCGCTCGGATCCTCGGCGGGCGGCCATGCTCTTCACCCTCGACCGAACGCTCGCCCGACCGGCCCTGGAAGCCGAACTCGCGAAGCGCGACGTCATCGCGGACCGGTCGTTCTACTCCACCCTGGCCTACCAGGGCTCGCGACTCCCGCCCGTCGACCGACGCGCTCTCGAGACTCTCGAGCGGGCCGCCACGGTACCCCCCGACCTCGTCGTCCTCCTCAACCTGCCGGCCGAGACGGCGATCCAACGGGTCGGTTCCCGCGGCCGCCAGCGCTCCCCGCTCGAGCGGCTCACGACACTCCGGCGCGTCGCGGCGGCGTACCGGAGCTATGCCCGAAAGGAGCGATGGGTCGTCCTGGACGCCCGCCTTAGCCCCGCGGAGCTCGTCGAGCGGGCCGACCGGGCCGTGCTCCAAAGGCTCGGTCCGCCGCGGCGACGGCGAACCCTCAATTAGACGTCGCACGTCGGGCGCCGCAGGACCGCCGTGGGCCGGATTCTGAGGGCCGAGGAGTCGCTGGACCCGAGCCACGCTCCGCCGAAGCTCGTACGACGGGACGGGGAGCTCGACCTGCTCCGGAAGCGGTACCGCGAGGCGTTCGCGAAGGGTACGGCGTACCACCAGCTCCTGACCGGCGGCATCGGGTCCGGGAAGACCGCCCTCGCCCACCACCTCGGGAGCGAGCTCGAGAAGGGCGGGAAGCTCGGCGGCCTCGCCGTCCAGCGCGTCTACGTCAATTGCTGGCGCCGCTCGAACGACCGGACGGTCCTCCACCACCTCCTCCGGGCGGTCGGCGTCTCGCTCCCGGACCGCGGATACGCCCTCGCCGAGATGCTCGACGTCTTCGAGCAGGGGATCCGGAAGTCCCCGCGCCACCTGCTCGTCGTGCTCGACGAGGTGAGCGCCCTCGTCCGTCAGGAGACGAAGCTCGTCTACCTCCTGACCCGCTCGTCGGAAGTGAACCTCGGGTCGATCTCGCTGTTCCTCGTCGCTTCGGAAGATGTGCTCCCGTACCTCGATGCGGCGAGCCGCTCGAGTTTCGGCGTGACCCACCGTCTGCAGCTCCGGCCGTACGACCGGACCGACCTCACCGAGATCCTCCGGTACCGCGCCTCGCTGGCGCTCGGGGCCGGAACGTACCCGGACGAGGTCCTCGACCAGATCGCGGGCCTGGCGAGCGGCACCGGGGACGCCCGCTTCGCCCTCGAGCTCCTCGCCAACGCGGCGCGCCTCGCCGAGGAGGCCGGCGCATCGGCAATCGAACCGGAGCACGTGCGGGCGGCGAAAGGCTCCGGGTTCCCCACGCTCACCGAGTCGAAGCTCGAGGAGCTGCCCGAGGCCTCCCTCCTGATCCTGCTCGCCCTCGCCCGTTCGCTCCGGGGACCGAAGGCGCGCGTGCCGACCGAGAGGGTCCGCACGGCGTACGCCTCGGTGGCGGAGGAGTTCGGGGCCACACCGGTAAGCCGGGTGACGTTCTGGCGGGCGGTCAAGCAGCTCGAGCGCGAAGGGATCGCCCAGGTGGAGCCTGTCGGCTCCGGCCAGTCGTCCCGGCTCGGCATGGACGAGGTCCCCGCGAGCTACCTCGAGACGCTCGTGCACGAGCGCGCCTCCCGACGGGCGCCCGCTCGGAAACCCTAATGGGGCGGCCCGGCTCGGAATCGCCCGTGCGAGGCGAATCGACGGCCGAGGCGCCGCCCGGGAGCCCGACCCGGCTTCCGGAGTGGATCCGGGTCCGCCCCCCGCACGGCGGCGGCTACGCGGCCGTTCGCGAGACGGTCGGTCGGCTCGGCCTCGGAACGGTCTGCCAAGAGGCGCGCTGCCCGAACCTGTCGGAGTGCTGGTCGGCCGGGACGGCGACGATCATGCTGCTCGGGACGGACTGCACCCGCCGCTGCGGATTCTGCGCCGTGACGACCCGGTGGCCCCGCGGGGTGGTGGACGCCACCGAGCCGGCGCGCGTCGCGGAAGGCATCGCGCGATGGGGGTTGCGGTACGCCGTCCTCACGCAGGTCTGCCGGGACGACCTCGACGACGGGGGGGCCGGGATGCTCGCCTCCACGGTCCGGGAGATCCGGGCCCGGTCGCCGACCACAAGGGTCGAGCTCCTCGTCGGCGACCTCGAAGGCAAAGAGTCGAGCCTGGCCGCGGTGCTCGCGAGCCGACCGGAGGTCCTCGCCCACAACATCGAGACGGTCCGACGCCTCGCTCCGACGGTCCGCGACCGCCGGGCGAGCTCCGACCGGTCCCTTGAACTTCTCCGCGCGGCGAAACGCCTCGGAACCGCCGGGCTCGTCACCAAGTCGTCGGTCATGCTCGGGCTTGGCGAAACGGAGAGCGAGCTCGCCGAGACGTTCGGCGAGCTCCGGGACGCCGGCGTCGACCTCCTCACCCTCGGCCAGTACCTCCGGCCCACCGCCGATCACGTCCCGGTGGCGGAGTACGTTCCCCCGGACCGGTTCGAGCGGCTCCGCGCCCTCGCGCTGTCGAGCGGGTTCGCGGGGGTCGAGTCCGGCCCGCTCGTCCGGAGCTCGTACCACGCCGAAGAGCTGTTCGATTCGGCCGTACGGGGGCGCGCGTAGCCGATGGCGAAGAAGGCCCGGCGGAAGGCCGAGGAGGAGGAGGCGAACGAGTTCACGTTCCCGGAGTTCGACGAGCGGAACTTCCTCCGCCACGAGTACGAGCAGACGTTCGCGATGGGGATCGCGCTCGCGATCGCCATCGGGCTCGGCGCGATCTCCTGGGCGATCGACTCCGCCGGCCTCCCGGTCGTGATCCCGATCGTCGTCGCGGCGGCGGCGATCGTGTTCTCGCCGTTCCTCTACCTGCGCATCCGCGACATCGCCGGCGAGTACACGAAGGGCGACTGGGCCGGCCTGATCCTGATGGAGACGTTCGGCTGGCTCGGGATCTGGTTCCTGCTGCTCGACCTGGTCCGCCTCTAGGGAGCCGGCCCCCGGTCGACCCACGGGAGCCGCTTGTCGAGAAGTCGCGTCAGCCCCTCCTGAAGCGCCGGCGAGTCGGCGACCTCCGCGAGCGGGCGGACCGACGGCGCCGGCCCGGCCCGGAGGTCCTTGCCGACGGGGAGCCTCGGCCACGCTTCCGACAGGAGCGACTCGAGCTGGCGCTCGGCGCGGATCGTCTCGACGGCCAGCTTCCCGTCGTCGGTGAGGTACGGACCTTGCACGACGTCGTCCCGCCCGCTCGCCCACTTGCCGAGGAAGTCGTCCGACCGCGCAACGCCCACCGGCGGGCCGGAGCGGACCTGGACGGCGGGAAGCGCCCGGTGGCCGACCTCGACGAGCACGACGAGCTCCCCCTCGCCGGCGGCGCTCGCCGTGCCGAGGACGTCGAACCCGATCCGCTCGGCCTCGCCGGCCACCGCCCGCTCGGCCTTCTGAAGTTGCGGGTAGAGGATGTCGTCCACGAGCTTCGGCCGGGCGAAGGTGAGCACGGCGACGTGGGTCGCCCGCCGCTTCGTCCGTTCGATTCCGTCCGGGCGCCCGACGAGGGGTGTCGGAGTGGGTAGGAACGCGGACGGTTCCGGCGCCGTGAGGTAGCGTTCGGCCGCGAGGATGAACAGCGCAAGGTTCCGGCGGGTCAACGCGGTCGAGACGTTCCGCGCGGGGTCGACCGGGTCGTCCACGACGAGGGCGACGTCATCCGGCACCCGCGGCTTCGCCTTCGGGTCGTGGGCGATGTGGACGGGGATCGTCCAGGCACGGGCCGCGGCCAGGAGCGGGCGGAACCCCCCGAACTTGAGGACGAGCAGCTCGACGAGGTAGCCGGAGAACCCGCCGGTCTTCGCTTCCGACCCGTAGATCCCGTGGGCCCGCAGGAACTGCTTCGCGAGCCGCACCTGCGCGACGAGCTCGGGCGTCTCGCGCTCCGCGAGCCACGCTTGGTGGAACGGCGTCCGGTCGACCGCGGTCATCGGATGCGCGCCGTCCGTCACGGCGTACCCCGGCACGGCCTCGACGGAGAACTCGCCGAAGCGGCCGCGCAGGTACGGATGCTGGGCGTACCGGGTCTCCGGGTCCGTGAGGATGGCGCGGCCGATCGCCATCCCCTCCGCCTCCAACCCGGCCCGGTCGAGCGAGGTGGGGAACAGGAGGAACAGGTCGAAGTCGAACCGGTCGGAGAGGAACGTCCCGCGCGCCGCGCTTCCGGCCACGATCGCGCGGACGAGCGGGCTCGAGCGCTCCTTCGCGGCCGCCTCCGCGATCCGCACGAGCTGCAGGCGGACTTCGGCGACCCGGGCGAGGAGCTCCGGAGAGGGCGCGATCCGCGCGGAGGCGTCTTGCTCGACCCGGTCCGCGAGGGTCTCGGAGTTCGCCATCCCATCCGTCGCAAGCGGTCCCGAGGATGAAACCTTCCGCCCGGCGCCGGCCGGCGACCCGGCCGCACCGTTATCGGCCGGGGCGGCCTGCGGAGGGGGGGAGGAGCCGACCATGGCCTCCACGCTCGCGCCGCCGACGACGCGCATGCTCGAGGAACCGCTTCCCGGCGGCAAGGTCCGGTGCACCGCCTGTGCGCGGTATTGCGCGATCCCGGACGGGTCGCACGGATTCTGCTTCGTCCGCAAGAACGAGGGCGGTCACCTGGTCCTCCTGACGTACGGCCGGGCCGCGGCGATCCAGGTCGACCCGGTGGAGAAGAAACCCCTCTCCCACTTCCGCCCGGGGTCGCGGGTCCTCTCCATCGGGACGGTCGGGTGCAACTGGCGCTGCTTGTACTGCCAGAACGCGGAGATCTCCCAGGAGCACCTCGTGGAGGGCCGCCAACTCCTCCCCCGGGACGCGGTCCGACTCGCCGAACGCCTCGACTGCCAGGGGGTGACGTTCACGTACAACGAGCCCACGATCTTCGCGGAGTACGCGCTCGACATCATGCGCGAGGCACGGAGCGCGGGGCTGTTCGCGAACTTCGTCACCAACGGGTACATGACCCCGCAGGCGGTCGACATGATCGGGCCGCATCTCGACGCGGTGAGCGTCGACTTCAAGGGGAGCGGCGAGGCGGGCTTTCTCCGGAAGTACGTGGCCGCGAACGGACCGAAGCCGATCTTCGACTCCGCGGTCCGCCTCCATCGGAAGGGCGTGCACGTCGAGGTGACGAACCTGATCGTCCCCGAGGTCGGGGACGACGAGACGGCGCTCCGCGAGCTCGCAGGATTCGTCCACGACCAACTCGGCGCGGAGACGCCGTTCCACCTGCTCCGCTGGCACCCCGACTACCGGATGATGGACCTCCCCGAGACGCCGGTCTCGACCCTCGAGCGGCTCCACGCGATCGCGAAGGGCGAGGGGCTCGAGTACGTCTACCTCGGGAACGTCTGGGGCCACCGGCTCGAGCACACGTATTGTCCGAAGTGCGGGGCCGTCGCTGTCCGCCGGTACGGATTCACCATCCAGGACTGGAACCTCGGACCGGGCAACCGGTGCCGCGCGTGCCAGCACCCGATCCCGATCGTCGGCGAGCTCGCCAAGGGGTACATCCCGACGTTCGCCACGCCCGTCGGCTAGGACGGGTCCGGCCGCGGCGACGCGGACGCCGTCGTCCGGTCGGCCGAAAGGGTCAAACCCCACAACGTCCCGGCGGGTCCGACGATGAGCGAGGAACTTCCGGAACTGGTGCTACCCGTCGAGGCGCGGGACCACGTCGTGGGTCCGCTGAGCGCGCGGTACTCGCTGGTCGAGTACGGGGACTACGAATCGCCCCACTGCCGCAGCGTCGTCTCCCCGGTCCGAGAGCTGATCCGGGAGCTCGGCGACGACCTCTGCTTCGCGTTCCGGAACTATCCGCAGCCGAAGCTCCACGCTCGGTCGACGGCCGCGGCCGAAGCGGCGGAGGCGGCGGGGTTCCAGGGCAAGTTCTGGATGATGCACGACCGGCTGTTCGACCATCAAGGGGAGTTCTCCGACAAGGATCTCCGCGAGATCGCCCGGGGCCTGCCCGTCGACATGGCCGTGTTCGAGCGGGACCTATCGTCGGGCGAGGCGGCCCGCCGCATCGCCGAGGACCTCGAGCTCGCCGACGAGGACGGCGTGGGCGACACGCCGGTGTTCTTCGTCAACGGCACGCTGCACGTCGGACAGTACGAGTTCCTGCCGCTCCTGAAGGCGCTGCAGGCCGGCGGCCGGAAATAATCCCGGACGGTCGGCCTAGCGGCGGGCCGCCGGCGGCTCGGCCGCATCGAGGGCGGCGACGAGCGGCACGAGCTCCGGGTACCCGTCGTACCGGACGCCGTTGATGTAGAACGTCGGCGTCCCGTTGACGCCGCTCCGGATCCCGCTCGTGTAATCCTCCTGGATCTTCGGCAGGTAGGCGTGTTCTGAGACCTCGAGGTCAAGGCGCTTCGCGTCGAGGCGGAGGCGCTTCGCCTCCCGAAGGAACACCGTCGCGTCGTCGAGCGACGACTGGTGCTCGTACAGGAAGTCGTGCATCGGCCAGAACCGATCCTGCGCGGAAGCGGCCTCCGCGACCTCGGCCGCCCATTCGGCGCGGGGATGGGCGTTCGTGATGGGAAAGTTCCGGAACACGAACCGGAGCCGGGGTCCGAAATGCTTCTGGATCTGCTTCACGATCGGATAGGCGGCCCCGCAGTACGGGCACTGGTAGTCCCCGTACTCGAGCAGGACGAGCGCGGCGTCAGCGGAACCGTCCGAGTGGTCACGTTCCCCGACGGGGAGGATGAGGCGAGGGGCCCGGTACTTTTCCGTCACCCGAACTCCCGGCCTCGGCCGGTCAGAGCTTCTCCAACGCGGAGAGGATCCCGTCGGCACCGGGATTGATCCCGTCCGGAGACAATAGGCTCCAACGGATCACGCCGTGGGCGTCGATCACGAACAGCGCCCGGGCCGATTCCCCGACCTCGGCCTCGTAGGCCCCGAACGAACGCGAGACCGCGCCCTTCGGCTCGAAGTCCGCGAGGAGAGGGAAGTTGAGCTTGCGGTCCTTCGCGAACGCGAGATGGGACCAGATCCCGTCGACGGAAATCCCGAACACCGCGGCGTTGAACTTCTTGAACTCCGGCATCACCTGCGCGTAGAGGCCCATCTGATCCGTGCAGACGGGACTCCAGTCGGCCGGGTAGAACGCCAACACGACCGGCTGGCCCCGGAACTCCTGCAAGGAGACCGACTGGTCGGGCGTGCTCTTGAGAGTGAAATCCGGCGCTTTCGTCCCGGGGGACAGGACGGACGGCTTCCGACCCACGCCGGCGCGGGACATCGGACTCCGGTAGCGTTCCGGAGATATGAACTCCTACGAAGTTCGCCCCGACTCCCCCCGCTCCGGGCGTTCGCACGCCGAACGTCGCACCGGTCGGGCGGCAGTGCCGGGGCCAGGATTCGAACCTGGGAACTCCTGCGAGAGCAGATCTTGAGTCTGCCGCCTTTGGCCGCTCGGCCACCCCGGCGCAACTCTCCCTGGGAGTCTCCGGGGTTATTCGTCTTCCTCCGCGTCCCCACCCTCGTCGTCGTCGACCGCGACGGGGGCCTCGGCGACGGTCACGTCGCGCCGCGGGGCGGCGCCGGGGACATCGAGGTCGGCAGGGAGACGGTTCGCGGGAGCCCGGATCGGGACCCTGCGGCACCGACCGCAAACGAGGCAGGTTCGGATCCGGCGACCGGACCGAAGGCGCGTCCGGACCGTTCGGCCCTCGACCCAGTAGGTGGAGCAGCCCCGGCAGTACAGCTCGCGGTATTCCGGTATCAGCCGCACGTTGTACCGCATGCCGACCTTGCGGGCGAGGCCGACGTACCGGTCCGCGAAGTGGCCGGACCCGCGGCCGGCCTCGGCTTCGGCGAGCCCGAACAGCTCGGTGACGCGCTCCGACGCGACCCGGATCATCCGGGCGGTGCGCCGGCCCCGACGCCCCCGCCGACCGGCGGCTGGGGCGATTGGCATACGGGGCAAACGACGGCGACCGACGATATCAGCGTGTTGCAGCGAATGCAGTGGCGGGCGATCCCCCGCATCGCCGGGGGGATCCAGTCGGGAGGAGGGGGAAGCGCCCAGTTCCACGCCGGAGCGGAGATCGTCGGGGGCCCCGCCGCCGGGGGGGCCGCGGGGAGAGTCGGCGGTCCCTGCGGAACGGTGTGCCCGCACCCTTCGCAGAACAGGGCGCCGTCCTCAACGGGCCGCGCGCAGGTCGGACAGGTGGCCACGACCCCCCAAAGTATAAGCCGTATATCTCCGTCGACGGGGCGTTGCCGAACCGGTGCGTGGCGATCGCGACGAGGAATCCGGCGTTGTATGCCGAACTCGCCGCGTGGTCGCGCGAACACCGGCTGCCGAACGTCTCGATCTGGCCCGGGGACCGGCTCCCGTCCGGAGTCGCCGCGGTGCTCACCTCCGAGGAGGAGGTCGGGGCCATCCGCCATCCCCGGGTGCTCCCGGTCGTCCCCGACGGGGACCGTGCCGCCCTGCTCGCCGCGGTGCGGCACGCTCTCGACCTAGGACGCTCCACCGACGAACTCGTCGTGGGGATCGATCCGGGACCGCGTCCCGGGTACGCCGTGCTCGCGGGGGACCGTCCGATCGCGGAGGGGACCCTGCCGGCGCCCGAGGACGTGGGGCGGTTCGGCTCCCACCTCCGACGCCGGTTTCCGGAGAACCCGATCCGATTCCGCGTCGGTCGAGGCGATCACGTCGCGCGCGACCGCATCGTGAACTCCCTCGTACCGCTGCGCCGTCCGGTCGAACTCGTGGATGAGCGGGGGACCACCCCGCGCGGCCGGCGCCGTCCGCGGGATGCCGCGGCGGCCCGGGCGATCGCCCGCAGCGCCGGCCCGCTGGTCCGGGGCGAGACAGCGGTGCACGTGACGCCGGGGGAGGTCGCGAACCTCCAACGACTCAGCCGGGAAGGGAGCGGCGGCTCGTTCACGATTCCGGCGGCCCTCGCCCGTCGGGTTCTGGAGGGCCAGATCTCGTTCCCGGACGCCCTCGCCGAAGGGGCGGCGCGATACGGAGCCGGTGCGCGCCGCTCGTCGACCGGTCGGAGTTCCCGGGCCGAACCGTCTTAAGCGGACCCTCGGTCCGCCGCCCATGGCCGCCACGAGCGACGTCGAGATCCGGGCGCGCCGCCTCGCGCTCGACAACGCCCGCACGCACGGCGGTACTCCGAGGGCCGGTCCGATCGTCGCCCGCCTCCTTGCGACGGACCCGGAGTTGCGGGCGCGGGCGGGGGAGGTCACCGAAAGCGTCGAGCGGGTGATCGCCGAGATCGCCGCCCTCTCGCCGGAGGCCCAGGCGACCGAGCTGGCGCGGTTGGGCGGCGCCGAGGTCGCCGCCGCCCGCCCCGTACGGGCGGCCGACGACCTGCCCGAGCTTCCCGGCGCCGTCCGCGGCGCCGTCGTTCTCCGGATGGCGCCGTTCCCCTCCGGCGCGCTCCACATCGGGAACGCCCGGATGATCGTCCTCAACGACTACTACCGGCGCAAGTACGACGGAAAGCTCCTGCTCGTCTTCGACGACACCGTCGGCTCGGAGGAGAAGCGCGTCGACGCCGAGCTGTTCGACGTCATCCGGGCCGACCTCGACCGGTGCGGCGTCCCGGTGGACGCCGTCTACTACAAGTCCGACCGGTTGCCGACCCATTACGCCTGGGCCGAGCGGGTGATCGCGCTCGGGGCGACGTACGTCTGCGTCTGTCCCGCGGCGAGGCTCCAGGAGAACCGGCGGGCCGGGCTCGCCTGCCCGGAGCGCACCCAATCGATCGAGGAGACCCAGTCGATGTGGCAGCGCATGCTCTCGGGGGGGTTCGCCCCGGGGGAGGCGGTCCTGCGGCTGAAGACGGACCTCCAGGGTCCGGACCCGGCGTTCCGCGACCGCGTCCTGTTCCGCATCAGCGACCTCGACCATCCCCGCGTCGGACACAAGTGGCGGGTCTGGCCGCTCCTCGAGTTCTCCTGGGCGGTCGACGACATCGAGCTCGGGGTGACCCACGTCCTGCGCGGGAAGGACCTCGTGATCGAGGACCGGATGCAGCGCCACATCTGGGACCTCCTCGGGATCCGGGGGCCGCCGTTCGTCCACTGGGGGCTGTTGCGGGTCCGAGAGGCGAAGATCTCGAAGAGCAAGTCGTACGCCGAGGTGAAGGGCGGGCTGTACGACGGATGGGCGGATCCGAGGACCTGGTCGCTCGCGTCGCTGGACCGGCGGGGGATCTCGATGGAGTCCGTCCGGTCGTTCACGATGTCGTTCGGGCTCTCGCTCGCCGACATCGAGGTCCCGGCGGAGACCCTCTACGCCGAGAACCGGGTCCGGATCGACCCGATCGCGAAGCGGCGGATGTACATCGATGACCCGGTCGACGTGGTCGTCGACGGCTTTCCGGCCGACCTCGTTTCGGTCGACCTCCCGAACCACCCTGACCGCCCGGAGCTGGGCACCCGCGCGGTCCCGGCCGGCGGCCGGTTCTATCTCCCTAGGGCGGACCTAGTGGCCCACCCCGGCACCACGGTCCGACTGAAGGACCTCGCGAACATCGACCTGCCGGCGGAGATCCCTGCGTCCGGCTCCGGCCCGGTCCACGCCGTCTTCGCGGGCCGGGAGAACCGAAGGGTCCCGAGGCTCCAATGGGCCGGCCATGTCGGCGCGGCCCCCGTCGACGTCCTCGACCTTGAGGGCCGGCATCGCGTCGGCATCGCGGAGGCGGCGCTCCGGTCGGCTCGCCCCGGCGACCTCCTGCAGTTCGAGCGGTTCGGCTTCGTGCGCGTCGAGTCGGACTGGGCGGCCGACACCGCCCCGGTCCGGGTCTGCTACGGCCACCCGTAGGGCGAAAGTGGATTAGGGGAGGAGCCCGCTCCTTCCCGACGGTTCCCGATGCGGTTCTCCCACACGTCGATCACGGTCCGGGACATGGACGCCACGATCGCCTTCTACACGAAGGTCCTCGGCCTCGAGTTCGAGCGACGCCGGCGGATCGAGGAGAACCGGGCGGAGATCGCGTTCGTCCGTGACCCGGAGAGCGGCGCGCGGATCGAGCTGACGAAATGGGACGACAAGCCGACGTTCGAGGTCGGCGAACAGCTCGACCACCTCGCCTTCGAGGTGCCGGACGTCCGGGCCGCCGTCGAGTCGGCCCGCCGGGGCGGCGCCCGTGTGGCGAAGGAGCCGTACCAGCTCGTCGGGGGCACGAGCACGATCGCCTTCCTGCTTGACCCGAACGACGTCTGGATCGAGCTCATCGAGCGGGCGAGCCGCTGAGGCCGAGCGATTGAGCGCCGGGCCGGTCGGGCCGCCGGTCGGGCCGCAGGGCGTTCCCGAGGTCGACCGCCGGGCGCTGCGCGCGGTCTTCGGCGCGACGTTCTTCGTCCGGTTCGCCTTCGGGATCACCCTCGCGGTGTTCGCCTCGTACATCGCGAGCCGCTCGATCGGGATCGACTCGAGCGCCGTCGGGACGATCGGGCTCGTGAGCGCGCTCGCCCCCGTCGGCGAGTTCTCCACCGTGCTGCTCTCCGGCGTCGCCGCCGACCGGTACGGTCGCTTCCGGGTCCTCTTCGCCGGGACCGTCACCGCGGCCGTCCTGATGGCCGTCGTCTCGGCGACCCGGAACCCGGTGCTGCTCGGGGCGGCGAACCTGGTCTTCGGCGTCGCGAGCGGGGCGATCCTCGCGGCGAGCCTCGCGGTTGTCGCCGACCGGGCGGAGGTCGACCACCGAGGCCTCGCGATGGGCCAGTTCGACGCGGTGAACCTGCTCGGCTGGATCCTCGGGTTCGCGGCCGGATTCGCCGCGCTCGGGACGCTCTCGAACGCGGCGCTCTCCGACGTGTTCCTCGGCTCGGCCGTCCTCCTCGCCGTCGGGTTCCTGTTCGCGTGGCGCACGACCCGGGGCGACCCGGAGGGGACGGGAAACCGGGTCGCCCTCGACATCGGGTTCCTGCTGAGGACCGCGGTGCGCCGCGACGTGCTCATCGTGACGCTCCCCTGGCTCGTGATCTACCTGCTCCTCGGCACCCTGTTCGTATTCCTCGGCACCGCCGCGACGGGGGCCGGCATCCCCCCGCTGCTGCTCGCCGCCGTCATCGGGATCGGCGGGTCCCTCCTGCTGGTGACGCAGCCGCTGTTCGGCCGGATGGCGGACCGGTACGGGCGGTTCCGCCTGATGGGGGTCGGCACCGTCGGCTTTGTCGGCGTCCTCGCCGGCGCGGGCTGGCTCGCGACGGCCGGGTTCAACTACCCGGCGATCGCCGTGCTGGCGGCGAGCGTCCTCCCGGCGCTCGCCTACGGCCCGGCGGCGCTGGCGGCGCTCGCGGACCTGAGCCGCGCGCTGTCGCGGGGGACGACGATGGCGATCTACACGCTCACGATCGCCCTCGGCATGCTGATCGGCCTCCTCGTCTCCACGGCCCTCTACTCGCGATTCGGCGCGACGGGCCTCGACGCGTACTTCGGCGGCATCGCCGTCGCGCTGGTCGGGCTCACCCTCGTGCGATACCACGACCTCCGAGCGGGCCCCGGGACCTCTTCCGAGGCCCACCCCGCGCCCCCGGCGCCGCCCGCGGCCTAAGCGGGCTCAGGACTCCGGTTCGATCACGAGGTGCCGGATCGCCGGGAACGACTGGCGGAGCGCGAGCGACACCTGGTCGATCGCGGCCTCGATCTCGTCCGTGTTCAGTCCGTCCTGGAAGTTGACCCGCAGCGCGACCAGGATGTCCTCCGGACCGAGCATCATCGACTGGAACCCCCGGACCTTCCGGACGCGGGCGTCCTTTTCGACGATCTGGAGGATCGTCCGCGCCTGCACCGGCGACACCGCCTTGCCGACGAGGAGCGGGCGGCTCTCGGCCGCGAGGAGGATGCCGGTGAGGAACAGCAGGATGCCGACGCCGAACGCCGCGAGCCCGTCGACGACGGTCCGGCCGGTGACGTAGACGATCGCGATGCCGATGAACGCGACGATCGACCCGCAGACCGAGACGATGTCCTGGTAGAAGATCGTCTTCAGACCCTGATGGGCCGACTCGAGGAGCGTGCTGAGGGTCTCCTGGCCGTGGCGGAGCTCCCGGAGGGTGACCAGGATCCCGACCACGCTGAGCGCGAGCGTCGCCCCGACGACGATCAGGGAGTCGCCAAGGTGGGTGACGGGCCCGGGGTTGACGATCTGGCCGTACGAGTCGAACAGGACGAGCAGACCGGAGCCGGTGAACGTGACGAGGGAACCCGTGAACGACCAGAAGAACCGCTCCTTCCCGTAGCCGAACGGGTGGTCGTACGTCGGGGGCCGCTGCGAGGCGACGAAGCCCCAGAGGATCAGCGCGCCGCCGATCAGGTCGGTGACGGTGTAGATCGCCTGCGAGAGCACCGCGTGGCTGCCGCCGGCGAGCGCCACGGTGAGGTTGACGACGAACAGCACCGCGGAGAGCACGACGGTCGCACCGATGATCACCTGGGGGCGCATCGGGGGAAATTCGACCTCGTCGTCCGTACCGGGGCCGGGCGGTTAATCGTTCGCGTTCGCGCGGTGCGTGGGCCGGACCGGCGCCTCACTCGAGCTCGCGCTGCCGACCGTCCTGCGAGGCGAAATGGACCCACCCCTGGTTGGTGTCGAGCGTGAGCTGACCGAGCACCCGCGCCGCCTTCGTCCCGCGGGCGATGACGAACTCGGCCTGGAGCCGGTGCTGGGAGACGGGACTGCCGACCTGCATCTGGAACGCGGCCTTGATCGCCTCGACCTTCTGCCAATGGACCTCGACGAAGCGGCCCACCATGACCGACGGCGCGTAGTCGATCTCGGAGTCGTCGAGCAGGACCCGGACGTCGCGAACGACCTCCGGGGAGCAGTTGTACAGGAACACCCGCCAGGACCCGGTGGCGAGGACGGGAGAGGCCGCGAACTCCGGCTCGACCTCCTTTCTCTGGCGCTCCCCGACGGGCCAGACGTACGGGAAAAGCTGGCCGTGCCCGGAGAGTCCGCCCCGTCCCCGGCTGCCCGAGCGCCAGCGCTGGACCGCGCGCAGTCGCGACCGGAGGTTGGGGGTCTCCTCGGCCCATTCGCCGTACGCGACCGGGCTCCGGACCCCGAGTTCCTTCTCGACGGCGGCGGCGCTCCGCTTCGGGTCCTCGCGCTCGAGCGTTTGCACGAGGCGCTCGAGGTCGGAGCGGTGCTGTCGCAACATCGTCGGTACCGCGACGGGTGTCGCAGTATCGCGCGACATACTACTTAGAGTTTCTCTGACGGGCGCACCCCGACATCGCGACAACCGGGCCGAAACGTCGGCACATACATAGTCCATAGGTAGGCGATGCCGACCCAACGCGTCCGCAACCCCGTCGCGCCCGAGCCGATCGTCGATTTCCCTCGACCGGAGGCTCCGTGGTGATGTCCCTCGACCGCCTCGAGCGCGACCTCGTCGCGATGGCGGACTCGTTCGAGTTCCACCTTCGCGGCTGCGCGGTCTGTCTCGCCGAGGGCGGGGCGTTCTGCGACGAGGGCCGGTTCTTCCGCGAGGACGCGGAGGAGCTCCGGAGCGCGCTCGCGGCCTACCTGGTGAACGAGGACCGCGGGCGGTTCGCCGCCGCGATCAGCCGCCACCTCTTCCCCTGGGGGGTCGGCGCATGAGCGTCCGGCGACGCTCGCGCGGCGCGCTCGTGCTCGGCGGCGTCACCGTCGCGCTGTTCGCGTTCTCGCTGTTCGGCCTGATGGGCGTCGGCGCGCCCTCGGGGACGGCGGTTCGGTCGAACGCAGGGCTCGCGACGGCCGCGTCGCCCAGCTGCCCGGCGGTCGTCACGACCACGATTGCCCCCGCGATCGTCCTCGCGCACGCCCCGATGACCGTCCACGTGAACGTGACGCTCGGCTCGGGCGTACCGGCGATCTGCGACCACGCGGTCCGGATGTTCACGCTCGGCCTCCCGGCGGGATGCGCGGTCGACACCGCGGCGACGTACACCTGCTTCCCGATGGTGACGGGAACCTTCCATGTCCAGACCGTCGTGATCGCGCTGAACACCGCGACCACGGCGACGGACACGTTGGTGGTCCACTAAGCCACCCACGGACCCGGGTCGTCCAACCCTTTCCTCCCTTTCCTCTGACCAACCCCGGGGGGGGTCGCGCCCGCGACCTCCCCTTCCGGGGTGGATTTTCTGGATCCGAAGAAGCCCGCGGCGGGCCTCCAGGGTCGTCGTCGGCGCCAAGCATTAAATCGGCCGGAACGGTAGTTCGGCGTTCTCGCATGTCCGAATCCGGAAACCGGCCGTCGGCCTCGGCGACCAGCGCATCGACGTCGCCTCGGAACGGGCCGCCCCGACGCCCGACCCTGACCCAGATGGGACTCTCGCCGGGGAAGCGGGCCCGGTTGAAGCGCCTCCTGTACGGCCACGGTCCGGGCGGAGGAACTTTGCTCGTGCTCCCCATCGACCAGGGGCTCGAGCACGGCCCGGTCGACTTCTTCCCGAACCCGGAGTCGCAGGACCCCTCCTACCAGTTCCGCCTGGCCCGCGACGGCCGGTTCAGCGCGATCGCACTCCACATCGGACTCGCCGAGCGGTACTTCCACGAGTACGCCGGCGAGGTCCCGCTCATCCTGAAGCTCAACGGGAAGACCTCGATCCCGTCGGACGCCCAGTCGTTCAGTCCCCTGACGGGCTCCGTCGAGGACGCCGTCCGGCTCGGCGCGGAGGCCGTCGGCTACACGGTGTACGTCGGGTCGCCGGCGCAGGACCGGGACTTCGAGCAGATCCGCCAGGTGCGTTCGGACGCCGAGCGCTTCGGCATGCCCGTGATCGTCTGGGCGTACCCGCGCGGCGAGGCGGTCGCGAAGAAGGGCGGCAAGGAGAGCCTGTACGCGATCGACTACGCGGCGCGCGTCGCGCTCGAGCTCGGCGCGGACATCGTGAAGCTGAACTATCCGGTCGCGTCTGAGAAAGACAAGGAGAGCCCGCCGCCGTACAACACGCTCTCTCTCACCCCGGACGCGGCGTTCCGCAAGGTCGTCCTCTCCGCCGGCCGGGCGCTCGTCCTGGTCTCCGGCGGGGAGAAGGTCGGGGATGCCGAGCTGCTCACGAAGGTGCGCTCTTCGATGGACGCCGGAGCGACCGGCATCATCTTCGGCCGCAACCTCTGGCAGCGGCGGTACGAGGAGGCCCTCGCGCTGACCCGGGAGCTCCATGCCATCTTCCGCGAGTACGCCGAGCCGGCCGCGTAGGACCGAGGTCCCGCTGCTCATCGTCCTCGCCGGCGAGGACGACCCGCGGCACTGCTCGGGCCGGCGGCTCCTCCGGGCCGGGGAGGCCACCGACGTGCCGGCCGGTCGGCCGCCGTCGCCCCGCGCCGTGCTCCTCGACCCGCACGCCGAACTCCCGCTTAGCCGGGCCGACCGCCCCGCCGCGCTCGCGGGCGGGGTCGTCGTCGTCGACTGCTCGTGGAACCGGATCGGACGGAACGGCCGGTACCCCGACGGGATCCCCTGGCTCGGACGGATGTCGGTCCGCCGGAGGCTGCCGTGGCTCGTCGCCGCGAACCCGCAGCACCACGGGCGGTTCGCCGAGCTCAACACCGCCGAGGCGCTGGCGGCGTCGCTGTTCGTCCTCGGCGAACCCGCCCGGGCCCGCCGGCTGCTCGCCCCGTTCGCCGGGGGGGATTCGTTCTTTCAGCTGAACGCCGCCCCGCTCGCCGCGTACGACCACGCCGAGGCCGCCGAGGGGATCGTCGCGGCGGAGGCGGCGACGTGGGGTCCGAATCGCGTCGACTGAAGGCCGACGGGTTCAAGCGAACCTCGGACATGGCCCGGACGTGCAATCGCGGACCGAGCACGGAGGCTGGGTCGACTCCGCGGGTCTCCCGCCCGTTCTCTGGCTGATGTGGGTCGGAGGAGCGGCGATCACCGCGGGGCTCCTCACCGTCCTGTTTGCGTTCGACCTCCTCCAGCCGATCCTCGGCCTCGACGGCTCGGTCGCCTTCGTCGGGATCCTGGCCGTCGGGGACGTCGCGAGCGGCCTCTATTTCGGCAACATGTTCCGGCCGAAGGCGGTCCGGGCGGAGCCCGAGGGGATCGAGGTCCGACCGATGATCGGGGGCGTCCGCCGGGTGCCGTGGTCCGAGGCCAAGCTCGACCCGCCGCGGGGGCCCGGGGGGTTCTCGCTGCTCAAGTGCGGACCGCCGAACCGTCCGGCCGCCGCGACGTTCGTGACCGCGGACCAGGCGCTCGCGCTTCGTTCGAGCCCGTTCCGCCCGGCGAACTGGTCGCCGTTGTCCCCGACACGGCCGTAATCGCCCGCCCGCGAACGACTCAGACCGGCGGGTCCCTCAAATGCTCGACGGCGATCGCCTTCGAGGACTCCACCGCCCGGTCGAGCGGCACGCGGGCGAAGAGGACGCCCCCGAACCGCTCGTACGACCGGCTCGTGTGAAGCGTCAGGCAGCGGGCGCCGAACACCCAGCGCCCCGTCAGGTCCGGGTCATGACCCCGAAGGAACAATCTTGTCCCGGTCAATTTCAGGAACGCCGCGAGGTCGGCTTCGGTGAACGACGGGACCACGCCGCGGCGCGACCGGGAGGCGCCGCACTCGCCCCAGCCCACGTCGAGCGCGAGGTCCTCCTCGGACCCCTCGAACTCCGACTCCCAACGGGGCCCGCCGGTCGGTTTCGGGAATCCCCCGTGGGCGAAGTAGACGCCGCTCGGGGAGACCGCGGCGAACGGACCCCGCTCGAGCAGCGCGGCGATCCGGTGATACCGCTCCTCTTCCGGACCCCACAGGAGGTCGACCTCCTCCGGGAGGTCGTGCGGGAGGACTCCGACGAGCCGGTGAAGTTCGTGATTCCCCTTGATGAGGAGCACGCGGTCGGGGTACCGGCTCGCGAGGCCGAGCAGGTACAGCGAGTTCGCGACGGAGCCGTAGCCGCAATCCTCCGGCGCCCGGTCGACGTAGTCGCCGAGCCCGATCAGCATCCGGTCGCCGGGGGCCGCGAGGAACGCGGCGACGACGCGCTGGGTCGACCGCCAGTCGCCGTGGGTGTCGCCGAAGACGATCGCCTCGGAGAACGGCCGGGTCGGCAGCTTCGCGAGACGCGGCGAGACCGGAACCTCGCGCTCGAGCCGCTCGAGCAGGTCGTCCGCCGCCTCCGGCGCGAGGGAGAGGATCTCCTCCGGCGTCGGCGGCTCGGTCCCGCCGGGCGGCAGGCTAGCCAGGGTCCCCCCCGCGACGGGGAGGCGATGCGGGGGGCCGGAGTTTCCGCGCGCCGGTCGGGGACCGGCGGGCGTTTGAACCGGCGTATGCCCTAGGCAACAGGGTCCTAAGCCCTGCCTCGGAAGCCCCGGCCGGAGACCGGACCGGATTGGCCGAGCTGGAGCACCCCCGCATCGTGAACCGGCCGTGCCGGTGGAAGGAAGAGTAGCCCCGGCAGGAGTTTCGGCCCCCGGCACTTCCCCGCCGGCCGGCGTTCGAACCTGCGTCGCGAGATCCAGAGTCTCGCATGATTGGCCACTACACTACGGGGCTACGGCCGGCCGAGCGACGGGTCGTTGATAAACGTTGCCCGAACGCGTCGCCGGCGGCGGCCGGCGTCGGTCCTCCGAGCGCTTCGAGTCCACGAAATCCCAAATAGTATGGGTCGGTCGCTGACCGCATCCGAGCACCGGAGGACCGATGACGGGCGGAGTCGTGCGGACCCCGCCGTCGGTCCCTGCGCGCCCGCCGTGGTCGCGCGTCGGCCTTTACGTGCTGGCCGGAGGCGCGGGCTTCGGACTTCCCGTTCTGGTCGGGGGTTCGGTTGCCGGATTCCACGGCGTGACCGTCGACCTGCCTACGGCGGCGGTCGACGTCCTGCTGTCGCTCGTCCGGATGGTCTCGGCGTATCTCCTTTCGCTCGGATTCTCGCTACTCTACGGGTATGTGGCCGCGACGAACCGGGTGGGCGAACGGGTCTTGATCCCGATCCTCGACATCCTGCAGTCCGTCCCGATCCTGGGATTCTTCCCGATCGCCCTCGTCGTGCTCGTCGGCCTCACCCCCCACTCCTGGATCGGCCCGAACCTCGCGTCGATCTTCCTGATCTTCACCTCGATGTCCTGGAACATGGTCTTCGGCGTCTACGAATCGCTGAAGTCGTTCCCGGCGGACCTCCGGGAATCGGCCGATTCGTTCGGCGTGCACGGTCTGCAGCGAATCCGCCAGGTCGTGTTCCCGGCGACGGTGAACCGGCTCGTCTACAACTCCGTCCTGTCCTGGACGGCCGGCTGGTACTTCCTCGTCCTCGCGGAGATCTTCTCGACGGGCGCGAACGGCGTCTCGCTGCCGGGGATCGGCAGCTACCTCGCTACGGCCGCGGTCGACAAGGACGGGAACGCGTTCCTCGCGGGGTTCATCATTCTGATCTCGGTCATCGCCATGATGGATTTCCTCGTCTGGCGACCGCTCGGACGTCGGGCGGAGAAGTACCGGTACGACACGAGCCCCTCCGGCGAATCGACCGAGCCGGGGACCCCGTTCGGGCCGCGTCCGCTCCGGCGGGCGGCGGGTTACGTGGCCCGCGGCGTCGTGACCTCGGTGACGCGGCTCGGGGCCCCGATCGCCACCTTCGCCTCGCGCACCGCCGGCGCGGCGCCGAAACCCGGCCCGCGCACCGTCTCCGCCGCTCGGTACGTCGCCATCGGCGCGGTCCTCGTCATCGGATGGCTGCTGCTGATCTTCCTCAGCGTCGGGGTGTTCGGGGTCGTCACGGGGCCGGTGACCCCCGCCGCCCGGCACGCCATCGCCACGGTCCCGTTCGCCCTCGGCGCCTCCGCCGTGCGACTCCTCGCGGCCTACGCGATCTCCGTCTCGATCGCGCTCCCGCTCGCCGTGTTCCTCGTCGGCCGTCCGAAGGCCTACCGGGTCGGACTGCCGATCGTCGAGGTCGTGGCGAGCTTCCCGGCGACCGCGCTGTTCCCGGTCTTCATTGTGGCGCTGATCCCGTACTTCGGCTACGAAGGCGTGTCGATCCTGATGATCATCACGGGCATGGAGTGGTACCTGTTCTTCAACATCCTCTCGGGGGTCCGCGGAATCCCGCCCGATCTCGACGAGGCCGCCCGGGCGTTCGGTCTCTCCCGGTGGCAGTACTACAAGCGACTCCTGCTGCCCGCGATCCTGCCCGCGTTCATCACCGGGTCGATCACCGCGTTCGGGGGTGGGTGGAACACGCTGATCGTGGCCGAGTACTTCGTGCTCCCGAACGGGTCGAAGTTCGAGGTTCCCGGGATCGGCCGCCTCATCGACAAGGGCAATGCCGCGGGTTCGGCGGGGTTGCCGCTGATGGTGGCGGCGCTGTTCGCGATGGTCATCACGGTCGTCGCCGTCAACGAGCTTTTCTGGAAGCCCCGATACCGCCTCGCCGTCGAGAAATACCGGATCGATTGAGGTCGCGGGGGGGAATAGTCCGGATGGCGCTGATCGAGATCGACGGCGTGGCGAAGGCGTTCCCGAGCCGGCACGGCACGATCTCGATCATGCAGGACATCACGTTCTCCGTCGCCGACAACGACTTCCTCGCCATCGTCGGGCCGTCCGGGTGCGGCAAGTCGACGCTCCTTCGGCTGATCATCGGCCTCGACCACCCGAGCGCGGGCCAGATCCGGTTCCGAGGGAAGCCGGTCGACCGCGTCGAGACCGAGATGGCGATGGTCTTCCAGAACTTCGCGCTCTACCCGTGGCTGACGGTGAAGCAGAACGTCGGCTTCGGCCTCGAGGCGCGCGGGTGGCCGAAGGAGAAGATCGACGCGCAGGTCGACCGGTACATCTCCGTCACCGGCCTCGTCGGCTTCGAGGAGGCGTACCCGCGCGAGCTCTCGGGGGGGATGCGGCAGCGCGTCGGCCTCGCCCGCGCGCTCGCCGTCGACCCGGCGGTCCTCCTGATGGACGAGCCGTTCAGCGCCCTCGACCCGCTCACGGCGGAGGGTCTCCGCGAGGAGGTCCTCCAACTGTGGCTCGATCCCGCCCTCCCGCCGGAAGGGGTCGTTCTCGTCACGCACAACATCGAGGAAGCGATCCAGATGGCGGACCGCGTGATCGTCCTCTCCCGCCGGCCCGGCCGCGTGCTCGCCGGGGTCATCGTGAACCTCCCGAGACCCCGGGACCGGAAGTCCGAGGCATTCTACCAGCTGACCGACTACGTGTACTCGCTGATTACCGAGGGCGGGGCGCCGCTCCCGTCGACCGCCGCCCCGCGCGCGGCCGGGACACCCGCCCCGGACGTCCCAGGCTCGGGGTGATTTTCGCTCCCGTGTGGCGGTCTTCGTTCGCCCGTGCGACAATCGTTAAGGCCGTGCGCCTCCATGCCATCCCATCGCCTGAGTGACCCCTCGATGCCGACCGTATTTCCGAAGTGCAGCCCGAGCGAGATGATGGGCTTGCTCGTGCTCCTGCGGGAGCACAAGGGCTCCGAGGACATCGCCCGTCTGGCCCAGGACCTCGACCTGGAGATCGACGAGATCTTCCCGGCGGTCGAGTTCTCCGAGCTGCTCCAGTTCGTGAAGGTGAAGGACGGCCGGGCGACGCTCACCGACAACGGGACGAAGCTGCTCGCGCTCACGATCCGAGACCGGAAGTCACTCCTCCGGGACCAGCTGAAGCGGACCACGCTGTTCAAGGCGCTCGTCCGCGCCCTCGAGAGCTCGCCGGAACGCATGCTCACCGAGGACGAGGTCGTCCGGTTGATCGACTTCACGACCGCGCCGGCCGACGAATACGTCCAGAACATCATCAATTGGGGCCGGTACACCGAACTGTTCCGCTACGACGCCGACCGCCGGGCGCTCCTGCCGGTCCGGGATCGAGCGGCCGCACGGAGTTCCGGTGCGGCCCGACCGCCCGGCGGCGCCGGCGGCCCGTCCCCCCCCTCCCGCCCGAGCGTGGAAGCGGCCTCCCGCGGACCCACGCCGGGCGAGACGCTCTCCTCGGTCGCGGGCGTTTTCGCCTAATTCGGCGGCGCCCTGTCGCCCGTTCGGGCAACGCTTAAACGACGGGCTCCCTCCCGCGCTTCGCGGGCACGTAGATCAGCGGAAGATCGCTGCTTTCGCAAAGCAGAGGCCGGGGGTTCAAATCCCCCCGTGTCCACTCCGGGCCAGTTCGCGACGCGCGCGCGAACTACTCGCTCGCCCCGCACCACGCGCACTCCCGGGTCTCGCCCTCGGAGTCGGCGCAGGCGGCCGAGCCGATCGGGGACCTTCGGGGCTGGGGCTCCGGAGGAGCACGAGATACCGAAGGGGCGCTCGAGGTCGGTTCGGTCATCGACTCCTACAGGACGCTCTGGCGCATATAAGACCAATATTAGGCGCAGGAATTAGGACTTCAACGCAGTCCCCTGCGCAGTACACGAGAGGCCCAACGCCACTCTCGACGAGGAGCACGCGCACCTCGGCGAGCCGAGGGCCACTCCACGATGCGGGACCGCGGAGTGTCCGCCGATTGTCGGCGCCCATTCCACGACGTGATCAAGGGGGTCGACCCCGCGGTTTCCTGTCGAGCTTGATGTTTTATGTATGACATCCGTCCGACAATCGGGAGGTGGCCTCCGTGAGTTCCGAAGCCGAGCGTTGGGTTCCCCTCGCCGCATTGGCCGTGCTCGCAACCCCCGACCCGGCGGAGGAAGCGGACCTCCCGATCGCCTACATTCCCCGCGAGGTCGCGAACGCCACGACCTACCGCGAGGTGCTCGAGCGCGCCGTCAACTGGGGGCGCCGGTGAGCGAACCGACCCTCCCGATCAGCGGCGAACCCCGCGCCCCGACCTCGGGACGCAAGCTGTTCCTCGGCGCAGGCACGCCCCGCGGCTACGGCACCCGCCCGCGATTGACCCCCGAGGCGGCCGCCGCCTTTGCGACGGTCGTCGACACGGCGCGCGCCCGGGCGGCCCTCGAGGGCCGCACGCTCGTCTACACCGTGCGCTGGAACTAGCGCCTCGGTCCGTCCGGGCCGTCCGACGGCGCCCCGTCGGGGGCATTCGCCAACAGCGTTCGGCCCTCGCGCCGGGAGTTCCGTGTCCGCAGGGCCGCGTCCTGATGGGCCTCGGCGATGGCGCGCTTGCTGAGCTCGTCCGCCCGCTGGTTCTCTTCCCTCGGGACCCACGAGAATTGCACGTCGCCGATCCGCGCCACGAGCGCCCTCAGGTGCTCGTGGTACGGCCGTAGGTGCTCCGCTCGGACCTCGTATTCTCCGGAGAGCTGGCGAACGACAAGTTGGCTGTCGCCGAACACCAGTACCGGGCCGTGGTACTCGATCGAGGCGAGGAACTCGAGCGCCCGGATGGCGCCGACGTACTCCGCCACGTTATTCGTCGCCCGATCGGACCCGGGCGGGACCGCGAGGCCGAACTCCTCGTGCTCGAGGCCGGGGCCTTCGAGCGTGAAGCCGTAGGTCGCGATCCCGCCGCCTTTCGGAGGTTCGCAGGCGCCATCGAAGAACACGCGGACCGGCACCTCGGTCACGATGGTGCCCCGCGGGAGTTCGGCGTCCATCGGGGGATTCACCGTCCGCCCGGCCGACGGGCTCCGCCCGTTCTCCGGACCCTCGGGCAGGAGCAGTACACCTCATCCCTTAAGCACGGGGCGCACCGCACCGCCCCCGCCAGTAGGAAGAGGGGCTTGTTGCACCCCCGGCACTCCCGTCGGGCGCCGCACCGCGGACAATCCGCGACCTGGGACGCGATGAGCGTGTAGCACCTCCGGCAGTTCACCGACTCGAGCGGGCTCGGCCGGAACCTCGCCTCTCCCGTCGGCGGGTTCTTGGCGAGCCGCCGACGGAGTTCGTTCTCGTCGGCGTTCCCGAACATCCCGCCGACGGTGGTGACCCGCGGGTCCGGCGCGGCCGCTCCCAGGACGGCGACCGCGATCCCGAGGGGGAGGACGACGATCCCGAGCTGCACCTCCAGGTCGACGGACTCGACCCCCTCGGAGATCTCGGGGTAGGCGAAGAGGCCGATCGCGAGGATGAACAGGAAGAGGCCGACGAAGACGATCGACCGGTTCATACCCGTCCTGTCGGCGGGACGGTCGGCGAGGTCCCGCGCCCGGATTCATCGACGGGGACGATAATAAATGCGGGCACCACCGCGCACCCGCACCCCGTCCGCCCCGACGTCGACCGAAGCGCCCATATCCCGGGTCGCCGATGTCGCCCCATGTCCGGCCCGTACTCCTCGGCGGGAAGCCTGCCGCTCGGAGTCGCGATCCTCGCTGTCCTGATTGGGATCTTCGGCTTCCTGTTCCTCGTCGCGGGGATCCTGATCCTGGCCGTCTCGGTGGTTGGCTACACGATCCCCGGGTTCGCGGTGTTCGGGGCCGGGCTCCTCGGGGGGGCGCTCCTCACGATCTTCGCGATCGTCCTCCTCGCCGTCGCC
>Ga0116216_10000652_pt1 | contig 26553 bp, 19 predicted proteins | sample Sb_taG_11_FD_89696 | JGI IMG/M metagenome (GOLD analysis project Ga0116216, IMG submission 89696) | Peat soil microbial communities from Weissenstadt, Germany - Sb_50d_3_AS metaG | ecosystem: Environmental > Terrestrial > Soil > Wetlands > Peat | place: Germany: Weissenstadt | collected 2010-09-21
TCGGCAATGAGATTCCGGAGGTGGGGCGGCCCCACGGGGCGCGGCTCGGGCGGGCGCTCGCCGACAAGGTGCGGTCGCTCGACTGCACCCGCCTCGTCACCCAGGCCATCAGCGGGCTGCTCGTCGGGGGTTCCGAGCTCTTCGCAGACCTGAGGAACGAGATTGACAGCTCGAAGACGGACGAGGAGACGGGCGTGAACACGGCGCTGACCAACCTCGCGGACCGGCTGAACAAGCTGATGCTCTCTCCTGTCGTGGCCACGAAGTCGGCGGAGACGCTCTCGTATCTGGACGTCGCCGGGTACAACTACATGGATTCGCGCTACGCGCTGGACGGTGACCTGTACCCGAACCGGGTGATCGTCGGCAGCGAGACGCATGCGGCGGCCATCGCCACCGGGTGGGACAAGGTGGTCCGGCATCCCCACCTGATCGGGGACTTCACCTGGACGGGCTGGGACTACCTGGGCGAGGCCGGGATCGGCCGCGTCATGTACACCGAACCGGGAGAGCCACCTGCGGCCCCGACGTTCATGGGCGAGTACCCGTGGTTGACCGCCTGGTGCGGCGACATCGACATCACCGGCCACCGCCGCCCGCAGTCGTACTACCGGGAGATCGTCTTCGGCTTGCGCTCGGACCCCTACGTGGCCGTGCGCCGCCCCGGGTACCACGGAAAGGCCCCGCACTCCACCCCGTGGTCGTGGAGCGACGCGATCTCATCGTGGAGTTGGGAGGGGTTCGAGGGCAGCCCGGTCACCGTCGAGGTCTACGCGGAGGCCGACGAGGTCGAGCTCATGGTGAACGGGCAGTCGCTGGGCAGGCGTCCGGCGGGACCAGCGCACCGCTTCACGACCGAATTCGAGACCGTGTTCGAGCCCGGCCTTCTCGAGGCCGTCGCCTTGCGGGCCGGCGACGAAGTCGGTCGGATGGGTCTCCGCTCTGCATCGGGCCCGGTGTTGCTGGAGGCCACGGTCGATCGTCCTGTGATCGGTGCCCACCCCGGTGACCTGGCATTCGTCGACCTCACACTGGTCGACGGCCAGGGATCGCTCCACAGCTCTGCCGACCGGCTGATCCACGTGGAGGTCGGCGGCACCGGTGTGCTGCAAGCTCTCGGCAGCGCGAACCCGGCCAGTGCCGAGGGCTTCACCAGCGCGTCCCGCACCACCTTCGACGGGCGCGCCCTCGCCGTGATCCGGCCGACGGGGGAGGGGAGGATCACCGTGACAGCGACGGCTGACGGGTGCGAACCTCGGCACCTGGAGATCGATGCCACCGCCTGACCGGGCCCGCCATCCCAGCGATGGTGCCGCTGGCGGGTCCCGACGTCAGCCCGAGGACGCGTGGCCTGGAGATCCGGGAGGATGACCTGGGAGCTCAGATGGCACCCGTTCCGGGGCCAATGGGTCCTCTTCACCTCGCACCGGGACGCCCGCCCGTGGATGGGTGAGATCCTCCCCCCCGACGAACCTCCCGTACCCGAGGACAATGCGCTGGCGCCACGTGGGAGACGGATCGCCGCGACCAATCCCGACTACCGGGGTGTCTTCGTCTTCACCAACGACCTCCCCGTGTTCTCGCCGGAGGCGCCCGAATCGAATCTCGACGACGACCTCTACCAGACCCGGCGTGCGGGAGGGACGGCGGAGGTGATCTGCTACCACGACGATGCCGGCCGGTCCATGGCCGACCTCATGGACGACCAGATGGCCGCCATCGTGACCACGTGGCGCGAGCGGACGCACGCGCTCCAGTCGCAAGAGGACGTTGCGCACGTACTCATCTTCGAGAACCGCGGCGCAACCGTGGGCACCTCCAATCCGCACCCGCATTGCCAGGTCTATGCCGGGTCGCTGGTCTACGCCACCATGGCGCGCGAGGCCGAGGTGGCCTGCGAGCACTACCGGCGAACGGGCCGACCCCTGCTCGGAGACGTGATCGAACGGGAGTTGGCAGGGCCACGCGTCATCAGCGAGGGCGAGCACTTCTTTGCCTGTGTCCCGTGGTTTGCCCAGTACGCATACGAAGTGCATGTGCTGCCCCGTGAGCCGGCGAACTCTCTCGTCGACCTCGACGACAACCGCTGCCGATCGCTCGCGCTCGTGCTCCGTGACGTCGTGCGACGCTACGACGCCCTGTGGGGGTTCCGCATGCCTTACGTGCTTGCGGTGCATCAGGCACCGGTCGGCGACCATCCTCACTACCCGTTCCACATCGAGCTGCACCCGCCGCTGCGGGCCCCAGGCTTGCTGAAGTACCTGGCCGGGCCCGAGGTCGGCGGCGGGTCGATGACCAACGAGTCCGATCCCGACGAGAAGGCGGCGGAGCTCCGTGCCACCCTCGGCTGACGAGGCCCGGCGTCTGCTCTGCCGGCTCGGCGAGCACGTCCGCGCCCTCGTCGCCGGCTCCCGCGGCATGGAGATGTCGGTGGTGACGGGGGAAACAGTGGCCGACACCATCTATGCCATCGACCGCGTGGCGGACGACGCATTGCTGGTCTGGTTCGAGGAGCACTGGCCCGACGTCAGGGTCGTGTCCGAGGGGCTCGACGGGCCGGTCGTGGTCGGCAAGAAAGCGGAGTGGACCGTGATCGTCGACACCATCGACGGGACGCGCGGTCTGATGTACGACAAGCGACCCGCCTGGTGCCTGGCGGCGGCAGCGCCTCCGGACGGCTCGCTCGGCGACATCGTGGCCGCCGCCATGACCGAGCTGCCGACGGCGAAGCAGGGCGCCGCCGATCAACTCAGCGCCGTCCGCGGTGCGGGACTCGTGACAGAGCGTGTCTCTCTACGCAGTGGCGAGAGGGAACGGCTCGCCGTGCGTCCGTCATCCGCGACTGACCTGGAGCACAGCTTCAGCGGCCTGGCGAAGTTCTTCCTGCCCGGGAAGCCGGCCTTGGCTTCGTTGGAAGCCGAGCTGTTCCGCCGGCTCGGCTGCCGTCATGTCTTCGATGACCAGTACCTCGCGACCGGCGGTCAGCTGCACGAGCTCATCACGGGCCGGGACCGCTTCGTCGCCGACCTGCGTCCCCTGGTGAACGACGATGGCCTGGCCTGCCACCCCTACGACGTGTGCACCTCCATGTTGCTGACCGAAGCCGGTGGCGTCGTGAACGATCCGTGGGGACGACCGCTGGAGGCCCCGCTCGACAATGCGTCTCCCGTCGCGTGGGTCGGGTACGCGAACGAGGCATTGGCAACGCGGATCGCTCCCGTCCTCGCGGAATTGGTCGATGACCTCCAGGACCGGTAGCGCGCCGGGCCGACTCGACCTCCTCGGTGGCGTCGCCGACTACTCGGGGGCGCTCGTACTCGAGATGCCGACGCGCCAGTCGACCCAGGTGGTGGCCGAGCCCGACGCTGCGCTCGTGGTCGGCCCGGCAGTTCTCTCGGTCACCGAGACGACGCGACTGGCGAGCCTCGACTACGCCGAGGTTCGCCGTGTGCTCGCCGGCCTGCCGCGCTGGACCCTCTACGTCCTCGGTGTCGCAGTCGTCCTGGTCCGCCACGGGGTGATCGCGCCGCCGCGAGCGCAGCTTCGCATCTCTTCCGACCTCCCGCAGTCCGTGGGTGTGGCATCGAGCGCCGCGCTCGAGGTGGCCACCGCGCGTGCACTGGGGGCGGGCGCCCTCGACCCGCTCCGCCTCGCTGCGTTGTGCCAGGAGGCGGAGAACTACGTCGTGGGCGCCCCGTGCGGTGTCATGGACCAGGTGGCGGTCGCCGCAGGGGAGCGCGGCACACTGCTCCCGATCCTGTGCCGGCCGGCGTCGACATGCCCGGCCGTGCCCGTGCCGCCCGATCTGGAGATCGTCGGCTGGCCGACCGGTGCCGCGCACGACGTCAGCGGCACACCGTACGGTCGGGCGCGGGCGGCAGCATTCATGGGAAAGAGGATGGTGGAGGAGTCCGAGGGGCAGTCGTGGACCTGGGTCAGCGAGTTGCCGCCCTCGGCGGTCGCCCGCCTCCCCGAATTCGTCGACGGGGCCGAATTCGTCGGGCGGTGGGGCGACCTCGGTGACCCGGTCACCGTCGTCGAGCCCGATGAGATGTATCCGGTGCGCGCCGCCGCCTCCTTCGGCGTCCAGGAGCACGCCCGGAGCGAGGCTGCCCTCGATGCTCTACTGGACGGACAACTCGGCCGCCTGGGACACCTGCTACGCGCCAGCCACGCCGGCTACGACGCGATCGGCCTGGGTCACCCGGCGGCCTCGGCGGCCGTCGAGGCGGCCTTGGCCATGCCGGGCGTCTACGGAGCACGCTCCAGCGGCGGTGGGTGCGGTGGCACGGTGGTCGTCCTCTGTGAGCGTGGTGCGTTGGATCACGTCGAGGGTCTCATCCGATGAGAGCACGGCGGGGTCGGGTCGTCGCAGCTTCGTCGCGTCACGACGTCGGGCGCGGGCCTCGTCTCCGCGCTGATCCGGCGGGGGCCGCAGCGCTTTCGCGTACGACCAGCTCGGCGGGGACGACGATGTGGCGTTGGCCGGCATTGCCGTCCACCAGTGAGAGGAGAAGCTCCACGCAGCGTCGTCCGACTTCGCCGAAGTCCTGGCGGACTGTCGTCAGCGCTGGGACGAAATAGCCCGATTCGGGAGTGTCGTCGAAGCCCACCACGCTCACGTCCCCAGGAACCTTCCGGCCGGCGTCGTGGAGGGCGCGGATCACGCCCAGGGCGGTCTGGTCGTTGGCTGCGAAGACAGCGGTGACTTCCGCGTCGGCGGCGAGATGTGCACCGGCGGCGTAGCCCCCACTCGCGCTCCAGTCAGCCACCAGCACTCTGCCTTTCGGGGCGCCGTGGGCCCGCAGGGCGTCCGTCCACCCGCGCATTCTGGATGTGGCGTCGATCCAGCTCCTCGGTCCCCGTACGTGGTGGACCGTCTGGTGTCCGAGCTGGAGCAGGTGCCGCGTGGCGATGCGGGCGCCCTCGAGCTGGTCGATGGTCACCGTCGCCGCACTGATGCGGGGATCGCCGCCCACGACGACCAGGGGCACCTGCTCCTCGATCCTGGCGACCGCATCGACGACCGCGCGCACGGGGGCGACGACGATGACGCCCTCGACGTGGGAGGCCCGAAGGTGCTCGAGGGTGGATGCCATGTCCTTCCCCGTACGGCTCAGGGTGACGAAGCTCAGAAGATGGCCGGTTGCCCGTGCCGCGGCCTCGATCCCGAAGAGCATGTGCGACGGGCCGAATTGTTCGGTCTCCACGGCGATGACCCCCAGCGTCCTCGATCGGCCACCCGCGAGAACTCGAGCGGCGGTGTTGGCGTGGTAGCCGAGGGCAATCACGGCGTCTTCGACCCGACGACGCGTCGGGTCGGCGACGCCTGGAAACCCGCTGAGCACGCGGGACACGGTCATGACGGACACGCCGGCCCGAGCAGCGACATCGGCCATCAAGGGACGAGGAGGTGCACCCATCTCACACCTCCTTGTAGTCGAACCAGTCGAAGGCTGCTTCCCCTTCGACGACGTACATCCCAATGGTGCGACCGAGAAAGCCACCCGTGACTTCCGAGGACAGGTAGCGCCCGTCGAGGAGGGCCAGTGTCTGCGATGTGCCGGCGGCGTCCTCGAAGCCGAGGGATACGGCATCTGGTCCGTGCGCGTGGGGCTCCGTGCCGATCGTCAGGATGACGGGGCCCGGCGGGCACGACGCGCTGCCGACGATCGCGTCCAGCGGCCCGATGCGGGCTCGGACGATGATCCGTCCTCTGTTTACCGCGACCGCGTAATGCGAGGTCTCATCCATCAAGAGCGTGAGCCCGGCTTCGTCGGCGCGGGCGGCGTCGACGCATGCCCGGACCCGGCACCAAGGGTGCTGTTGGCGACGTCCGACGAACGCGGGTTCTGGGGAGTCGAGTGTCGTCTCGCCACTCTTGAGCACCAACCAACCCGGACGGGACCGGAGTGAGGAGACCGCGAGCGGGGACGTGCGCACGCCGACCCAGCGCGGCCCGAGCTCGAGAGTGTCGAAATCTTCGCGCTCGGCTGTGGCCACCCGCGCTGTCGGTCCGGGCGGACCGCCGTTCATTTCCAGTTGCACGTCGTGAGGCACCGGCCAGCCGTCCACCCAGTCCACCGGCGTCAGGAACGTCTCGCGACCGAGCACATGGAAGCCTGGTCCGACGCCACGCGGGCGCACTCCCAGGAGGACCATCCACCAGGTCCCGTCAGTCGCCTCCACAATGTCAGCGTGGCCCGTGTTCTGGATCGGCTGGTCTGTACTTCGGTGACTCAGGATTGGGTTCGACGGTGCGCCCTCCCACGGGCCGACGGGCGAGGGACCGCGCGCGATGGAGACCGCATGCCCGCCATGAGTGCCACCCTCGGCGATCATGAGATACCACGTGCCGTCCCGCTGGAAGAGGTGTGGCGCTTCGGGATATTGCAGTCCTGTCCCGGACCACGTGAGATCGGGCCCGGCGAGCACGTGTCCGGTCGACGGGTCGATCCGACAGCGGGCGATCCCGCCCATGCCGGAGAAGTGGACCCAGCAGCTCCCGTCGTCCCAGGCGATGTCGGGGTCGATGCCCGCCACCGGCACGTGGACGGGATCGGACCAGGGGCCGGCCGGGTCCTCGGCCGTGACGATGAAGTTCATCGCACCATTGGTGCCCACGTTGGTCGTCACCACCCAGAACCGGCCGTCGTGGTGCCGGATCGTCGGGGCATAGATCCCCAATGACGACCAGGCCAGTGTGGCCGTCAGGTCGAGCTGGGACGGGCGAACGAGCACGTTGCCGATCTGGACCCAGTCCACGAGGTTCCTCGACCGGAAGACCGGCACTCCTGGGAAATAGGTGAACGACGAATTCACCAGGATGTACTCATCGCCGACGCGGCACACGCTCGGGTCGGGATGGAAGCCCGGGATGACGGGGTTCTGGTACGTCATGCCGCGTTGGCGCCAGCGGCCTCGGCGTATGCGGCGAGTATGGCGACGCGGTCGACGGCATCGTCCGGCTCGACGACGTCACCCTGGCCCAACCCCCAGGCGTCGCTGACCTGCGCGAACGCACATCCGAGGTGCACACCGGCCGCCTGGACCGCCGCGCCGGCGGCAACGAGCTCCTGCTCTGATGGCACCAGAATGGCGCGGCCGGTGAGGTCGGCGACGACCCGCCGGTAGGCAGGACTCCGTGCCGCGCCCCCGACGAGGAAGACCCGTCCGTCTGTCGCCCCCCCGAATGCCGTGGCCGCCTGCAGGAGGTTGCACACGACCCCCTCCACCGCGGCTCGGGCGAGCTGCGCCGGAGTGACGTCCGAGCGCAGGCCGGCAAGCGTGCCGGTCGCACCGGGGCGGTTCGGTGTCCGCTCCCCGTCGAGGTGCGGCACGAGCACCAGGCCGGACTCGCCCGCTGGAGCCTCCAACGCCAGCTCGTCGAAACGCTCGTGGTCGACGCCGAGCAACCGCGCCACAGCATCGGTGACCTTGGTCGCGTTCATGGTGCACGTCAGCGGCAGGTAGCGACCGGTCGCGTCCGCGAAGCCGGCCACGGTGCCGCTCGGATCAGCACTCGGGTGGTCGCTGACGGTGAAGGCGGTCCCGCTCGTGCCCAGGCTCAGAGCCAGGTCACCGGGTCGGAGCCCCAGGCCGAGCGCAGCCGCCATGTTGTCCCCGGTTCCCGGACCCACCCGGGTTCCTGTCTTGGCCCAGTCCCCGGCGGGTCCGTTCGGGGGTAGTACCTCGGGGAGAGCCCGCTCCCAATCGACCTCGCCGTCGATCAGCTCGTTCAGGAGGTCGTAGCGATAGCGCGACTCCGCCGGGGACCAGTAGCCGGTCCCCGATGCGTCCCCCCTGTCGGTGACGCGCCGCCCGGTGAGCCGGAACGTCAGCCAGTCGTGCGGCAGCATCACGGCAGCGGTCCGGCGCAGCACGTCGGGTTCGCAGCGGCGCAACCAGCGGAGCTTCGTGATGGTGAAGCTGGGGACGGGCACGCTTCCGCAGGCCGCGGCCCAGGCTGCGGGTCCTCCGGCGAGCTCGGCCAGGAGGTCATCGGTGTCCGGCGCCGACTGCGTGTCGTTCCAGAGCTTGGCCGGCCGAAGGACCTCATCCTGGTCGCCCAGAACGACGAGACCATGCTGCTGGGCGGCGACGGCGAGCGCCTCGGGGTAGTAGGTCGTGGGCACGCCCGCCTCGGCACAGGCTGCAATGAAAGCCGCCTCCCAGTCGCGAGGCCGCTGTTCACTGCAGGGCGGTGTGGTCGAGGGGTGCATGGCTCTTCCCGATGCCACCATGGCACCGGTCTCGGCGTCGCGCACCTGCACCTTGCATGCCGACGTGGACGAGTCCACCCCGAGCACCAGGGGCACTAGCGGACTCCGAGAAGCAATTCAGTGACGAGTTGGTCCAGGCGCTCGTTCCCGTAGCCCTGGGCAGCCAGCTCGTCCTCGTCGTAGTCAGACGAAAGGATCCCCGCGAGGCCGCCTTCGCTCGCAGTCGGTTCGCCCAGCTCGGCCGCCTTGGTGACGCGCAGCGCGTCCTGGATCTCGCTGTCCTGGTGGAAGCGCCGTGCCTTGTCGGCCAGGATCAGGTAGGTCCGCATGCATCCTCGCGCGAAGTCCCAGACACCGTCGCTGTCCTCCGTTCGGTAGGGATGGGCGTCGAAGTGGCGCATCCCGTCCCACTGCGCGTCCTCGAGCAGCTTCACCACGTAGAAGGCGTCGCGAATGCCCTCCGAGCCGAACCTGAAGTCCTGGTCGAACTTGCCGATTCGTTGCGCGTTGAGGTCGATGTGGAAGAGCTTGTCGTGCCACAGCGTCTGCGCGACAGCCTGGGAGAATGAGAGGCCGCTCATGGTCTCGTGAGCGAACTCTGGGTTGAGCCCGACCATGTCCGGTTGCTCGAGGGACCCAATGAAGGCGAGCGCATGCCCCACGGTGGGGAGGAGGATGTCACCGCGCGGTTCGTTGGGCTTCGGCTCGAGCGCGATGCGAAGGTGCAGCCCGCGGCTGGCAATGTGCTCGCACACGAGATCGATGGCCTCCTTGTAGCGGTCGAGCGCCAACCGGACGTCCTTGGCGGCTTCGGCCTCCATGCCTTCGCGACCACCCCACAGGACGAAGACCTTTGCCCCGAGCTCAGCGCCCAGCTCGCTGGCCTCGCACGCCTTCTTCACGGCAAAGCGACGTATCCGGGGGTCGTTGGCGGTGAACGCGCCCTCCTTGAAGATCGGACGCCAGAACAGGTTTGTCGTCACCATGGGGACATGCATCCCGGTGGCGTCGAGCGCCCGCCGGAAGCGCTTGACGATGTCCTGTCGATCCTTTGCCGGCGAGCCGGCGGGCACGAGGTCGTTGTCGTGGAAGCTCACGCCATACGCGCCCAAGTCGGACAAGCGCTGTACCGCATCGACGGGGTCGAGGGCAGGGCGTACGACCTCGCCGAACGGGTCCCGACCGGGGTTCCCAACGGTCCAGAGGCCGAACGTGAAGTGGTGCTCAGGTCGGGGGGTGAATTCGGTCATGGTCCTCCTGTCGCGGGACACCGGGGACGGTGCGTCCGCCCCAACGTCGCCTGATGGCACGTCGTGCGAGGCTGGGTCGATGATAGCGTTATCAGAGAACGGAAGCGTGGGCTGGGCGGAGGGAAGGGCCAGGTTGATCTTCGAGGTGGTCATGATGTCCGTGCGCTGCTGCGAGGACCGTGGTCGTTGCGGTCGGTTGACCGCTGTGTCCGGGAGGTTGCCGGCGTGATCCGCTGGGGCGTGGTCGGCCCGGGAGCCATCGCCACGGGCTTCGCCGACGCCATGCAGTTGACCGACGGCGGGACCATCGTCGCCGTGGCCTCACGCTCAGCCGAGCGTGCCGCTGCCTTCGGGGACCGGTATGCGATTCCGGCCCGGTATGGCGACTACCAATCGCTCGCCGCCGATCCGGACGTGGACGTGGTGTACGTCGCCACCCCGCAGTCACGGCACGAACCGGACACCCTGACCTTCCTGCGCGCCGGGAAGCACGTCCTGTGCGAGAAGCCCTTCGCGCTCAATGCGCGCCAGGCGGCCACGATGGTCGAGGCGGCACGGAGCCGGGGCCTGTTCCTGATGGAGGCGATCTGGAGTCGGTTCCTCCCGGCGTACCGCTCCCTCGTCGAGGTCATCGGGGAGGGTCGTATCGGTGAGCCGCTGCTGGTCGAGGCGGACTTCGGGTTCCGGCACCCGATGGAGCCGGAGCATCGCCTCTTCGACCTCGCCCTCGGTGGTGGGGGTCTGCTCGATCTGGGCATCTATCCCCTCCAGCTGTGCTCGCTCCTGCTGGGCACGCCCGAGCAAGTGGTGGCGGACGGGGTCGTCGGCGAGACGGGTGTCGACGAGATGGTCGCCGCGGTGCTGCGCCACCGTGGAGGGAAGCTGGGCGTGGTCAAGGCCTCCATCCGGGTGGCCATGTCGTGCACGGCCCGCATCTCGGGCACGGAAGGCTGTATAGACCTTCCCGCGTTCATGCACTGCCCGACCTCCTTGACCGTGACGACGAGGACGGGAGCCGAGCGGATCGACGGCTCGCATGAGGGGAACGGCCTCCAGTTCGAGATCGAGGAGGTCCACCGCTGTCTGGCCGAAGGGTCGACCGAGAGCGCGGTCATGCCGCTGGAGGAGACACGTGCCCTCGCCGGCACGCTGGACACCATCCGTGCCCAGGTGGGTGTGGTGTACCCGGGGGAGTGACCCTGCCGACGAGTGGCTAGGGAAGCGAACGGAGTCGGTAGAGCACCTCGCCGGCGTCGCGCACGATCAGCGTGTCCGGATCTGACGCCCAGACTTCGGCGTCGACCTCCTGTGGTGCCAGATAGCCCAGGTTCGCACTCCTGACCACGTCCTCGGGGATTCCGGTGGCCAGCGTGACACGCACACGCTGGTGCTCACCGTGCACCGGGTCGTAGGTTCCGGCGCCGAAGAGATGGGTGGAGTGGGCGATCTCACCCCGCGGGTAGCGACAGTACCGATCCCAGTGGGCGAGAAAGAAGTCCCGGCAGTGGTAGCCGATGTCGACCAGTGCGGGGTGCATGGCTGCGATATCCCGTATATGCGGCGCGTAGAGAACCACCTCGCCGTCGTCGGCGACCACCGGCTCCACCTTGTAGAAGCCCTTGGCTCCCGTCCAAAGGTCGGGATACCGCGGTGGCACGAGGGAGAGCACGCGCCGGACAGGCGCGTCCAGGTACTCGACATGCGTCTGTGCCGCCACCTCTGCCGCTGCCGCCCACGAAGCCGTCGGCTGGCCGAAGGCGAGCGACTGCAGACCACCCGTTGCATGGTCCACCACGACGCTCAGGGCGTGACGTTCACCGGGCACCAGTCCGGCTGCGGCGTCGACCAGGGCCCGTACCGGCGTGATCCCGGGCCGACCGATGATCTCGCTGCTCGTGATGAGCGCACCCAGCCAATGGGTCACGTCGATCAGCTCCTGGCCCGACAGGCCGGGGAACAGGTACTTGTTGCCGCCGGAGAAGCCGATGACCTCGTGGGGGAGCACGGGGCCGACGATCAGCGTGATGTCGCTCTCCGTCACCAACCGGTTGATGCGGACGTCGACGGTGTCGTCGATCCGGCCCTCAGAGAGTTCGTGCACCAGCGTGGGTTTCAGAGATCCGACGTGTGCGAAGGTCTCGTCGTCCCACCAGGCGTGGTTGACCGCGGGGAAGGACAGTGGGCCGACGAGGGCGCGGATGGCGGCGTCGGCCATCGGTGCATGGGTGCCGAGGGCGACCACGGCGGTGCAGGCACTCGTGCGTCCCCCAGTCCCCTCGTCAATGGCCTGGAGAAGGAGCGGGAGCGGACAGTTGCGAGTGCCGTCGGGGATGACCAGGCAGAGAGAGCGGCCGGAGAGGTCGAGTCCCGCGACCTGCGCACGCACGAACGCGCGCACGTCGTCCTCGGCAAGGAGCTGCCTTGGACCTCCCAATGTCGCAGTCACCGGGGAGCCTCCAGCACGGCGAGGCCGGCATCGACCAGGCATTCCAGGGCCCCGGCGACGTCGACGACGAAGGCGTCGTCGGCGCGACCGGCCAGCGCCAGGTCGCTGAGTCGACTGAGGCTGGCGCCCTGGGACGCTGCGGAGCGCAGGCCGCCGGCAGCGGGGTCTTCCACCACAGGGAGGTCCGCGCCACGGACCGTGAGTCCCGCGGTGGCGGCGATCCAGATCGCCGCCACGAGGGCGAAGGTGTGCGTGCCGAGTCCGTGAGCGCGGCGGGCGGCGGCCACCGGCAGCAGCCGCTGCGGCAGCTTGCTCGATCCGTCCGCGCCCACCTGCGCACAGGTGTGTCCCAGGGTCGGGTTGGCGAACCGGCCGAGCGCCTCGTCGGCGAACCGCTCCGGTCCGAGGGACGCGGGGAGCTCGGCGACTTCGAGGGTCTCGTCGACCACCCGCCGGACGAAGGGCACGAGGGCGGCGTGGCCGACCGCTTGGGCGATCGTGCCGCAGCCCGCGAGCAGACCGCCGTACGCCACGGCGGAGTGGGGGCCGTTGAGCAGCCAGAGCTTCCTGCGCTCGAAGGGGGTGACGTCGTCCACCAACTCCACGCCCACCTCGGCCAGCGGCGCAAGGGCGTCGACGTGGTGGATGATCCAGGACCGGTGGCGTTCCGTGCTGACGGCCGACCGGTCGACCAGGCCGAGCCGAAGGCCGATGTCCTCTTGGTCCTGCACCGTGGGGGCGGGCACCATGCGGTCGACGACGGAGCTCGGGAAGGCCACCTCGCTCGCGATCCAGTCCGCCAAGGATGGGTCGATTCTCTCGGCGGCCTCGACGACGCGTGCCCGCAGGACGCGCCCGTTCTCCAGCAGATTGTCGAGGGAGGCGAAGACCGGTGGCGCCAGCCCGGCCCGCCGGCGGTGGGCCAGTGCGAGAGCGATGAGCATCGGTGCCGACGTGGGAGCCTCCGAGGGCTCGGGTTCGTCGGGTGAGACCTCGTAGCCCTTCTCCGTGATGGTCATCGTCACGAGTTTCGTGGTGGGCGCCGCAATGGCATCGAGCGCGGCGGCCGGCCCCGTCCGCATCGAGGCCAACGCGCCGACGACGCGCAGGGATACCTCGCATCCCGGCTCCCTCTCCGCCACGGTGTACAAACCGTCCTGCGGGGTCAGCTGGTCTTCGGCGCGGGAGCTCCTCATGGACACCCCCGTGATCATGCCGGGTCGACCCTGCCGCAGGAGATCGTCGGCATACACACCCAGATGGGCCCTGGCGAAGGCTCCGAAGCCGAGATGCGCGATCTGTGGCGGCGAGGTGCGGTCATAGGTCGGTCGTCGTTCCGCGTGCGCGAGAGCGACCGTGGCCGCCGCCAGACGTTGCCGTGATGATCTCACCATTCCATCCGGTCCCGTGGGGGTGCCGTGTAGCGTCGGACACCGTGCGGTCCAGGCAGCGCGTGACGATCCTCGACGTCGCTGCGCGCGCCGGTGTCCACGCGGCGACGGTGTCCCGCACCATCAACGTCCCCGAGAAGGTGGCGCCGGCCACCCGGCGCCGGGTCGAGAAGGCAGTGCGCGACCTTGGTTTCGTGCCGAACCGAGCCGCCCGCGGGCTCATCACCGGCCGAACCGGCAACATCGCGGTGATCGTCCCGGACATCACGAACCCCCACTTTGCGTCGCTCGTCAGATCGGTGGAGCGTTCGGCTCGGGAGGCCGCGTTGCAGGTGCTCCTCGTCGACACCGGAGAGCATCCCGACGAGGAGGTGCGGGCGGCCCGCACGATGTTCCGAGACGTGGACGGGTTCGTGGTGGTCTCGCCTCGCCGGCTCCACCGGCAGCTCGACGCATTCGACGCAAAGCCGGTGGTCTTCGTCAACCGACCGGTGCGCCAGCACGCCTCCATTCTGTTCCGGACAGCTCCGGCGGTTGCCGACGCGCTGCACCATCTGGCGGCGCTGGGGCACCACAGGCTGGTCTTCCTGGGAGGCCCGCGAGGTTCGTGGGCTGCCGGCGAGCGCCGGGACGCGGTGCGGCGCACCAGCCGCGACAACGGCATGGACGTCGATGAGCTCATGGTGGCCGAGCCGACATTCGACGCGGCGGTCGAGGTCGCACAGAAGATCGTCGACAGTTCGGCCACTGCCGTCATGGCCTTCAACGACCAGATGGCGCTCGGCGTCATCGCCGGCCTGACCGAGCGGGGGACCTCCGTCCCCCGCGACGTCAGCGTGGTCGGATTTGACGATGTGCCGATGGCTGCGATGGTGGCACCCCCGCTCACCACCATCGGAGTGCCCACGAGCGAGGCGGGTGTCATTGCCGTGGCGATGCTGGGCGAGGAGCCCTCGACGAAGGAACTGTTCGGGGAGCTCGTCGTCAGGCACTCGACCGGTCCGGTGCGCTGACGCCGAGCCAGCGCCGCCGTAGTTCGTGGGCTGCCATCTTCGGGCGCCGATCCCTGGTGAACACTCCCTTCTTGTTGCCGTCGACGCGCATGAAGGACGGTCCGGTCGCGAAGTCCGCAAAGTTCCACACGTGCTCCCCGACGACGGCATCCACCCGGTCGAACACACGGTGGTACGTCTCGAGCAGGGCCATCTGGTACTCCTCGCTCCACAGGGAGCCAGCCGTCGTGTGGAGTCCGGCGAGGGTGTCGGCGCCATACTCGGTCACGATGATGGGCTTGCCGTGACGGCTGGACCAGGCCGACAGCTCGGCTTCCAGGCCGCGCTCGGCGGCGTCGAGGTCGCCGGGTTCGACGTACCATCCGTAGTAGCGGTTGATCATGACGACATCGGCCAACCCGGTGACCGTGCAGGTGTCGGGGAGCGCGAACATCATGTTGACGAAGCCGACCGGGCGGCTGGGGTCGGCGCGTCTCGCCGTGGCAAACAGGGGCTCGAAGTAGTCGCGGGCGGCCTGGGTGTGCGATTCGGGCTCGTTGGCGAGGCTCCACAGCACGACGCACGGGTGGTTCTTGTCCCGGGCGATCAACTCCTTGATGGACTGCCGGTGGGCCTCCAGGGTTGCGGAGCCGATCGTCTCCTCGGAGTAGGTCGTCTTCGGTCCGCCGAGGAACAGGCCGGCCCCGACCCCGAGGTTGAGACCGACGGCCGCGGTCTCGTCGATGACGACGATGCCCAGACGGTCAGCGTGGTCGAGCACCTCTTCCGCGTAGGGGTAGTGCGAGGTCCGGAACGAGTTGGCGCCGATCCAGGTCAGCAGCGAGAAGTCGTGCACCATCGCCACGTCGTCGTGTCCCCGGCCGTGCACGTTGAGGTCCTCGTGCTTGCCGAAGCCACGGAAGTAGAAGGGCTCGCCGTTGACGAGAAATTGCGTGCCGTCGACCCGCACGGTACGGATGCCGACGGGCAGCGTGTACCGGTCGACGAGTGCATCGTCGTCGAGCAGGTCGACCTGCAGCTCGTAGAGGTACCCACGTCCCGGTCGCCAGAGCTCTGGCCCCGGCACACGCAGTTCGCCGCCGCCGCCCGTCGTGTGCGCCACCTCCCGGCCGTCGGCGTCCCGCAGCGCCACCCGCACTGTGGTGGTGTCCGGCCGTGCGATGACGGTCGTGTACCCGACCACACCCGTTTCGCCGTCGAAGTCGGTGACCACGGTGATGTCATCGACGTAGGTGCGCGGCGTCGAGTACAGCCAGACGCTCCGATGCAGGCCCGAATAGTTGAAGAAGTCGTGGTACTGGCGCTGCCGGCGGACGCCGGTGGGCATGACCTCGACTGTCCCCGGCGGGATGGAATGCCATGTGAGCTCGTTGTTGACCACGACGGTGAGGCGGAGCTCCTCCCCGGCCCCCACGAGTGCGGTGATGTCGGCCTCGAAGGGTGTGTAGCCACCCTCGTGTTCGGCGACCTGGGTGTCCCCGACCCAGGCGACTGCCCTGTGTGTGGCGGCGTCGAACCGCAGCACCACGCGTTGGCCGGCCCACCCTCGCGGCACGAACACGTGTCGCTGGTACCAGACGTCGCCGACGTGGTCATGAAGGCGCGGAACGACGAACACGTCGTTGAAGCTGCTCGGAACTGGCATCCCCGTCGCGTCGGGAAGGGCGGAACGCCACCAACCCTCGTCCCGGCCGACCCCGTCGAAGTCCGCCGTGAAGCTCCACATGCCGTCCAGTCGTTTGGTCTCGCGCGTGATGGTGTCCTGAGGTCGGAGCATGATCCTCTTTCTGTGGCTAGCCGTCCGCCATGCCAGTGGCGAGGGTGACCCGCCTCACGAAGCCACCCGAAAGGTCCGCCGCGCGAGGTGATAGGCGAGGTCCTCTGCGATCTCGCCGGCATCTTCCTCCTCGAGCCGGTGCTCGGCGACCAGCCCGGCGAGGTAGCCGGCATTCAGCCGCCGGGCAACGTCATGGCGGGCTGGGATGCTCAGCAGCGAGCGGGCATCGTCGTTGAAGCCGACGGTGTTGGCGAACCCGGCCGTCTCCGTCACCAGGCGGTAGTACCGGCGCATCCCCTCGGGGCTGTCGTAGAACCACCACGGGGGCCCGAGCCGCAGCGCCGGGTAGTGCCCAGCGAGGGGAGCGAGCTCGCGGCTGTAGGTGGTCTCGTCCAGGGTGTAGACGACGACAGTCAGGCCAGGCTCGTTGCCGAATCGGTCGAGTAGCGGTTTGAGGGAGGCCACGTAGTCGACTGCATGCGGCATGTCGGCGCCCAAATCGGGGCCGAAGCGGGCGGCCACGGTCGGGTTGTGGTTGCGCCATACCCCGGCGTGAAGTTGGAGCACGAGGCCGTCGTCCAGGCTCATGGCGGCCATCTCGACCAACATCTGTCCGCGAAAGAACTCAGAGTCGCCCGGGCGGCCTTCTCCGTCGAGGATCCTCCTGAACAGGTGTTCCGCCTCGCTCCCTGACAGATCCGCAGTGGTCGGCGAGGGGTGCCCGTGGTCGGAGGCGGTCGCACCGGCGGCTGCGAAGCAGGCGCGCCGGTCCCGCAGGGCATCGAGGTAGCCGCGCCACGTCGAGGTGTCGGCACCGGTGAGCTCTCCCAGCGCGGCGACGTTGGTGCGGAAGTCCACCCGATCCGGATCGACGACGTCGTCGGGTCGGAACGTGGGGACCACGCGTCCGTTCCAGCCGGAATGACGGATGCGGGCGTGGGACTCCAGGGGGTCGAGTGCCCCGTCCGTCGTGGCCAGGAATTCGATGCCGAAGCGTTCGAAGAGCGCGCGTGGTCGGTATTCCTCTTGTGCGAGTCGGGCGCACATCTCGTCGTACACGTCGTCCGCCGTGTCCACCCGGAGCGGTGCCGCGATGTGCAACACGTCTGACAGCGTGTGGTCGAGCCAGAGCTTCGACGGCGTGCCCCGGAACAGGTGGTAGTGGCGGGCAAGCTCGCGCCAGATCTCCCGGCCGTCGACCTCCACCGGTGCACCCGTGATCGGCTGCACGCCGAGAGCCTCCAGGGGAACGGCCTGGCTGTAGAGCAGGCGCAGCAGGTAGTGGTCCCGGGTCACGAGCTCGGCCGCGGGGTCGCCAATCGGGACATCCTCGGCGAGAACCACCGCGTTGCAGTGACCGTGGGGACTGACGATGGGGAGCGCCGTCGTCCGTGCACAGAGCCGGCGCGCGATCCGCCGGACACCCGGCTCAGCGGGGAGTAGTCGGTCCTCATTCAACACGTCGTGCAAAGCTTTGCATGGATCGGGGCTCGTGTGCCAGACCGAGCATAGAAACGCCGGAACTGACGTACGGTGTCTGCGATGAGCGAGGGGTTCCGATCCGAAGCCGTCGACGAGATGTTCGCCAAGCCGTATGTCGATGTCGACGAGTGGCGGGACATCCCCGTGCGCCATCGCTTCGTGCACGGCGGATTCGGAGGCACCGAGACGCGATTCTCGGTCTACCTGCCTCCCACGGAGCTGTATCAGGGAAGGTTCTTTCAGCACATCACGCCGGTGCCCGACAGCGAGAACCTCGCGCAACACGCCCTCGGGGAGCGGGACAAGATCGGATTCTCCATAGCGAACGGCGCCTACTTCCTGGAAACGAACGGCGGCGGGGTCTTCGGCGGTCTGGGCTCGGACGATCCGACCATTGCTGCGTATCGGGCCAACGCCGCAAGTGCCCAGTACTCGCGTGTGATCGCGGCCGAGATGTACGGCGACCACCGCCCCCGTGGCTATGCCTATGGGGGGAGCGGTGGGGGATACCGCACGATCGGAGGCGCCGAGAACACGTCGGGTGTGTGGGACGGTGTCGTCCCCTATGTCATCGGATCACCGATGGCGATCCCGAACATGTTCACGGTGCGAATGCACGCGCAACGGGTCCTGCGAACCCGCTTCGAGCAGATCGTCGATGCGGTGGAGCCGGGCGGAAGCGGTGACATGTTCGAGGGGCTCGACGAGGAGGAGCGCGACGCACTCCTCGAGGTGACTCGAATGGGATTCCCACCACGCTCCTGGTTCGGCCATCGAACCATGGGAATGCATGCGTTCCCCGTTCTGTATCAGGGCATGGTCATGGCCGATCCCTCGTACTTCGAGGAGTTTTGGACTCAACCCGGTTACCTCGGATACGAGCCGCCACCCTCGCTCCGTCGTGACCGCGTGCAGCTCGACTGTGAAATCGTGGCCATGATCACCGAGGACGAGGGCGACAGTCTTGGTGTGCGGGTGGGGTCGCAGCCGGGCCAGGCCCGAGGTGGCGTCGATACGGCATGGCGCGGTCCGGACAAGCCGCTCCCGGTCCCCGTGGCGGTTCGACTCTCACGTGCGCCTGCGGTGGAGGTCCTAGGAGCCGAGTTGTTCGTGACCTCCGGGAAGGCTGCGGGTGTGCGACTCGGCCTGCTCTCCGTGAGAGGTGACATCGCGGTCTTGGGTGCGGTCGATCCTCAATCCGTGGTGCAGCTTCGGCCGGGCGACACCGTCAAGGTCGACAACAGCGGATACCTCGCTGCGCAGACCTACCATCGACACCAGGTGCCCGAGAGCGACGACTACCCGGTCTGGGATCAGTTCCGGAACCCGGATGGTTCGCCCATCTACCCTCAACGACCTCTCATCCTCGGCCCCTTGTTTGCGGCAGCCGCCGCGGGGACCGTTCAGACCGGACGATTCGAAGGAAAGATGATCGTCGTCGAGTCACTGCTCGACCGGGAGGCGCTCCCATGGCAGGCAGACTGGTATCGCTCGAGGGTGCAGGAGCACTTCGGATCGGCCACCGACGACCACTTCCGTCTCTGGTTCACCGACAATGCCCTGCACGGTGACGACGAGATTCAGGAGAGCCCCACACACACGATCAGCTACCTCGGTGCGTTGCACCAGGCGCTCCGCGACGTGAGTCGATGGGTGGAGGAGGGCGTCGCGCCGCCACCGAGTACGAGCTATGCAGTCGTGGACGGGCAGGTTGTCGTGCCGATGGATGCTGCCCTACGTCAGGGCATTCAGCCCGTCGTCACTCTCACGGTGGACGGTGGCACACGCGCTGACGTCGCACCAGGACACGAGGTCGCGCTCTGCGCAACCGCACAGGTTCCCGATGGAACAGGTGCCATCGTGGCCGTGGAGTGGGACTTCGACGGGGGTGGATTCTTCCCCGTGGGGGAAGAGATGCAGCCAGCGGAGAAGGTGGTCGTGGAGTGTCGACATGCCTTCGATGAACCAGGTATCTATTTCCCGGTCGTGCGAGTGACGTCACACCGGGACGGAGACGCGACGAGCCGGTATGCACGCGTCCAGAACCTCTCACGTGTCCGCGTCGTGGTCAGCAGCTAGAGATGTGCCTCATCCTCGGAGTTCGCGCTTGAGGACCTTCCCGGATGGATTGCGGGGGAGGGCGTCGAGGAAGGTGATCTCCTTGGGGACCTTGAACCGCGCCAGCTGGGTACCACAGTGCTCGACGAGCTCGTCTGCAGTCGCGCTCGCGTCCTCGCGGAGGACGACGAACGCCACCGGGACTTCGCCCCATCGGTCGTCCGGGCGGCTCACGACGGCCGCTTCGAGGACGGCAGGGTGCTCATACAGCGCGCGCTCGACTTCTGAGCTGGCGATGTTCTCACCGCCCGACACGATCATGTCCTTGAGCCGATCGAGGATGTACAGGTAGCCGTCATCGTCACGGACGCCGATGTCGCCGGTGTGGAACCAGCCGCCTGCGAAGGCGGCGGCGGTTGCGTCGGGGTCCCGCCAGTAGCCCGGGAAGACCTTGGGGCCACGCATGACGATCTCCCCACGTTCCCCGGGGAGCAACGATCTTCCTTCCTTGTCCCAGATGTCGAGCTCGAGGTACAGGCACGGACGACCCACGCTGCCGAGCTTGCTCACGATGCTGTCACGGTCGAGGAAGGTGTCCCCGGAAACGGTCTCGGTGAGTCCGTACGCATCGGCGAACCATGCAGCGGGAAAGGTGCGTTGGATCCGCTCGATAAGTGGGATCGGCATCTTCTCGCCGCCGTTGATGACCACGCGCACCGACGAGAGATCTCGTCGCTCGATGTCCGGCAAGGCCATGATCGCGTTGACCATGGCGGGCGCCAACCACACCGTGGACACTCGCGACCGCTCGAGCTCGTCAACGACCGCAGATGCCTCGAACGTGCGATGGATGATGATGGTGGCGCCCGCAGCGATCAGAGAGGTTGTGGTGAGATCGAGCGCGCCGACGTGGTACAGGGGACCGCAGGCGAGTCCGAGATCCGAGCTCGAAAAGCCGAACTCAATGATGTGCGCAAGGTTCTTCCACGCGAGGTTCGCGTGGGTGATCATGACGCCCTTCGGGCGCCCCGTTGTGCCCGACGTGTACATGAGGCGGTGAACGTCGTCGCCCACGACTGCGGCGCGGTCGACCCTTGTGGAGGTCGTGCGCAGAGCAGCGAGCGTTGTCCATCCGTCCAAGACGGCCGGCGAGACAACGGCACGCACCAGCGTGGCTTCGATGCCCTTCGTCGCTTCGTCTGCGAGGTCAACGAGTGCCTCGTCGCTCACCAATGCGCGGGCTCCGGAGTGTTCGAGGATGTATCGCACCTCCGGTGCCGCAAGCCGCCAGTTGATCGGCATCGCAACCGCGCCGAGATAGTTGGCGGCGAAGACCGTCTCGAGGAACTCCGGGCAGTTGTACGAGAGAAGAGCCACGACCTCGCCACGACCGACACCACGTTCGGACAAGCCGCCGGCCAACGCGGCCGCGCGCCTCGCCATTTCCGAGTACGTGGTCGTCTCACCTCCGAAGACCGTGATGGCCTTGTCAGGTGTGCGGATCGCGTGGTGGTCCAAGACGGCGAACCAGTTCATGTCCGACTGCACCGTCGGCAGCGATGTCATCCTCGCCGCCCGACTTGGTGGACGCCGCGGTGGGAGGGGCCACGGAGGAGCCGAGCTGGGCACCGACGGCGTGGATCGAGTGGCCACCTGCCGGGTGGGTGGCCCGCTAACCTCGCTACCAAATGGCACGAGCGGAGGCGTCCGGGGATTCTCGACGCAGGGCGAACTGGGAGGTGCGTCGCCAAGCGATCGTCGATACGTCGGCGCGCATCTTCGCTCGCGGTGGCTATCACGCCACGGGGATCACTGAGCTCTGCGTCGCGAACGATCTGGGCAAGGGCGCGCTCTACCACTACATCGGCTCCAAGGAGCAGCTCCTCGCCGCCATCCACGATCGGGTGATGGACGAGGTGATGCTCGGCGCGGATCGGGTTGCCGAGGCGGGTGGTTCCCCGTCGCAACAGCTGGCCAAGCTCGGTGACGAGCTGCTCGACGTGATCCACCGCTACCCGGATCACGTCTGGGTCTTCCTCCACGAGTTTCCCGCGCTCACCGGGGAGCGAGCCGAGCAGTTCCGGAAGCGCCGGCGCCAGTACGAGCGGCGCGTCGAGGCGGTCCTGCAGGCCGGCGTCGACTCGGGGGAGTTCCGTGAGCTGGAGCCCAGGTTGACGGCCATGGCGTGGCTGGGGATGCACAACTACACGTACCTGTGGCTGAAGACGGGCGGACGGTTGTCGGCTCGAGATGTGGCCAAACCCTTCGCGGACATCTTCATGCGAGGCATCGCCAGCCCGATCATCGAAGGACACCATTAGCCGTTCTCACGGCGCCGAGTAGCCGCCATCGACGACGATTGCCGATCCCGTGGTCCAACGAGATGCGTCGCTCGCCAGATAGGAATACGCACCAACCAGGTCGGTGGCCGATCCGAGCCCGAGGGGATGGCGCGCGGCGATGGCATCGAGGGCCTCGGCCGGCAGATCGTCATGGATCGCAGACCGGAAGGTCCCCGGGCAGACGCAATTGACCCTGATCCCGTCGCGGGCGTACTCGACCGCGGCGACCTTCGCCAGCTGAATCACGGCCGCCTTCGTTGCGCAGTACGGAGCCGCATGTGACCAGGCCGTCAGACCGGAAACTGACGCAGTCAACACGATGGAGCCCGATCGCTGGGGACGCATGACGCCGACCGCAGCCCGGATCCCGTTGACGGCTCCGAGGACATTGATCCGGAACGCGCGCTCCCACTCCTCGGTCTCCAAGTTGTGGATCCGACCGTTGGGCGAGAGCACGCCGGCGTTGCTGATCAACACATCGAGGTGTCCGAAGCGCTCGACCGCCAATGCAACCACGGACTCGACCTGAGCAAAGTCGCTCACGTCTGCCAGCGCCGTCTCGACGGACCCGTAGGTTGGCGGGAGGCCGGCCACAGTCGCTTCGAGTGCGGACGCGTTGACATCGCTCAACAGCAAGTCGGTGGCGGGCTCGCTGGCGAACGTGTGCGACAGCGCCGCACCCAGAGCGCCCCCGGCCCCCGTGATCGCTACGACCCGCTGCGCTGTCGTCATACGAGCAAGTATCCACCGTCGACGTTCAGCACGGTCCCGGTGATGAAGGCCGACGCGTCGGAGGCCAAGAACTGGTACGCACCGGCGAGGTCCGTGGGTGCACCCCAGCGGCGCTGCGCCGTGTGTCCGGTGATCGCCGCCGAGAGCTCAGGGCTGTTCTTCCACCCGTCGGCCAAGGGCGAGTCGAACCAGCCCGGAGCCACGACGTTCACCGTGATGCCGGCGGGAGCCAGATCGAGCGCGAGGGCCTTGGCCATGCCGACCAACCCGGCTTTGGAGGCGCTGTACGCCGCCAGTCCCTTGCGCGGTCGTTCTCCGACGACCGAACCCGTGAAGATCAGTCGTCCACCCTCCCGCATCACCCGAGCTCCGGCGCGCGCCCCGAGGAAGGCGCCCGTGAGGTTGACCTCCAGGACCCGCCGCCAGATCGGGGCGGCGGTCTCGCGGGGGCCGGCGACGATCGGCGAGATCCCTGCGTTGCAGATCCACGCGTCGACCCCGCCCCATTCGGTCACGGTGGCGTCGGCGGCGGCTTCGTTGAAATCCTCGTCCGTCACGTCACCGCTGAGCACCAGAGACGGTCCGGGCAGGGCCGCCGCGATCGCCTTGAGGTCCCTTTCGGTGCGTGCGACGAGGGCCACGGATGCACCGGCATGGGAGAACGCATGTGCGAGCAGGGCCCCGAGGCCCCGGCTGGCGCCGGTGATCACCACGCGCTTCCCCGCGACGGCACCGGGGTCGGGGAACGTCTGGGGGATCTCGATCCGACCGATCATGGCTTTTCCTTCGTTGTACCGACCAGTACAATACACCGGTCGTGTCCCTCGGCCCATCTTCGACCCCTCGGTTCTCGAAGCTCGATTTCATCGAGATGCACCGCCGGATGCTGCTGATTCGCGGGTTCGAGCAGCGGGTTGCGGATCTCTATCGCGATGGCGATGTCCCCGGCTTCGTCCACCTTTCGATCGGGCAGGAGGGAACGGCGGTCGGCGCGTGCTGGCCACTGCGGCCCTCAGACGTCATCACCTCCACCCACCGCGGGCACGGCCACTGTTTGGCCAAGGGTCTCGACCCGACCGGGATGTTCGCCGAGCTCATGGGCAAGGACCAGGGCACGAATCGTGGCCGGGGCGGTTCGATGCATATCGCCGACCCGAAACTCGGGATCTTCGGCGCGAACGGCATCGTGGCCGCCGGCCTGCCGATCGCTGTCGGAGCTGCGACGGCGGCGCAGCTCCGGGCCGACGGCAGCGTCGCGGTGGGGTTCTTCGGAGACGGCGCACCGGCGCAGGGCGCGTTCCATGAAGCATTGAACCTGGCCGCCGTGTGGCAGCTGCCCGTGATCTTCTTCTGCGAGAACAACGGGTATGCCGAGTTCTCTCCCGCGTCGACCCAGCACGGGGCGTCGCTCGAGCGACGAGCCGCGGGCTACGGCATCCCCTACGCCGCTGTCGACGGTAACGACGTGGCTGCGACGGCTACCGCAATGGAAGACGTGGTGCTCGCCGCACGAGCCGGACGCGGCCCCGCCGTGGTCGAGGCAGCCACCTATCGCTGGCACGGCCACTATGAGGGCGATCCTCAGCGCTACCGGACCCCGGACGAGGTGCGGGCCTGGGAGGCGCGCGACCCGCTCCTCGTGCACGGTTCTCGGCTTCGAGAAGTGGGCGTCGGGGACGAAGAGATCAAGGCGCTCGAGATCTCCATTGCCGAGGAGCTCGACGGGGCGGTCCAGGTTGCCCGCCGATTCGGGAGCCCGGACGCCGCCACCTTGACCGATTTTGTCGTGCGGGCGCGGCCGGCACGCCCGGAGTCGCCGCCACCAGGCGAGGACGCGCCGGTGTTCCGCACGATGGATGCGATCCGGAGTGCACTCGAAGCCGAGCTCGCCGCCGACGACCGTGTGTTCGTCGCCGGGATCGACGTCGGCGCCGGAGGCAACGTCTTCGGTCTCACGCGAGGGCTCGCCGACCAGTTTGGCGGGCGTGTGCGCGACACCCCGATCTCAGAGACGGCGATCATCGGCCTCGGCGTCGGTGCGGCGATGGCCGGGATGCGCCCCGTGGTCGAGCTGATGTACCTCGACTTCCTCGGCGTCTGCTTCGACCAGCTGCTCAATCAGGCGGCCAAGCTTCCGTTCATGACCGGCGGGGCTGCCGAGATGGCGCTGACCGTGCGGACCCAGTTCGGCGCCGGACGCTCTTCGGGAAGCCAGCACTCCCAGAGCCTGGAGGCGCTGCTGGCGCACATCCCCGGGCTGAGCGTTGTCATGCCATCCACGCCGGCCGACACCTACGGCCTGCTCCGTGCGGCGATCCAGGACCCGAACCCGGTGGTATTCATAGAGAACCGGCTGCTCTACGGCATGAAGGGACCACAGCCGCCCTCCGACCATGTCGTCCCGATCGGCAAGTCTGCGGTCGTGCGCTCCGGGTCCCACGTCACGGTCGTGTCGGTCTCCCGGATGGTCCACGAGGCGGTCGCGGCCGCCGAGCGCCTGGAGAACGAGGGCATCTCGGTCGAAGTCATCGATCTGAGGACCGTGGCACCCCTCGACACCGTGCCGATCCTCCTTTCGGTGCACAAGACGAGCCGTCTCCTGATCGCCCACGAGGCCGTCGTCCCGTTCGGTATCGGTGCCGAGATCGCGGCCACGGTTGCGCGCGAGGGTTTCTGGGATCTCGACGCGCCGATTGAGCGGATCGGTGCCGCTGCGACCCCACCTCCGTATGCTCCCGACCTCGAAAAGGCCTGGCTCCCGGATCGCGATGACATCGCCGATGCCATCCGTCGTCTCGCTGCCGTTTAGGTCAGCAGCCCAGAGCCCGGGCGATCACCAGGTGCTGGATCTCGTTGGTGCCTTCGCCGATCTCGAGCACCTTGGAGTCACAGTAGAAACGTGCGACCGGCGTCTCGAGCATGTAGCCGAGGCCGCCGTGGATCTGCACGGCCTCCGACGCGGCCCAGGTGGCCAGGCGGCTGGCCTTGAGCTTCGCCATGGCCGCCTCCTTCAGGAATGGCTGCCCGGCGTCGCGTAGGTAGGCGGCCCGGTACGTGAGCCACCGAGCCGACTCGAGCTCCGTGGCGATGTCGGCCAGTTTGAATTGCACGGCCTGGAACTTCGAGATGGGTTGTCCAAACTGGACGCGCTGGCCCGCATACGTGGTCGCCATGTCCAGGACGGCCTGGGTCAGGCTGAGCGACAACGCCGCGATCGAGATACGTCCGACCTCGAGCGTGCGCAGGAACTGGCTGAGTCCCAGGTTCGGATCCCCGAGGAGGTGATCGTCGGGAACCCAGACGTCGTCCATGTAGAGCTCGCGTGTGTCGAGACCCCGCCATCCGATGCCTCGCATCTTCGGTCCCATGGTGAAGCCGGCGGTGTCCTTCTCGAGGACGAAGCACGCATAGGTGGGGCTCTGGCCCTCCGTCGGCTCCATGCGTGCCAGCAGCGTCACCCCGAACGACATATCCGTGCCCGCATTGGAGATGAATGTCTTTCTTCCGTTGATCAACCAACCGTCGTCGCGTCGGGTGGCGCTGGTCCGGATCCCACGGGCATCGGATCCGGCGTCGGGCTCGGTGAGCCCGAACGCTCCGAGGACCCGACCCTCGGCCAGCGGTCGCAGCCAACGCTCCCGCTGGGTGTCATTGCCGAAGAGGTGCAGGGGCAACGAGCCGATCGTCACATGCGCCTGCCACGCGGCGGCCACGGACTGGTCCGCCAGGCCGATCTGCTCCATCGCGGCAACGAAGCCGATCGTCGACATGCCGATCCCGCCCCATTCCTCGGGGATGAGGATGCCGAGAAGGCCGAGCTCGCCCATCTCGCGCAGGAGA
>Ga0116216_10000653_pt1 | contig 26545 bp, 22 predicted proteins | sample Sb_taG_11_FD_89696 | JGI IMG/M metagenome (GOLD analysis project Ga0116216, IMG submission 89696) | Peat soil microbial communities from Weissenstadt, Germany - Sb_50d_3_AS metaG | ecosystem: Environmental > Terrestrial > Soil > Wetlands > Peat | place: Germany: Weissenstadt | collected 2010-09-21
CGATCCCGTCTCGAGCGCAGCCACCTCAAGGCGCCCGAGGCACTCGTCGACCACGTCGAGGGCCGCGATGATGGCATCCCAGTTCCCGGTATGTCCCACCATGTCGGGGTTTGCCAAGTTCATGACGATCAGCGGATAGCGCTTGGAACGGATCGCCTCAACTGCTTTGTCTGTGATCTCCCGTGCTCGCATCTGGGGCAGGTGGTCATACGTGCCGACGTCACGCGCGGACGGCACGAGCTCGCGATCCTCACCCTCGAACGGCTCTTCGCGGCCGCCTGAGAAGAAATAGGTGACGTGCGCGTATTTCTCAGTCTCAGCCAGACGCAGTTGCGGCAGGGATGCTCGCTCCAGCACCTCGCCCAGCGTCCATTGCTCGAAGATCTTGCCGAACATGACGGGGTTGGAGAAGGTCACGTCATACAGCGTCATGATGGCGAAGACGAAATCGCGGAAGCGCTCGACCGGAAACTCGCTGAAGTCCGGTTCGGAAAAAGCGCGGGTGAGCTGGCGTGCACGGTCAGGCCGGAAGTTGAAGAAGAAGCAGGCATCGCCGTCACGGACGATGCGCGCCGCCGGCCCTATGATGGCCGGCGGTACGAATTCATCTTTCTCACCGCGGGCATAGGCGGCGTCGAGCGCGGCTTGCACCGACGGGGCGACTTCGGCCTTGCCGTAGACGAGCGCGTCGTAGGCCACCTTCGTGCGCTCCCAGCGCTTGTCGCGGTCCATCGCGAAGAAGCGGCCGCAGATCATCGAGATCGACGCATTCCCAAGGCGCTCGCAGCGCTGACGCACCTCCTCGAGATATGGGCCCGCACTCTGGGGCGGCGTGTCGCGGCCATCCAAGAACGCCGCGATTTTCACGTTGACGCCTGCCTGGGCCGCCGCGTCGAGCACGGCGTACAGATGTTTCATCGACGAGTGAACGCCACCAGGCGACACGAGGCCAAGCACGTGCAGAGTGCCGCCCGTGCGCTTGACGTGCGCGAAGCACTGCTCGAGGACCGGGTTGCGCGCGAAGCTGCCGTCGTCGATGGCGCGATCGATGCGGGTCACGCTTTGCAGTACGACGCGCCCTGCGCCCAAGTTGAGGTGACCGACCTCGCTATTGCCCTGCTGGCCCTTCGGCAATCCGACGAACTCCTCGGCCGCGCCGATCTGGGTCGCGGGATACGACGCGGCTATGCGCCGGTAATTCGGGAGTTTGGCAGCGGCGATCGCATTGCCGCGCGACTGGGCGGAAATTCCGAATCCATCGAGGACGCACAAGATCACGCGTGGATCGGCGGTACCGCTCACTTGAGCGCGTTCAAGATCAGCTGGATGAACTTGCGCGGATCGAGGCTGGCGGACCCGATGAGACCGCCATCGATCTCCGGCTCCGCGCAGAAAGCGGCGGCGTTATCCGCGTTCATGGAACCGCCATACAGGATGCGCGCGTCGCCCAAGCCCCCCGCCGTCTCGCGGATCATCTTGATGGTGGCGTTGGCGTTCGCCGGGTCGTCGGCCAGGCCGCTGCCGATCGCCCAAATCGGCTCGTAGGCGATCGTGACGCGCCCCCGCTGTTCGTCTGTGAGATGGCCAAGATCCGCGTGGATCTGCGCCGTGACGCGCTCGCCCGTCCGCCCTTGTTGCTTCTCTTCGAGCGATTCGCCGACGCACACGATCGGCGTCATGTCGCAGTCGAGCAGCGCCGACACTTTGCGCTTCACCATGTCGTCGGTCTCACCGAAGAGCCGCCTACGCTCGGAATGACCCACGATGCAGTACGAGGCGTCCATCGCTTGCAGCATGGTCGCACTGATCTCGCCCGTGTACGCACCTTCAGATTCCCAGTAGCAGTCCTGCGCTCCGAAGGTCACGGACGAGGGTGCGAGCTCGACGCGTAGCGTCTCGAGATCGACGAACGGGGCGCACAGCGTGATGTCGGCACGCGACACGAGCGCCTCCGCAGCGGCCCAGAACAGCGCGACGTATTCGACCGTCTGCGCCGGTGTCTTGTACATCTTCCAATTGGCGGCGAACAGCGGCTTGCGGCTCACACCGTTTCAGTCCGAGCGCGTCCGCCGGCCCGTTCGCGCAGCGCAGCGACGCCGGGGAGTTCCTTGCCCTCAAGGTACTCGAGGGTCGCTCCGCCGCCCGTGGAGATGTGCGTCATCTTGTCCGCGAATCCGAACTTGTGGGCAGCAGCGGCCGAGTCGCCGCCGCCGACGACCGACAGCGCGCCGGAATCGACGATCGCCTGACCCACGCTCTCGGTCCCCGCAGAGAACGCGTCATTCTCGAAGACGCCCATCGGGCCGTTCCATAGCACCGTCTTCGCCTTGAGGATGACGAAGCGGAAGTCCACCGCCGTATCCGGGCCGATATCGAGGATCATCTCCTGCGGCCCCACCTGACTTACCGGCACTTCGCGCGTCTGCTCGTCGGTCGCCGCAAGCGAGGTCGCGACGACCGCATCCTTGGGGAGATGCAGGTTGGCGTGCGCGCTTTCAGCCTTTTGCATGATAGCTTTGGCGGGTCCGAGATCCTTGTCGCGCAGCGATGCGCCGACGTCGAAGCCCTCTGCCGCAAGCAGCGTATTGGCCATGCCACCGCCCACGACGATCGCGTCGCAGATGCCGAGCAGGCGCTCGATGACGCCGATCTTGTCTGAGACCTTCGCCCCGCCGAGCACCGCGATGAACGGGCGGTGGGGATGCGCCATGATGCGGTCGAGGATCTCGACCTCACGCGCCAAGAGCGGGCCCATGTACGACGGCAGGTACTGGGTGACGCCGACCGTAGAGGCGTGGGCGCGGTGCGCCGTGCCGAACGCGTCGTTGACGTACAGGTCGCCGAGCGCGGCTAGGCTGCGGGCGAACTCCGGGTCGTTAGATTCCTCACCGGGATGGAAGCGCAGGTTCTCGAGCAGTACGACGTCGCCGTTCTTCATGGCGGCTACCGCCTTCGTCGCCACATCGCCGATGCAATCGCTGATCGCTGCGACATCGCAGCCGAGCGCCTCGCCTAATGCCTTGGCAACCGGGGCGAGACGCAAGTTTTCGACAACCAGGCCTTTGGGGCGCCCCAGATGGGACATGACGATGACCTTCGCACCGCGTGCCCGCAAGTCGCGCAGGGTGGGCACGGCGGCTTGGATGCGCGTGTCGTCGGTGACACGTCCGCCATCCATAGGGACGTTGAGATCTTCTCTCACCAACACCCGTTTGCCCGAGAGATGGAGATCCGCAAGCCCCGGTGTGGCCACGTCAGTCCTTCGCTAGGACGAACACGGCGAGGTCGGCCAGGCGATTGGAGTAGCCCCACTCGTTGTCATACCAGGCAATGACCTTGACGAGGTTGTCTCCGACGACCATGGTGGAGAGCTCGTCGACGATGGACGACCGCGGATCGCCTTTGAAATCCGTCGACACAAGAGGCTCGTCGGTCACGCCGAGGATGCCCTTCATACGGCCGTTCGCATACGTGCGGAAGAGCGCGTTGACGGCGTCCTTGGTCGTCGGCTTGACGGTCTCGACGACCAGATCGACGATCGAGACGGTCGGCGTGGGGACGCGCAGCGAAAAGCCGTCGAGCTTGCCTTTGACCTCCGGCACGACCAGATGCAACGCTTTGGCGGCACCGGTGCTCGTCGGGATGATGTTGATCGCCGCAGCGCGGGCGCGGCGCAGATCCTCGTGCGGGAAGTCGAGGATGCGCTGGTCGTTCGTGTAGGAATGGACGGTCGTCATCGTGCCTTTGGCGATGCCCAGTTCGTTGGAGAGCACCTTGACGACCGGCGCGAGGCAGTTGGTCGTGCACGATGCGTTCGAGATGATCTTGTGCTTGGCCGGATCGTAGGTCTCTTCGTTGACGCCCAGCACGATCGTCACATCTTCGTTCTTGGCCGGCGCCGAGATGATGACGCGCCGTGCACCGGCGTCCAGGTGGGCCTTGGCTTTTGTGGCATCGGTGAAGAAGCCCGTCGACTCGAGCACGAGATCCACGCCGAGGTCTTTCCATGGCAGATTGGCCGGATCGCGCTCGGAGAGCAGCTTGATCGTCCGTCCGTCGATCGTGAGCGTCCCCTCACCGTGGCTGACGGTGCCCGGATAATCGCCATAGGTCGAATCGTGTTTGAAGAGATGGGCGGCGGTCTTGGCGTCGCCAAGGTCGTTGATGGCGACGACCTCGAGGTCTTTATAGCGTTCGAGGATGACGCGGAGCACCTGACGACCGATGCGCCCGAAACCGTTGATGGCGATACGCTTTGCCATGTTCACCCCTTCGTCCGCGAAGCGACGGACGGTCGCAAGGACGGACGTTGTTATCCGCTGCAACCGGACTATTACGCGTGGGCCGACGTAGTCCGCCGGCCAAAGTGAGGTTACCTCTCCGTCAGCCGCTCCAAAAGTCGCAAGCGGCTTGCCATCGCAGCCTTCGTGATTGGCGGACGCGCCGCGCGCGCCAGCTCCCGAAGCGTCCGTGCGGGGTACGCGATGCGCAACTGCGCCGCCTCGCGCAAGGCGGGCGATATCCGGTTGAGCCCCAGTTTGGCGATCACGCGCGCAGCGGCGTCACGCTGGCGCGCTGCGCTCGCCGCCGCGCGCGCCGCATTGGCCGCTTCGCTGTTGACGGTGCGCCGGATGGAATTCTTCGTCAAGTTCACGGCGCGCTGGCCTTCGAGACGCAAGACCGCGTGATTCGCACCCATATGGCCGAGCAACGCCGATACCCCCTCAGCCTGCTTGATGTAGACGAGCGGCCGGCCGCGCCGGCGCGCGATGCCGGCATCCACGCCGAAGCCGGCGATGAGCTGGCAGAGCAGTCTCGCAGCCGGATCGTCGCGGCAGAAGAATTCGATATGATACCCGTGCCCCGGATCGCTGACCGAACCGCATGCCAGAAACGCAGCGCGCAGCCAGGCGCGGCGGCAGCACAGCCGCTGTGGCAGCGTGTGCGAGCCGACGTGCGCCGTTCGCGGCGCCGGCATGCTCACGGAAAAGCGCGTGCCGGCACGCCGCGCGCGCAAGCGCGCGGCATGGGCGTCGACACCGGCGAGGTGCGCGCCCGTGATGACCGCACGCGCGACGGATGCACGCTCGCTGGCGACCGTCAGCGTGGCGCGGCCCTCGCGGCGCGAGATCCTGCCGTAGAGCGCGAGCGCGCGGAGAAACGATGCAGGGCAACAGGCGCGGCCGATGTGCGCGCCGGCGATCTCATCTTTCGCGTCGCGCGAGAACACCGTGGTGCGTTACCGGCGGACGGCGGCGAGATCGCTGCGCGCGCGCAGGTAGAGCGCTTCGAGCTGCTCGGCGAGCGCGTCGACGGAGAAGGGCGCGGCGGCGCGCCGTGCGGCGTCGCGGCGCAGGGCTCGCTCCCCGGGGTTTTGCGCGCAGAGCGCGATGACCGCGGCGGCGAACAGACCGGCATCGTCGGGCGTCAGCGTTCCGGCATCTCCCACCACGATCTCACGCGTCACAGCGCAGTCGACGGCGATGACCGGAAGGCCGTGCGCCATCGCCTCGACGAGCACGAGTCCTTGCGTCTCCGTCAACGAGCTGAAGACGAAGGCATCGGCGCCACGGTAATAGGCGCCGAGCTGCGACTGGTCGAGCGCGCCCACGAACGTGACGTGGCTTCCGTCGCCGATGCCGGCCGCGCGGCGCTCGAGCTCGGCGCGGTGCGGCCCGTCGCCGATCATGATCAGCCGGGCGCGCGGATAGGTGCGCAGCACGATCGCGAACGCATCGAGCACGAGCTCGAGATTTTTCTCTTTCCCCAAACGTCCGACCGAGAGCAGCACGGGGCCGGGCCGGGCTTCGCGGATCAAGGCCGGCTCGGCCGCGTCCAGTCCGAAGCTCTCCAGGTCGACGCCGCCGGGGAGTATCTCAAGCGGTGTCGTGATGCCGTAGGAACCCAAGAGGTCGGCGGTGCCCTGCGACGGCGCGATGACGCGGTCGCACTGGTTGGAGAACTCGCGCGAAACCCATAAGGTCTGCGGCTTGGTGATGCGCTGGTTGACCGGCAAGTAGTGCAGATAATCCTCGAACTTCGTGTGGTAGGTGAAGAACAGCGGCGATCGGCGCAGACGCGCCAGATACGCGCCAAGACACCCGATGAAGAAGAACGAGTGGGCGTGGATGACGTCAAAGGGCACGGTGGGAAGATTGGCGACCACTTTTGCCGGCAAGGGAAACGCCATGCGGAATTCGGGATAGAACGGAAACGACGCCGAGCGCAGGTGGAAGACGTCGGGATGCTCTTCATCGCCTTCCGGGTGGGCGGGTGCCACGACGATGATGCGGTGGCCGCGGCGGCGCAGCGCCCGCGCCGTCGACACGATCGAGGTGACCACGCCGTTGGTCTCGGGTTGGTAGGTGTCGGTGAACATCCCGATGGTCAGCTGTGACATGCTTGCATGCACGGACGGATCCGCGCGACGATATCCTTTCGCCGTTAGACCGGGCGCTCGTCTCCCAGGATGCTATAGAGCAGGTGCGGATCGGTCTTCTGCGCGGGCCGCTCCGGCACCGCTTCCACCCGCACGCGCACTGTGCGCGTGGCGTAATGGATGACGAGCTCGTCGCCGGCCTTGACGACGTGCGACGCCTTCACCGGCTTGCCCCCGCACTCGATCCGACCTGCATCCAACGCCTCTTTGGCCTCGGCGCGCCGCTTGGCCAGGCGCGAGACCTTAAGAAACTTGTCCAGCCTCATGTTCTTTCGCTCGCCGCCAGAGCGCGTCGAGATCGTCCAGACTTCTATTGGCGAGCGCAGTCGCTCCACCGCCGGCGATGCGTTCCATGGTCGCAAAACGACGCCGGAACTTGGCATTGGCTTGGCGCAGCGCGGCCTCAGCGTCGACGCCCGAGCGGCGCGACAGGTTGACGATGGTGAAGAGCAGGTCGCCTAGCTCGTCGCGCATGGCGGCTGCATCTCGCGTCGTGATGGCGGCGCGCAGCTCGGCGAGCTCTTCATCGAGCTTGGCGAGCACGTCCTGTGCCTGCGGCCAGTCGAAGCCGACCGTGCCGGCCTTCTCTTGCATGCGTTGCGCGTGCAAGAGCGACGGCAGCGTCTTGGGGATGCCGTCGAGCAGCGACTCGCGCTGGCGGATACCTGCTTCCTGCGTCTTGATCATCTCCCACGATCGCATCTGCTCCTGCGTCGTCGAGATGCTGGCGTCGCCGAAGACGTGCGGATGACGGCGTATCATCTTATTGGCCAGCGCGTCGATCACGTCGGCCACTGAGAACTTGCCCTGTTCGCAGGCGATCTGTGCGTGGAAGACGATCTGCAGCAGCAGATCGCCAAGCTCGTCGCGCAGCTTCGTCGCATCCCCTTCGTCGACCGCCTCGACCACTTCGTGGGTCTCTTCGACGAGATAGGGGAGCAGCGACTCGTGGGTCTGCTCGCGATCCCAGGGGCAACAGGCGCGCAGGCGCGCCATGATCTCGACCAGCTCTTCCCAGCTATGATGGAGGGCGACGGGCGGTAGCGGCACGAGCGGCGACATGGCCGCGGCGGAGAGCGCCAAGCGCGGCACGCCGGGCACGATGCTCGTGGCGATCCCGGCCGCCCCGAGCGCGCGCAGCAGATTGGGCAATCCGGGGAAGTCAAGCAGCGGGTGGCCGGGCACGCCAAGCGCGCAATCGCCTTGCGCGAACAGCGAGACTGCATCATCCACCGCGCCTTCGACCCCGCGCAAAAGCGCGCTAGCGTCGAATGGCGCGGCCTGGGCATCGATGCCGGCATCGCGCAGGTACTGCACCGTGGCCGGCGCCGCATTGCAGGTGACGACTTTGGGGGCCGATCGCAGGCGCTCGAGCGCGCCGACCGTCAGGAGAGCGGCATCGCTCGGACCGAGACCCACGATGGAGAGCACAGGCATGTCAGAAAAGATTTGGCGCGGGTCAAGCCCGCGCCTGTTGTCAACGGATCCAAAGGTCCGCCCTTGTTACTTCGTCGGGGTTGCTGGAGCTGGCGCTGCCGGCGCCGGCGTTGGCGGGAAGAGCGGGTTGAAGCGATCGTCATAGACCTGGATGTTGGCCTTCTGACGCAACGACTCGATGAACGTACCGCTCTGCGCGGCTTCAGCCTGCTGCAGCAGCATCTGCCGGACCTTGGGCGCCGCGTCGGCCAGCGACGCGGTATGGGCAGGACGCTTCTCCTCGACCTGGATGACGTGCCAACCGAACGGTGTCTGCACCGGCTGGCTGATCTGACCGACGTTCAGCGCGAACGCCGCGTCGGAGAAGGGCTTGACCATCTGGGTTGGCCCAAACCAGCCGAGCTCGCCGCCCTGCGCCTTGCTGCCTGGATCGATCGAGACTTTCTCGGCGAGCGTGGCGAAGTTGGCGCCCGAGCGCAGCTGCGCCTCGACCGCATCAGCTTCAGGCTTCGTCTTCACCAGGATGTGGCGCGCGCGGATCTGCTCGGGCGTATTGTAGAGCGCCTTGTTCTTGGCATAGAAGTCGGCCACTTGGGCATCGGTGATGTTGACCTGCTTGTCGACCGCCTTCTTGACGATGATCTGCACGCGCTCGATGGTCTTGGCGTCGTCCATCGTCAGGCCTTGGTTCTTGAGGATCGTCTCGAACTGGCCCGGCGGGAAGCGCTGCTCGAGCTGATTGAGCTGATCCTGGATCTCGGCGTCAGTGACCGTGATGTTCTGCGCCTTGCCATACTGCAGGACGAGCTGGGTTTCGACCATCTGCTGCAATGCAGGCTTGCCGGACTGGCCCTCGAGACGCGTATCGAGCTGGCCCTTGGTGATCTTCTCGCCGTTGACGGACACGATGGTCTTGTCTTCTGAGGCGCAACCCGAGAGCGCGGGAAGCAGTCCCAGGGCGAGGCTGAACGCGATCAGCGCTAACCTGTTACGAAGCATCGATTCTCCTTTGGCGTCAACGGATCTGAAGATCCGTTGCTACATTTATAGGGATGATATGATTTCGCGAACGGTCGCCAGGGCGCTCTTGCCGTCGCGCTCGGGCAGACCGACGACGACCGCGCCCTGCGTGAACCGGAAATCTCCCCCGGTGATTGATGTCAGAGCTGGAAGGGCCTGTTCGGACAACGTGAACCGTGGCCCCATTTCGAGGGTCAGCCGCCGCTGTTCGAGTGCAACTTTTTGTACTCCTTTCGCGGCTGCGAGAACACGCACGCGCGTCAGATCGAGCAACGACACGGCTTCGGCCGGCAGCGGCCCGAACCGGTCGCGCAACTCGTCGGTGATCGCATCGACCTCGTCCACCGTCTGCGCGGCGGCCAGCCGCTGGTAGAATGCGATCTTTTGGCTCGCCCCCTTAATGTAGTCGCTGGTGATGAACGCGCTCACACGCAGGTCGAGCACCGGCGGCGCTTCGAGCGGTGGCGGCGGTTGACCACGGCGCTGAGCCACCGCCTCGTGCAAGATCTCGCAATACGTCTCGAATCCGACCGCGGCGATGAAGCCGTGCTGCTGATGACCGAGCAGATTACCGGCGCCGCGGATCTCGAGATCGCGCATGGCGAGCTGCAAGCCCGAGCCGAGATGCGAGAATTCACGGATCGCCTCAAGACGCGAACGCGCGACCTCGGTCAGCTGGCGGTGCGGTTGGTACAAGAAGTACGCGTATGCCTGATGCGCGCTGCGGCCGACGCGGCCGCGGAGCTGGTAGAGCTGCGCGAGGCCGAAGCGGTCGGCGTTGTTGACGATGATGGTGTTGACGTTGGGGATGTCGAGACCGTTCTCGATGATGGTGGTCGAGACCAAGATGTCGACCTCGCCATTGACGAACTGCAGCATCACCGCTTCCAGCTCGCCCTCTTTCATCTGACCGTGACCGATGGCGATGCGCGCACGCGGCGCGAGCGCCCCGATGGCTGCGGCCACCCCGTAGATCGACTCGATGCGGTTGTGCACGAAGTACACCTGGCCGCCGCGATCGAGCTCCTGCGCCAGCGCGCTAGCGATGAGGGAATCGCTGCTCGGTGCGACCACGGTCTTGATGGCGACCCGGTTGGCAGGTGCGGTCTGGATGAGTGACAGGTCACGCACCCCTGCCAGCCCCATGTGCAGCGTGCGCGGTATCGGCGTGGCCGACAGCGTCAAGACGTCGACCGATTGACGAAGCTCTTTGAGTCGCTCTTTGTGCATGACGCCGAAACGCTGTTCTTCGTCGACGATGACCAAGCCGAGTTGTCTGAACCCGACGTCTTTTTGCAGCAGGCGGTGCGTGCCGATGACGAGATCGATGCCGCCGTCTTGCAGGCCGAGGAGCGTGGCTTTCTGGTCGGCTTTGGAGCGGAAGCGGGAGAGCAGCGCGATGCGAACGGGATATGCCGCGAACCGCTCGCTGAACGTCCGGAAATGCTGCGCGGCGAGGACGGTGGTCGGGGCGAGCAACGCGACCTGCTTGCGGTCCATCACAGCTTTGAAGGCAGCACGGATGGCCACTTCGGTCTTCCCGTAGCCGACATCGCCGCACACCAGGCGATCCATCGGGCGCGCGCGTTCCATGTCGGCCTTGACCGCGCCGATGGCCTCGGCTTGGTCGGGCGTCTCGTCGTAGGGGAACGATTCTTCGAGTTCGGACTGCCACGGGGCGTCGGGTGCGAAGGCGTGTCCGACCGCTATCTCACGCGCGGCATAGAGACGTACCAGGCCTTCAGCGATGCGCTCGACCGCTTCGCGGACGCGCGAGCGCGTGCGTGCCCAATCGCCGCCGCCCATTTTCGAAAGACGCGGCGCGGCGCCATCGGATGCGGCGTACTTGCGTACGAGATGCATCTGGTCGACGGGGACGTAGAGCCGGTCCTCACCCGCGTAGGCGAGCTGCATGAAGTCGCGGCCGATATCAAGGGCGACGATATGCTCGAGGCCGATGTACTGGCCGATGCCGTGATGGGCGTGCACGAAATACTCGCCGGGGCGTAGATCGGCGACGCTTTGCGGCACCCCTTCCTTGGCGCTCTTGCGCCGCTGGCGGCGAGCCGGATGACCGTATAGCTCGTTGTCGCCGATGACGGCTAGGCCGAGCTCGGGGATCTCAAAGCCGGCGTCGATCGCACCTTCACCCGACATGACGGCGCCGCTCGGCGATGGGAGCGCGAGGTGCTTGGGGATCGCGCGGGTGGCGACGTCATGTTCGGCCAGCACTTCGGCGATGCGCCGGTAACCGACCGAGGCGATCGCGACTGTAGCGCGAGCCGCCGTCTGTTTTTGCACGTATTCAATGAAGCGCTCGATGCTGCGGCCGAACGCTGGGGCAGGCCGGGCAGGTAACGAGATGGTCGCATCGGCCGGCCGGCCCAGCCGTGCCGTCGCGATTCCCGATCGCAACGTGCAGATGGCGCGGGGACCGATGTCGCGCGCAAGCTCCTCCAGGCTGAACGCCCGGTTTGGCGCTTCTTGCGGCGCGCTGGATTCTCTCGAGTCCTCGTCGCCGGGTTCGTCGTCGAGCTCGAGGGGCTCGTCGGCGTCGGCCGCGGCGACCGTCGAATCGTCGGTCAAGCCCGTCAGTCCGTGGTCGACGGCGACGAGCATCTCGGGATCGTCGATGACGAGGACCGCCTCCGGGGCATACGCCCATAGCCGCGCGTCGCGAGCGCCGAGCGACTCCTCCGACCACGGCACGATCGAGACGTCGGCGAGCGCGCCCGCCGAACGTTGCGACGAGAGGCCGAACGTGCGGATCTGGTCGAGGCGGTCCCCGAAGAACTCGAGGCGCACGGGATCGTCGGCCGTCGCCGGAAAGATGTCGATCAACCCGCCGCGGACGGCGAACTGCCCTGCAGCGCTCACCACCTCGGCGCGCTCGTAGCCCAGGCCCGCAAAGGTGCGCAGCAGATCCTCCCACGGATACTCGTCGCCGACACGCAGGCGGAGCGAGGCGCGACGGAAGACCTGCGGATCGAGGAGCGCTTGGCGTGCCGCGGCGTGGGGTACGCAGTAGATCCCCGGACGCGCGGCGTGCAGCGCCTCGAGAAACGACAATCGGTCCGCGCGTTCGGTCGGATTGACGAGCGCGCCCGCGCGCTCATCGCGCGGCCGTAGACTGGCGACCGGCGAACCGTGGCCGGCGAGGTAGAAGGAGCAGTCGTTGGCCAAGCGATCGGCCGACTCCACGCTCGGCGTCCAGACGATGAGCTGCCCGCCGCTTTTTTCCCACAGCGCGGCGATCACCGCGGCGCGCGCGGCGGAAGCGACGTCGACAAAGTCGACGGCAGCGCGCGAGCGCATGTGTTTGGACGCTTCGTGGATCTGCGGGGCAGATCCAAGACCGAGGACGATCGATTCTCCGATATTGTTGGCCACGCAAACTCCAAAGCGCCGTGGCCGGGTCGCGCGCGACCCGGCCTGTTGTAACTTTCAAGAGAATAGTCCACGACTGCCAGCGTGTCAAGCCCAGCTCATCTGCAGGCGAGGCTTTAGGCCGCGACAAGAGACGTTTGAGGCAACGAGCAGCGAACTTCGAGTGTCCCGGGCGAGGTAATCGGGCTCGCCGAACCGGAGTGGTACGGTCATGGGATTACGTAGCCTCATCTGCGCCGCGGCGCTCGTCTGCGGGATGGCGAGCATGGCTGCTGCCGATGACGTATTACCGCCAGGCGTTCCGTACGCTTCGCCGACCGATCCGGTACGAATAGCCTCCATCGCCTTGCCTTCGGACACGGTGCACGGCGGCGACGTGGCGACCGCTACCGTGCTCACCACGAGCAACGCAGCTGCTTTGACCGCGCGCGTGGGCACGTATCTGATCAACGTGCCGAAGACCGCGCCGGGCACGTTCGCAGTCGCGCTCAAGGTGCCGCGTCTACCTTTCCCCTCGTACCGGGCGCACATCGTCGTGACCGCGATCCGGGCTGACGGCGAAACAAGCGAGCAGACCATCTCCATCAAGATCAAGTATTAGATGAAGGAAGCCCGCGCGATCGTGCTCGTCATCGACGGCGGCGGGGTCGGCGCGAGCGAAGACGCCGCCCGATATGGCGACAGCGCATCTGTGAACTCCCTGGGCAACACGGCCGCAGCGGCAGGTGGCCTCACGCTCCCGACGCTCGAGCGCCTGGGACTCGGATGTCTGACCCCGATGCAGGGTGTCGCATGTCCGCCCAAACCTTCCGCCTCCTGCGCGCGTCTGCGTGAGGTGAGCAACGGTAAGGACAGCGTCACGGGGCACTGGGAGATGATGGGCATCACGATCGTCACCGCGTTCCCCACCTACCCGAACGGCTTTCCGCACGACGTCATCGAGCGCTTCGAGGCGCTCATCGGACGCCCGGTGCTCGGCAACGTCGTCGCGTCGGGTACGGAGATCATCGAACGGCTTGGCGCGCAGCACATGTCGTCAGGCCGCCCCATCGTCTACACCTCGGCGGACTCGGTGTTCCAGGTGGCGGCGCACGACGACATCGTTCCGCTGGCGACGCTGTGGGAATGGTGTGAGAAAGCTCGCGCCATGCTTGTCCCTCCGCACCGCGTCAACCGGGTCATCGCTCGCCCATTCGAGGGGCGGCCGGGAGCATTTGTTCGAACGGCAGGACGGCGCGACTATGCGGTACCCCCTCCGTCGCCCAGCCTGTTGGAACACCTGCAGCGCGCGGGAGTAGCAACGCTCGGGTTGGGGAAAATCCAGGACATATACTCATGCCAGGGCATTGGCGCCGGGAGCCGAACCGCAGACAACGCCGAGGGGCTTGCCAAGACCATCGAATGGCTGCGCGGCGGCACGAGCGGTTTTTGCTTCACGAACCTCAACGACTTCGACTCGAAGTATGGACACAGACGTGACGCTCTTGGCTATGCGAAGGCGCTCGTCGCGCTCGACACGAGGCTACCTGAGTTGCTCGAAGAGCTGAAAGCCGGCGACCGGCTCATCATCACCGCGGATCACGGCTGCGATCCGACTGCCGCGGGCACCGACCACACCCGCGAGTTCGCGCCGCTCATCGACTACCGTCCGGGCGTTCCGGGGAGCACGCTGGGCGAGCTGGATTCATTCGCGCAAGTCGGGCGGCGCATTGTGCAGACGTTCGACTTGGCGGTGCCGAGCCAAGGTCCGATCGCATGATCGCGACGCTTGGCGTACGGCCCAGGCTCCGGCGCGCGCCCGAACTACGGACGGGTCTACGGGTGAGCTTCTGGCGCAACGCCGTTTGCCGCGTGCCGAGCTCGTGGATCACGATCAAGCGAGCGTGTGACGTGCTCATCGGCTCTGTTGTCTTGCTGGCGGCTGCCCCCTTGTGCGCCTTCATCGCGCTGGCCATCAAGCTCACGTCGCCCGGTCCCATCTTCTTCGTGCAGCAACGTGTCGGGCGAGGCGGGCGCTACTTCAAGCTCTACAAGTTCCGCACCATGATCGACGGTGCGCATCTCCTCCACGAACACGTCGCGCACCTCAACGCCTGCGACGGTCCGGCGCTGAAGATCCCGAACGACCCCCGGCTGCATGCGCTCGGCGCATTTCTGCGCCGCAGCAGCTTAGACGAGCTGCCGCAGCTCTTGAACGTGCTGCGCGGCGAGATGAGTCTCGTCGGCCCGCGACCGGCGCTGGCGCGCGAGGTCAAAAGCTACCTTCCCCACTACCATCAACGGCTCACCGTACAGCCCGGCATGACCGGACTCTGGCAGGTCAGCGGCCGGACCAACGTCCAGTTCCGCCGCTGGATGGCGATGGACGTGTGGTACGCGCGTAACTGGTCGCCGCTTGTCGACGCCTGGATCCTCGCGCGGACCTTGCCGGCCGTGCTGCGGCGCGAAGGAGCGTGGTGACGGCCGCGCTTGCGCTGCTACCACCGGTCATCGATCAAACCATCCAGCGGGTTCCCCTCGATCCTTGGTCGGCGGCCGGCTACGCCGGCATCGTCGTGGCGTCGGCGTACTTGGCCCTGCGTGGCTCACCCTGGATCGCCGCTATGCTGGCTTTTGCGGTGCCCTTCGCAGTGTATCGCGATGTCGCGCAGACCACGATCACCATCGAGAAGAGCGTCGCGTTCGGCGCCGCCATCGGGCTCCTGCTGGGCGGGGCGCCGCCCTGGCCGCGTTCGCGTGGACCACGGCTGCTCCTCATCGCGGGCGTCGCGCTCCTCGCAGCCATCGCGCTCTCATTGCTTGCCGCTTCGTATCCATGGCACGTGGCGCGCGAGTTCTTCAAGCAGGCGGAATACCTCGTGCTGCTGTGGTGCGCGGCGACGTTCATCGAGCGCATCCCGCGATCCGCGCTGTATTTCACCGGCGGCGTCGCGGTTGCGGCGACGATCGTCTCGACGTTCGCCGTTTCGCAAGCCCTCATCGGCGGTGCTCCCTCCGGCATGTGGGTCAACGGGCATGCGCTGCCGCGTGTCGCGGGCACGCTCGAAGGTCCGAACCAGCTCGCCGGTTTTCTCGAGGCTGTGCTTCCCGTGCTCTGGGTCTGGCCGCTCCTCGGTCTCGCCTTCGCTCCGCTCCGCATCTACGTCACCGGCGCATCGTCGGCCGCGATGATCCTCACCCAATCGCGCGCCGGCATCGTGGTCGCCGCGCTGGCCTACGCGGCACTGTGGCGTCTGCGCGGCGAGGCCGCGCGCGCGTCCGCCGCTCCCATGGCGATCGGAGCGCTGGGCGGTGTGCTCGTCACCGCCGCGTGGTTCGTGTTCTGGGCGCATGCCAGCCTGGCCGACCTCGGGCGGCTGTTCTTGCTCGACATCCCGGGCGAGCCCGGCGGTGTGGGAACGCGTGCCCAGCTGTGGCCCGCGGCGATCGCGCTCTTCCACAAGCATCCCATCACGGGCGCCGGTGCCGGCAACTTCGAGTTGCTCTTGCCCAGCATCGGTCTCTACGGCGTCCAGACGCAAGCTGCGAGTCTGCTCCTGCAGACGCTGGCCGAGCAAGGCATCATCGGATGCGGCGCGCTCGTGCTCTTCGCGGCAGTGGCGCTGCGCCAGACATTCAACCAGATGCGGAGCTCACCGCTCGCCCTCGCGGCGTTCCTGGCCGTCGCGGCGCTGCTCGCGCACCAACTCGTCGACGACCTCTTCTTCTATCCCAAAGCGGCAGCGCTGTGCTGGCTGCTGCTCGGCGCTGGCACCGCAAACACCGCGGCGGCGCAGGCATGAAAGAGCTCGCGCGCAAGGCATTGCTCGCGCTCGGCTTCGACGTCGTGCCGGCCGCACAGACAACCGACATGGAGCCGCAGTTCGCGAGCATCGCGTCGCGCTGCGCCCCGTACACGATGACGCCGCGCGAGCGGCTCTACGGACTCTACAAAGCCGTCGAGTACGTCGTCCGCAGCCGGGTCGCGGGCGATCTCGTCGAATGCGGCGTATGGCGCGGCGGGAGTTGCATGGCCGCGGTCCTGACACTGCTCGGGCTTGGGTCGTCCGACCGCGACGTGTATCTCTACGACACGTATGCGGGGATGACCAAACCCGGCGAGTTCGACCTCGACCAGCGCCACGCGAGCGCTTTGTCCACCTGGCGTCGATCGCAACGCGGCGACGTCAACGAGTGGTGCTACGCTTCGCTCGACGAGGTCAAAGCCAACCTGGCGACGACCGGTTACCCGCCCCAGCGCATGCACTTCATCGCAGGCGACGTCCAAGCGACGATTCCGAAGACCGCTCCGGCGACGATCGCCATCCTGCGCCTCGACACTGATTTCTACGACTCCACGCGCCACAGCCTGACACACCTCTTCCCGCGGCTGTCGCGCGGCGGCGTGCTCATCGTGGACGACTACGGTCACTGGCAAGGCGCTCGCAAGGCGGTCGACGAGTATCTCGCCGACAACGGCATCTCGATGTTGCTCAACCGCCTGGACTACGCAGCGCGTATCGGGGTCAAGACCTGATCGCAGCCGCGGCCGCGGGCGAGCGAACCCGTCAGGGATTTATTTGCGCGCGACGATCATGAGATTGAGCGCATCGCGATCCGACGCGATGAATGCACCGGCCACGACCGCGCCCAGGTTATTGAGCGCGTAGAAGGGCACCTTGGCGGCACGCACGATGACGCTTCGCCCCACGGCGTTGCGCTCGCCCCAGTGCTGGATAGCGAGATTGAGGGCCTGCGCGCCCACAGCGACGCCCGTGCCCTCGCGCAGCGACTCGAGCACCGTCAGCCGGCAGCCCTCGATCAGATGCATCAGTCCGATCGGGGTGAAGCGGTAATAATCGTGGGGTGCTTCGTGCACTTCCCAGTACTGCGGCGCGCTGACGATGAGGATGCCGCCCGGGCGCAGCACTCGCGCGCATTCGGCCAGGACCGCGCGCGGTTCGGGCACGTGCTCGATCACCTGCGTGCACATGACTGTGTCGAAGGAGCCGTCGTCGAAGGGCAGAGATTCGGCGCGCCCGCGAACGTCGGCGCCGGCATTGGAGGGATCGTCGAAACCCACCCACTCGGACACAGCGCTGGGCAGTGTCGCGTAGGGTCGCTCGCCGCAGCCGACGTCGAGCAGGCGCCCGCGCCCGTAGGTCGAGAGAGCGCGCGCAACGTCACGGGAGAGATCGCGTAGCACGAGCCAGTCCGGGAAGAAGAAGGGAACGCTGGGCGTCGTCCGTCGCTGCGCCATGGCGGGTTCGCTAGCGCTTCTCGCACACGAGCACGGGGTGGAACGACAGCTCGCCCAGATGCGCGGCGTTGAGCAGCGATCGTAGCCAGCGCGGTTCCCACTCGTGCAGCTTCGGAGGCCCGTAGGTATTGCCGATGATCGCCGTGATGGCAAAACCGCGCTCGCGCAGCCTGCGCTTGACGAGCGGCGTCGTATACATGCGGTCGATGGGCTGCAAGACGACCCACGCCGGCCGGTCGAATAGATCCGCGAGCACGCGCAACAGGAGCCACGGCACGTGGATATAGTTGGGAAAGGAGAGCAAGAGCACGCCGCCCGGACGCACGATGCGATGGACGCGTGCGAGCAGATCCCACGGACGGATGAGGTGCTCGATGACTTCGGCCAGGATGACGACGCCGACCGAGTCGTCGGCGTAGGGCAGCTCCGCCTCGATATCGCCGGTCTGCACGCCCGGCAGCGTGCCGGCAAGCGCGGCCACAGCGGTCGAGCTCTGCTCGATGCCGAGCAGCTCGCTGCGGCGGTACAGCCCTTCGGCGGCGAGCCGTTCGAGCAAGAGCCCGCTGCCGCAGCCCAGCTCGACGACCGGTCCCGCCGGCCGCGCCGCGCGCAACCACTCAAGCATACCGGCGTACCATGAGGTCACACGACGCTCGCGCCCGGCATAGTGCGCATCGTACCAGTGCTTGGTCGTCCCGGCCATACGTTGTAACCATCGGAGAAACCGATGATGTAGTGTAGTGCGCATCCTGCATTTCGATTCTGATTCGCTGGGGACGCCGTATGCCGGCGGCCAAGCGCGCCGGACCTACGAGATCAACACCCGCATCGCGCGCCGCCACGAGGTCACGGTCGTCACCGCCGGCTTCCCGACGCTGCGCGACGAGACCGTGGACGGCGTGCGCTACGTGCGCATGCTGCCGCTTCCCCACCCCGCCAACTTCATCTGGTATTTCATCGAGATCGGGCCACGCGCGCTGCTCGCGCAGGCCGACATCATCGTCGAAGATTTTAGCGCGCCGCTCAGCGCGAGCGGTCTGCCGCTGTTCGTACGCCGGCCGGTCGTGGGCGTGGCGAGCTATCTCTTCGGCAAGCAAGCGGCGCAGCGCTACCATCTGCCCATCGACCGCTGGGAGACGGCGGCGATCGGCCGCTACCGCAACCTCATCGCGCTGACCCGCGTGCAAGAGATGCAGCTGCGAGCCTGCTCGCCGCGGGCGACCATCCGCATCATCCCCAACGGCGCGGATGACGAAGCATTCGCCAATCCGTGGATCGGCGACGAGGAGTACATCGCCTTCATCGGCCGGCTCGACTGGGACATGAAAGGTCTCGATCTGCTGCTCGACGCCGCAGGCGGACTGCCGGCAGCGCTGCCGTTGAAGATCGCAGGCGACGGTCCGGGCCGCGTGCGGTTAGAGGCCGCGATCGACGCGCGTGGCTTGCGCTCGCGCGTCACGACGCTCGGCCGGCTCGAAGGCGCGCAGCGCCATCGCTTCCTCGCGCACGCCAAGGCGCTCGCCTTCACATCGCGCTACGAAAACCAGAGCCTGGTCGGGTTGGACGCGCTTGCGGTGGGCGTGCCGATCGTTGCCTTCGCCGTTGAAAGCTCGCGCGAGCTGTTCGGCGATGCGGCGATTCTCATCCCGCCCTTCGACAGCGCGGCGCTCGCCGCGGCGCTCGGCACGCTCGCGACGGCGCAGTCGCAAGCGCAGGGGCTCTCCGCGACGGCTCGTGCTCGCGCCACCGCGTTCACCTGGAACAATGCCGCTCGCGATCAAGAGCAGTTCTATGGTGATATTCTCGCGCGCGAGGCGCGTGCAAGGGAGGCCTCGTAGCCCTTGTCGTAAGCCCTTCGTACCCCATGAAACGCAGCGTGACCTCGTCGACGGTCGCCGTGATGCTCGCCACGCTCCTCAGCATGGTCCTGGGCTTCGCGCGCGAAGTCGTCAACGCGAGGTACTTCGGCGAGCGCTGGGAGCTTGACGCCTTCTTGGTGGCCGCGATCCTGCCGACGCTCGTCTTTGGGGTCTTCAATGGTGCGCTCGTCAGCGCGCTTGTCCCCATCTTCAGCGGGTATTTCGCCGAGGGCCACGATGAAGAGGCCTGGCGCTTGTCGAGCACCGTGATCAACGCGCTCGTCATCATGCTGTCCGCGCTTGCCTTCATCGCGTGGATCGCGGCACCGCTGCTCGTGCGCGTCGTCGCCAAAGGTTTTCCCCAGCCAGAGGCTGCCGTCACGACGGTCATGACGCGAATCCTCATGCCTGCCATCATCGCCACCTCGATCGCCGGAGTCGTGCAGGCGCTGCTCAATGCGCAGCGCCGCTACCGGGCGGCATCGCTGCAGGGCGCGGCGCTCAACGTCTGCACGATCGTCGCTGTGCTCCTGCTCTTCCGGTCGTATGGCATCTACGCACTGGTCTTCGGGACCGCCGTGGGTCTGTTCGCGCAGTTGCTCATCCAACTGCCGAGCTATCTGCAGCGCTGCAAGTATCGCTTCGTGCTCGATCTGCATCACCCGGGGCTGCAGAGCTTGGCCGTCATCCTTGGGCCGATCATCGTCGGCTCGGCGGTCGGTCAGGTCAACTTGCTCTTCGACAAGTATTTCGCGTCGACGCTGGAGCCGGGCAATATCGCGGCCATGCAGTACGCCACAAAGGTCGTGGGCTTCCCGCAGCAGCTCTTCGCGGCCGCCATCGCGACCGTGATCTTCCCCATCCTCTCGGCGCAGTTCGCGACCAATGAACTGGTCAAGCTACGCGCCACCGCCTTCAACGGCCTACGCATGACCGCGCTCATCACCATTCCCGCCGCCTTCGGGCTCATCGCGCTGGCCCGGCCGATCATCAGCGTGCTCTTCGAGCGCGGTGAGTTCACCTCGGGCGACGTCGTGCGCACAGCCGGCGCCATGCAATTCTATGCCGTGGGGCTGCTCGGTATCGCGGCCAGCATCGTGCTGACCCGCTGCTTCTTCGCCATGCACGACTCGAAGACGCCCGTGCTCATCGCCTGCGCCGTGATGGTGCTCAACGTCGTGCTGTCGGCGCTCTCCGTCGGACGTTTTGGGATCAACGGTCTGGCGGCGTCGAACTCGCTCGCCTCGCTGGTCGAGGCTGCCGTTCTCGTCGTGCTCTTCACGCGTCGCGTCGGCAGCGCAAGCGAGCCATCTGGCGGCGGATCGTTCGCGACGACCGTGCTTGCCTCGGGGGCGATGGCGGTGGCTTCTTCGGCTGTGTCGACCGCGCTGTGGCGAGTGGCGGCGCCGTTCTGGCGGCACGCAGCCGTCCTGCTCGTCGCCATGGTCGTAGGCGCCATCGCGTTTCTCATCGTCGGCATGGGTTTGCGTATGCGCGAGCTCGGCGAGATCCGAACGTTTGTGGCCGCACGCCTGCATCGGGGCGCGCGCTCCGCGGCGCCCTTATGACGAAGTCTCGATGTCGGACCTGACGTTGCGCCTCGCGCTCACCAAGAACTATCTCGCCAAGCATAACAAGCTGCGGCCCAAAGTCGCCATCGTGCTGGGCTCCGGCATGGGGATGGTCGCCGACATGGCGGAGAACCAGACGGCGATCGCCTACACGGACATCCCGAACTTCCCCGCCACAAGCGTCGCCGGCCACAAGGGCCGCCTTGTGTTCGGACGCACGAGCGGCGGCGTCCCACTCGTCATCTTCGAAGGCCGGCCGCACTACTACGAAGGTTTCACCTTGGCACAGGTGGCGTACCCGGCGTACGTCGCTCACGCGCTTGGCGTCACCACGTTCATCGCCACCAACGCGGCGGGCGGGATCGACGCCGCGTTCGCACCCGGCGATCTCATGCTCGTGCGCGATCATCTCAACCTCATGGGCGACAACCCGCTGCGCGGACCAGAGACGCGTGCATCCGGGCCGCGCTTCCCCGCACTGCGAGACGCCTACGATCCGCAGCTGCTCGATCTGGCGCTGCGCGTCGCTCGGGATTCGCACATACGACTGCACTTAGGTGTGTATGCGGCGATGAGCGGGCCGTCGTACGAGACAGACGCCGAGCTCCACATGCTGCACGAGCTCGGCGCGGATGCGGTCGGCATGTCGACGGTCCCCGAGGTGATCGCGGCGCGGGCTCTCGGTCTGCGCGTCATGGCGCTGTCGGTGATCGCAAACGACGCCATGCCGCGGCGTCGCCGCCCGCCCGCCGACGTCGATCACGCCGGTGTGTTACGCGTGGTGGAGCAGGCCACGGGAGACGTCCGGACGCTGCTCGAGGGCGTCATCGCAGGGCTCGACGCGTGACTGCGGGCGTCGCCGCACTCATCCAGCGTAAGCGCAACTGTCTCGAGCACAGCAGGGACGAGATCGACGCGCTCGTTCGCGCGTATAGCTCCGGCGAGATCGACGACGAGCAGTTCACCCCGTGGCTGCGCGCGGTGACGAGAGTAGGGCTCACGCGCGATGAGACCACCTGGCTCACACTGGCGATGGCCCACTCTGGTGTCACGCTCTCGTGGAGCGACGTTGCCGGGACCGTCGTCGATAAGCATTCCACCGGCGGCGTGGGCGACGCGGTGAGCCTCATCGCCGTTCCGCTCGCCGCTGCCTGCGGCGTCAAAGTCGCAAAGCTCTCGGGACGCGCTCTCGGCCACACCGGCGGAACGATCGACAAGCTCGAATGCGTGCCCGGGCTGCGCACGGACCTCTCGGTGGGCGCCTTTGAAGCGCAAGTCGCCGACGTCGGCTGCGCGATCGCCCAGCCCACGGACGAGATCGCGCCGGCGGACAAGAAGATGTACGCACTGCGCAATCGCACGGGCACGGTCGATGACGTCGCGCTCATCACCGCCTCAGTGCTGAGCAAGAAGATCGCCGGCGGAGCCAAGCACATCGTGATCGACGTGAAGAGCGGCCGCTGCTCGCTCATGCCGACGTGGCCGCAAACGCTTGCCCTGGCGCGCAGCATCGCCGACGTGGCCTGGCGTTGCAGCCTGCATGCCACCGTCCTCGTCACAGACATGGATGCGCCGCTCGCCGCATCGATCGGCGACGCGCTCGAGCTCGACGAGGCCTTGAGCGTTCTCCAAGGGCGCGAAGGCGGGAAGCTGCGCGAGGTCTCGCTGGCCGTCGCCGAAGCGATGCTTGCCCTTCCCCATGGCGACGACCGCTCCGCCGCTCCGGCGCGCATCGCAACGCTCGAACACGCGCTGCGCAGCGGTGCCGCCTATGCGTGCTTTGCCGCTATGGCGTCGGCGCAGGGCGGCAACGTCATGGCGTTCGACCGATCGTGGGAGGCGGCGCTAACCGTTACCGCCCGGGGAACGGGCTTTATCTCTGGCATCGATGGGCGCGCCATCGGCGAAGCCGTCGCGGCGACCAAGCGCGAAGCCGGTGGACCCGCGAGCGCCTGCATCGGCGTGCGCATGCGCAAGACCGAGGGTGACGCCGTGGCGCGCGGCGAGCCGCTCGCCGACGTGTTCTCTCCGGTAGCGGCGGACCGTCTCGCGCAGATCGTGTCCGGCGGAATACAGCTCTCCGAAGAACCGCAGCCTGCTCGACCGGCAGTCATCGAGCGGGTGCGCGGCGACCAATTCGGGCTAGAGATGTAGCAGCGGACCTTTGAAGCAACGGACCTTTAGGTCCGTTCGTGCAATACGCAGACGATGCAGATCGCCGTCATCGGATCAAATGGCCAGATCGGCAGCGAGGTCGTCCGTGCCGCGCAGGCAGCGGGCATCGCGACGATCGAGTTGCGCCACGCGGACTGCGAGGTCACCGATAGCGCGAGTGTCGCACGCGCCTTCTCGAGGCTGCGCGCCGGCGACGCGGTCGTCAACACCGCCGCTTTCCACCGGACGGACGACTGCGAGGATGCCGCCGATCGCGCGCTGTCGGTGAACGCGCTTGGCGCCTATCGCGTCGGCGCAGCCGCGCGGGCGCGCGGCGCGACCTGCATCTATCTGAGTTCGGACTTCGTCTTCGACGGATCGCGAACCACGCCGTACGTGGAGAGCGACGTGCCCCGGCCGATCAACATGTATGGCGCCAGCAAAGCGACCGGTGAGATGCTGCTGCGCGCCGTGGGCCCGGAGCACTATGTCGTCCGCGTCTCTGCTGTCTTCGGTCCGGCAGGTTCGAGCGGCAAGGGCGGCAACTTCGTCGAGAGCATGGTCGCGCGGGCGCGCGCCGGCATGGCGCCGGAGGTGGTCGACGACATCGTCATGGCGCCGACGTCAGCGGTGGATGCGAGCGGGTTGCTCGTACAGCTGCTACAGCGCCGAGCGCCTTTCGGCATCTACCACCTCGCCAACGCCGGACAGTGCAGCTGGCGCGAATTCACCGATGCGATCTTCGAGCTTATCGGCTCACCGGTCCGCGCGCGGCCGGTGAAGGCCTCCAGCCAAAGCGGCAAGGCTCGCCGCCCGCTCTACTCGGTGTTGGCAAGCGAGCGTCTCGCTGAGCTCGGGCTGCACGCGCGCGACTGGCGTGTGGCGTTGCGCGCGTATTTGAGAGATAAAGGCCATCTGATTCAGAGTTGAGAGATAAACGGATCGAAAGATCCGTTGCTTCGATGCTGTAGAGGTTAGACCGCGGTCGTGCTCGGATCGCGCTGTGCCGACCAGACCGAATCGAATCCTGCGCGCGATCCCCAGATCTCTTCGAGCAGTGTCATCCAGGCGATATTGTAATAGCGTGGGTGGGCGAGTTCCGTCGGGCTGTCGACGGGCACGTGGCGGAGAATCCCTTCGATCGACTCGAGCACGGTCACGTGGGGCGTGAAGCCGACCCGGTCGGTGAGCTTGCGGTTGTGGCAGCGGTAGTTGCGATTGATCGCAGGCACGGGCGCGTCTTCGAGCTGCACGGTGCGGCCGCGCAGCGACAGCGATCCGGCGACCAGCATGGCCAGCTGGCGGATCTGGAAGTTCTCGTGCACGACGTTGAAGATCTCGCCTCCCAGGCTGCCGGCCTTCGCCTCGATGCAGCGCAGGTGTGCCTCGGCGACGTCGTGGATGTCGACCAGCGGCCGCCACATCCAGCCTCCGCCGTGGAGGAAGAGCTTGCCGCGCAGCAGCGCGTCCTTGATGAAGGTGTTGACGACGAGGTCCAGCCGCAGGCGCGGACTGAAGCCGTAGACGGTGCCTTGACGCAAGATGACCGGAGCGAATCGTTCGTCGGCGGCGGCGAGCAGCGACTGCTCGGCGGCGTGTTTCGACTCCGAGTATGCGCCGCGCGGCTTGACACGAGCCGTCTCGTCGAACGTCCCATCGCCGAGTCCGTCGTAGATCGACGCGCTCGAGCCGAAGGTGAAACGGCGGATGCCGCGAGCCCGGCAGGCGAGCGCGAGCGTCTCGGTCGCGGTGGCGTTCATCTCCCAGTTGGCAGCGGTGTTATATTCGGCGGTCGGATCGTTGGAGAGCCCGGCGAGGTGCACGACCCCCTCGACGCCGTCGAGCGCGCTCGGGTCGAAACTGCGCACGTCGGCTTGCACGAGCTCGATGCGCTCGATGAGCCGCTCGATCGGTTTGCGGCCCCAGTACAGCCGGTCGAGCACGCGCACCTCGTGCCCGGCATCGAGGAAGCGCTCGCTCAGCACCGTGCCGATATATCCGGCGCCGCCGGTCACCAATATCTTCACGGCAAGAGCTGCAGGCCTAAGCCGCTGAACCGCTCGCCGTTGAAGCCGAAGAAGTAGCTGCGCGTCACCTCGATCGACAGCGAGCGCGTGGCGCGAAAGCGCAGCGTGCCCGAGAGCTCCCAGGGCTGGACGGTGACGCCCGATGGGTTGTCGGTGGACGCCGTCGAGTGGATGCCGTACACCGACAGCGCGAAAGGATCGCCGTGGTCGTAGTTCATAGAGAGCGTCTGCTGATCGCCAATGCTATGATAGATGGTGTTCACCGATGGATAGGAGTCGAAGAGCGGCGCGACGCTCTCGGAGAAATTCGTGCTGATGGTTCTCGTCCAACGAGTATATAACGTTAGCCTATACACCTGCGAAACCTGTCGGTGCGGCAGCGTGTCGGTCTCGTCGCGCAGATCCGCCGAGCCGTAGATGCTGACATTCTGTCCGAGATCCCATGTCTGCGTTCCGAGGAAGCCTTCAAACGCAGTGTGCCAGACGTTGTTGGGCAGGACGACGTCCGGGGGAAAGGGATCGAACGTGCCTTGACTGGCCACATGGTTGAGGCCATATTCGCTGCGCAAGTAGTAGTACGGATGGCTGCCGCTGCCGCTCCCGAAGTACTGGTTGAAGCTCTGCCACGCGAACAACGCACCGCTGTTATCAGGCTGCCCAAAACCGGAAAGCTCGAGGAACGATCGGTGGATGCTGTCTCTGAGGTCGTAGGCGTTGGACGTCCCGAAGCCGGTCGTCGTCGACGAGTTGAATGTCTGGCTGGTGTGATCGTTGATGTAGTCCTGCCAGGTGAGATTGAAGACCTTGGTCGGGCCGATGAGCGGCGAGCCTGAGACCAAGACGTAGGAGCGCTCTCCGACGAAGTGGCTATCCATGCCGAACGCGATCTTGGTGATCGTGTTGTAGGAGAGATGGATGCCCTGGATGGAGTCCGCCGTGCTGCCGAAGTAGATGGGCAGATCTTCACCGTTGGTGTTGATGTTGGTGTTCGAGTACCCAGGGCTCGAGGCATACGAGTAGACGTACGAGGGAAAACCGATGCTCTCGCCGCCCGGCACGATGACGTGCGCGTTGCGCAGGCGCACGTCCGCGCCGAGATGCGCGACCGCGGCCGATGCGCGCGCGTACGGTTGCTCGAAACCGACGTCAGGCAGTGCGAGCGGGTCGTCGCCGGGTGCGATCGTCGCCGCTCCACCGATGGTGGCGCCGTGGATGGCGATGCTGCTCGGAACGCTCGCCGTGTCGACGAGCACGCCCGCATGCGAGGCGACATCGATGCCGAGCGCATCGCCGTGCGCGACCGTGCTCCCCTGCACCGTCACAGACCCGGCGGCAACGTAATGTTGCGCGCGCATATCGAGGATGATGTGGTCGGCATGCACGCGCAACACGCCGTCGTCGAGATAGGCGCC